>Ga0131853_10002372_pt1 | contig 33652 bp, 30 predicted proteins | sample TergutLab28metaG_FD_92764 | JGI IMG/M metagenome (GOLD analysis project Ga0131853, IMG submission 92764) | Labiotermes labralis P1 segment gut microbial communities from Petit-Saut dam, French Guiana - Lab288 P1 (version 2) (version 2) | ecosystem: Host-associated > Arthropoda: Insects >... | reverse complement strand
TTCTTCTATTCGAGCTTGGAGGTGGAAATGCACCCCCTCTATCCCATGGCTCAAATCAAAGGCAAGGTCATGATCAAATAGCTCTCGATCATTTAAATACTCATCAATCAGTGTTTGTAGAAAAAGAGCCCTCGGATTAAGTAACGACTGATAACTTTCCTCTGCTAAATAAAACAATCCCTGTGCTATGACATGATCGCTATGAAGAACCTGTCTCAAATGATGCAAATTGAGGTTTGGCATGACAATGACCGTTTGAATGGCATCACTGTCACTAAAATCGCGAATGAAGTGATGAATGTGTTCAGAGAGAAGTTCATCGTTAAATTCTGTACGATGTAAAAAGGGGTAAATCACGGTTACTCCTTCAATCACTTGTTGATTCAAAAAGCCACTTACGAGCGTCACAGCACGCGTGCGACCAGAAAATTGATTCGGTGCAACTTCTTCTAAATTAGAAAACACCTGCCCTGCACTAGTAATTGAAAGGCTAAAATAAGCATCTTCTGGGAGCGTCATCCCTTCAAATCCATCTAAATCATACCGACAGAATATCGGATGAAAACCGGCGTGAGGGAAGTAAGGGAAAAATCCTGGCAACATCATTCCTTGACGATTTGAATAAAATCTAGGGCTATAGCCCACATATTCCATGATGATCGCTTCAAGATTCTCATCTGTGTTATAAACAGTAAAATAATCGCCCTCTTGAACGAATGCCATCGCTTCACCGTCTTGATTCGTAACACTTGTAATGAGATATCGATGATAAAGGGTAAAACGATACTCAGATAACTGCTCATCCACAGTTAATCTTGCCGTTACATAAAGCTGGTTTCTAACGACAAGATCTAAATCATAAGCCAAGACATTAAAATCCGGTGCTTCCATTGGAATTTCTCTATCTTCATAATGGTAATGATCATACATCAACGAACCATCCGGATTTCCATTCATCGTAAACCTTGACATCGGTTGTTGATAGAAATAAACACTTACTGCTAATAGGGCAAACGATGTCACTAGCACTCGATGACGCATCGTCTTTTTACGAATAAGTTTAAATGCGATCATCGCACTTAACATCGTCATCCAAATCAGTAGTTGCCAAAATCTGTCTGGTAGAACTGAAAACCCAACATGGAAATTAGTTGACCACCCAAAAGCTGGATCATTAAAGCTAAAGAAATCATAAATGGGATATAAATTGATCCTTGAACCAAACATGATCTCATCAGCGATCCCTTCAAAAATAACCGTTCCTAAAAAGATAAACCCAATAGCGATTAAATAAGAAACCAGTCGTTTAAAGACCAATGCCAATACCCATCCAAGCAGAATCGTCACATTCTGGATGAGAAAAAGAAGCAAGACATTCAAAAGGATATGAGTGAAAAAATCGGGATGCTGGAATCCATAATGGAAATAGAGGGCGATGCTGTAAAAACCATAAGACAATGTAATGACTACATTTAATAACACCATCACTAAGAATTGAAAAAGATGTAGTTGTAGCACTCCTCGCTTGGTTGCTGTTAAAACTTCTGATAAATTGGCTTTTCTCATCTCATAAAAATATTCATAAGAAAGGAAAAGAAAGAGGATCATGCCTGCAAACAACAACTCCTGAATCAAGAATATCTGTCGATATGCACCTAAGAAGTTATGACTATCTTGAAAGGTCATCGCATTTATCATTTGAACCAGTACAAAAAAGACACCGAATAGAATAGCTAACAACTTATTTTTAAAAAACAGTGACAAAAATAATTTAAATGTCTCGATAAGACTCACTCCTTTGTGTGAATCTATCGTACCAAATGTTTCTTAAGGCTACCCCAAGAGAAATCTTAAAGTTTCCTTAAAATTAAAAAAACACTGAAATCTCAGTGTCTTCCTAATTTACGTTTGATAAATGAAGCCCTGGTACTTCTCTACATCCGCCCCTCGTAATTCCACCTCAACTAAGGTCCCCGTGTCCTCATAAGAAATCTCTAAAATGGTAGCATGTTCTTTTAAATAAGAAATTTCTCCACCCTGATCATAAGGGATCAGTAGTTGGCACCTTTGATAATCAGAAAATAATCGATCTTTTAAAAGGTCCAGCAATCCTTCAAAGCCCCTATCTTTTTTGGCAGAAAGTTTGATTACTCCTTCTTCAGGTGTCATCACTCCTTCTACCAAATCAATCTTGTTATACACGTACACCATCTCAATGTGACCGGCGCCAATTTCTTTTAAGGTCTCATTGGTCACATCCATTTGCTGCCGATGATTGGGATTAGCGACGTCCACCACATGGAGAAGTAAATCTGCTTCCCGTGCTTCCTCCAAAGTAGAATGGAACGCTTTAACTAAGTGATGAGGAAGTTTGTTAATGAAGCCAACGGTATCCGATAAGAGAATGGACTTCCCTTCTTCAAATTTAATATGACGTACCGACGTATCTAATGTAGCAAATAGCATGTCTTTCTCAAAAACCAGCTTGTCGTCTGCTTCTTGAAACTTGCGTACCATGGCATTCATAATGGTCGACTTTCCAGCATTGGTATACCCCACTAACGATACCGTCGGCGTACCAGAATTAACACGTTTTTTTCGCTGAATCTGCCTAACCTTGGCGATACTTTTTAATTCTCGCTCCAATTCAGCCATTTTATCTTCCACTTTACGTCTTTTCAACTCTTGCTTCGTTTCACCGGCCCCACGGTTAATCGCACCACCACCTCGCTGATGACCTAGGTTTTGATTCTCCACCCGTAAACGTGGCAAGGCATAACGAAGGCGCGCCATTTCAACTTGCATTTTCGCCTCTTTCGTTTGGGCTCGATTAGCGAAAATGTCCAAAATGAGGCGGGTACGATCTAAAATTTCAATGTCTAAATGCTTAGACAAGTTTCTAATTTGCGAAGGGGTTAACTCGTCTTCAAAAATCACCACATCGATCTCTTCTTGATCAATGAGGCTTCGAATCTCAGCTAGTTTTCCTGTTCCTACATAGAGGGCATGATTGGGACGTTGCAAATTTTGTACCACATCTCCTATGGGATCAATGCCACAAGCAAGGGCCAAGTTTTTTAACTCACGGATGGATTCTTCAAAATACGGATCTTGGTTTAAGTTAACCCCCACAACCAAGGCACGTTCTCTTTTGTCTTTTGTTTCAGTCATCTTGTTCAACTCCTTTACGATTGTCGTCATAAAAAAACGACGGGCGAACCATGTCCACTCGTCACACATTTCATTAAAAAGAGGCAACGTAAAAACAGCTCACGCTAACACAACCTCTTGAAATAAAAGGGCAACAAAAAAGTGTCCATTGTTCTTATTTGAAAATAGAAATCAGAACCACATAAAAGGTGGTAGCTTTCCATATGGGTTAGTCTTCCCAATTTTTTCTTATAAGAAATAAATGTACACGATTTTGACACCACCTATCGATTTAGATGACTCTATCATAACAAATCGACCCTACAATTGCAAATTTAAACCTTTTGTACCTTCCCTTTTAGTAACAGCCCAATTGCCATAAAAATAGTAAACAGAACCAGGAAATGAAGAATAGTGACGCTTTGATCAGAAACAACTTGCTGATAAACAACCGCATAAACAAGGAATCCGGCACCAGTAATAGCAATGATCGGAGCTACGATTCGATTAAAAAATCCCAAACCTTTTTCCTTAAACATCGTCGCCACTAAAATAGGAATAAACATGGCATTTAAACTAATCGGAATCAAATCTGGTACTGGAAAATAGTAATAACCTGCTAGATGCCCCCCAAAAACAAGCATCCAAAAGGTAACAAGTAACAAACCAAGCGCCATCGAATTAACAGGCATCCCTGAAACACCATCTACCTGTGATAACAACACATGTTTTGGCCCTTGCTTTTTAGCAGCTAATGCATAAAAGGAACGCCCCAATGCAGTCGTTAACCCATTTAAGGTTCCTAAACAAGAAATAATGATGAAAACAAACAAGAGCGTTCCACCTACTTCAGAAAACACATTGGTAAAGGCCACTCGCACCCCACCACTAGTCAATTCTTCCACCGACGCGGCCCCAAACAAACCAATAAAATAAAGCACATAAACGGAAATGATAATCAACATCCCAACCACAAGGGCAATGGGAAGATTTCGCTTCACATTAATAATCTCTTTACTTAAACTAATCACTACTTCCCAACCAAGATAGGCAAACGCTGTTGAGATCAAAGCAATAAAGAACGGATTTCCTTCGACCACCGGTACATAAGTTGTCCCCATGTTCGCGACCGTTGTTCCGTTAGAAAGTCCTACAGTAAATCCCACAATTCCCATCAAGATTAATGGAACCACCTTAATAAACGTACAAGACACATGAAATTTTTCAGCGAGCTTTGGAGCTAACGCATTCATCGCATAAATGGCAACCAGATAAAACAAAGCAAAGAGATACGTTTGACCGCTGAAAAAGAGATCGGCCTCTAAACCAAGTAACTCCACAGTAAATCTTCCTGAGATCCATGCCAATACACCAACAAGAGCAGGAAATAAAATGGTTGCCATAAACCAGCCAAAAACATAGGCGTACTTTTCACCAACTAAAATTTCAGCTAAACCAGCAATCCCATCCACTTCTTCGTGCTGGGTAGATAAAATACCAAGGGCATAAGTTAAAGACAGCGCAATGAGTCCTCCAACAATCCATGCGGCAACTCCAATCCACATATCGCCACCAATGGCTCTGAAAATCGGCTCGTTCCTAAAAAATATCCCACTCCCAATAACCGTTCCAACCACCAAACAAATGGAAGTCAACAATCCGTATCTTCTCGTTAATTTGTCAGCCATCTTGATCAATCCTTTCATCTTAGGACGATGATTTTCTAAAAAGGTTAACACACTTTAGCACTTTACACAAGACCTTTTGCACCCTAAAACCAAAAAAAGTGCATTATAATACTTTTTTCGTGTTTTCGTTGGGTGAGGAAACAAAAAAACACTTCGACCACAGTCAAAGTGTTCATTAAAATTATTCATCAAATGTAACGTATCTAAATCTCACGTGGTTAGCAGGTCCCATGGACTCATAAACCCCGCTTACTCCATTGTGCGCCCCTAATACTAGCTCACCAGTAGATAAAAATACCATCGGTGCTTCGTCATGGATGATTTGTTGCACTTCGTAGTAGGCCTCGATACGCTCTGCCGGATCAAAGGACGTACGCCCTAAATCCATTAACTCATCAGCACGGGCGTTGCTAAAGAACGTTCGATTTCCTGCCGTTCCCTGGTTTGATGAATGAAATAGTGGGAACAATCCATAATCCCCATCACCAGTTACCGTGGTCCAAGCTAGAACAAACATATCGTGCAAACCGTCTGCCGTCTCCTCTAAGAAAATTGGATTTTCAAGGGTGCGTACATCAATGGTAATGCCAACTTGCTCTAACTGAGCAGCCATGGCTTGCGCCCATTCTAGGCGCTCTGGGAATTCATTGGTAACAATACGTAGCGTTAAGCCATCTGCATAGCCCGCTTCAGCCAACAATTCACGCGCACGTTCTTGGTTGAAATCAAATCCTGGTAAATCCGTTCGTGCACCAAACACATTACCACCCAGTGGACCTGTTAATAAGTCTCCCATGTCATACATGATCGTTCGGTTAATTTCTTCTGTGTTAATGGCATAACTAATCGCTTGACGGACACGAACGTCTGGAATGCGATCAACGTTCATTCCCAAATAAAGAATTTGATACGTCGACATTTGTTCTAAACGAAGGCCCGACACACTTTCAACACGTGCCATGTCGCTTCGACTAACGAAGGCAATGTCTGCCTCTCCTGCTTCCAATTGAATCAATCGGTTAGATGGCTCTACAACCACACGTAATTGAAGTTCTTCAAAGTCTGGCAACTCACCATGGTAATCGTCAAAACGTCTAAATTCAACGTAATCGCCTAAAACACGTCGGTGGAATCTAAATGGTCCCGTCCCAACCGGGTTCTCACCAAATCCTTGCTCCCCTAGTGACTCAAAAGAATACTCACTTAAAATTGCCGCCGCTGGATGGGCAATGTTATTAAGAAAAGGTGCAAAAGGCTCATGGGTTCGAATACGAATGGTGTAATCATCAATGATCTCGACCCCATCCGGATCAAAGTCCTCCATGATCGCTGCAACGTGTGGCGATTCAGCAGCACGTCTAATGGAGAAAGCCACATCATCAGCGGTCATCTCCTGACCATCGTGGAAGAGAACCCCTTGTCTTAGATCGAATTCATAGGTATAAGGATCAATCCGGCGCCAATCGACGGCTAATTCTCCAAATGGCTCACCTGTGACAGGATCTAATCTGACTAACGTTTCAAACATTTGAACATTAAACTGACTTGAGATGGTCACATTTGATAAATGAGGGTCAAGTGACACCGCATCCCCCTCCATAGCAACAACCAAGCGATTGGTGTTGCTCCGATTGCCATTCCCATTACTATAGCTACTTCCGTTACCACAAGCAGTGAGAAGGACAAGAGAAAAAATAAAAATTAACAAAAAACCAACGTTCTTACGATACATTTCCGAACGCCTCCTTCTTTATATTTAAATCTTGAATGATTATACAAGATTTTATGTTCGTTGTCTAATCTTTGTCACGCATTTTTACAAGAAAATGATTCCATTTGCCCCTTTTTTCCTTATTCAGACACAATCTGTGGAAAAAATGTGGATAAAAAGTTAAAAACACGACAGACGTTTGTCGTGTTAATCCATTGATCTCGTTTCTAACCGTTAATTAAAAGAAAAACCTAAAGATGTCGTTAAAGAACGTAAAGGCAAACAACGTCATAAACAACGCAAAGCCAACGATTTGTACGGCATTTCTAATCTTAGCATTGACCGGCTTACCGATGATGGCCTCGATCCCAATAAAGAAAATATGTCCACCATCAAGAGCTGGCAACGGTAGTAAGTTGAAAATCCCAACGTTAATGTTAATCAAACTGGCAAACACCAACAACATCAATATGCCTTCCGCTGCAAATTGGGTGGTCATGTAAGCAATTCCAACGGGTCCTGATAAGTCTTGTACCCCGGCATCGCCACTAGCTAACATGCCAAGGGTCGTAAAAATAAGGGTGAATCCATTTCTAAACTCAGCGCTAGCGTAACGGAAAGTACCCGCAATGGAGCGCTCCGTATAGACGCTTAGATTCACACCAATCACATAGTGCTCTTCTCCGTTTCTTTCCACTTGCTCTGGCACGACAGTTACTTCCATCACTTCGCCTGCTCGTCTAAATTCAATCAACACTTCGTCAGTCGAATGAATAGCCGCGACTAAATCATCGCCATTGGCAATTGGCGTACCATTGATCACAGTGATTTGATCCCCTGCCAGCAATCCCGCTGCTTCAGCCGGCGAATCCGGCATAATCATGGATAGCTCTGAGGATGATCCTACTGGCTCACCTAAAACGGCACCGACAATCACAACAAACACAAAAGCTAAAACAAAGTTCATGATGGCACCAGCAGCTAGAATCACAAGACGTTGCCGTTTTGGCTTCGACTCTAATCTACGATCGGTCGGCACAATGTGTTGTTCTCTTGCCTGCTTGGTGTCGATGTACACACAATCGCGAGCAACAGGATAAACCACTTCCTCGCCCATCACCTCAAGTGTTAACCTTAGCTCCCGACTCACATCGTCCGTATTAGAAACCAATTGTCCAACCACCTGACCTTCGTCGTATGCCACATGGATCTTTGCCACATTCCCCCCGTGGTCCAAGGTTAAGCCAATGGTTTCACCAACTTTGATCAAATCACGTTCCCCTTCGTCCTGTCCCATCATTACATAACCACCAATAGGAATAGCACGAATCGTGTACAAGGTCTCCCCTTTACGCTTTTTCCATAAAATTGGTCCCATCCCAATGGCAAATTCATGACAAAGAACACCGAACTTCCTTGCAGCAATAAAATGACCTAACTCATGAACCAATACAGCGGTTCCTAAGACAAATATAAATGCTAATATCCCTATAATCGTTGTATTCATCTAAAAACCTCCACCTTCACTAACCGGTAACACACGTAAACGATGCAATGCCCGTATTTTCTTTTTAACCGCCAGATCCAAGGCTAAAATTGCTTCTAAACTGGCCTTCTTAATCGGCTCATGGTCATCCAACGCCTGACGAACGATGGCTTCAATGTCTAAGAAAGAAATCTTCTCTTCTAAAAACAAAGCCACTGCCTCTTCGTTCGCTGCATTTAATACCAAAGGATACGTATCTCCTTTGCGTCCTGCTTCATAAGCCATCGCTAAGCACGGGTAACGCTCCAGATCCATCTCTTTAAATTCCAAACGCCCGACCTTTGCCAAATTCAAAAATTCCGTGTTAGCAATGGACTGTCGATCCGGATAATTCATGGCATAAGCAATGGGAATCTTCATATCTGCCGTTCCCAAATGACCAATGATACTAGTATCTACAAATTCAGCCATGGAATGCAAAATACTTTGCGGATGTAAAATCGTCTCTATATCATCGTATGCTAAATCAAACAAATAATGCGCCTCAATCACTTCCAACCCCTTATTCATCATGGTCGCCGAATCAATGGTAATCTTTTCACCCATGCTCCAATTGGGATGATTCAAAGCTTCTTTTTTAGTGACCCCTTGTAACTGGCTACGCGCATAATCTCTAAACGATCCGCCACTAGCTGTAATGATCAACTTCTTAATCTTTTTAGGGTCTTCCCCATTCAAACATTGCCAGATGGCAGAATGCTCGCTATCTACCGGCAATAGCTTTACTCCGTTTTCACGAACCTTATCCATCACTAGGTGACCGGCCATCACCAAGGTTTCCTTGTTGGCCAGTGCCACATCGCAACCTGCTTCAATAGCAGCAAGGGTCGGCCTAAGACCGACACCACCCATTAACCCATTTACAACTAAAACATCTTGCTTCCAGCCTACCTCATAAGTAGCTACTTGAATCAATCCTACTTCACCAAAGCCAAACTTTACGTTAGGAAACTCATTCTTTAATACAATGGAAGCCCCTTTCTCAGCAGCCGATACAAAAGAAGGCTTAAATTCTTCAATGATTGACTTTGCCATATCCAAGTTTTTCCCAAAGGAAAAAGCCACCAGCTTAAATCGATCGGGGTTGCTTCTAATAATGTCTAGCGTCTGGGTTCCAATGGAGCCTGTTGCTCCTAGTAAAAATATATTCTTCATTTAATTCACACCACCTAAATAAACAATCAAATACATAAACAAAGCGACGAGCAATTGAGAATCTACCCGATCCATAACGCCACCGTGACCAGGGAAAATCTTACCAAAGTCTTTGATGCCGTGACGACGCTTTTGCCAAGATGCCGTTAAATCTCCAATTTGTGCCAACATCGGCAGGATCACAGCCGCAGCGATCAAAATCCAGTCCTCTGTAAAAAAGTCCATGTAAAAGCCGTAGCCAAAAGCGAACACAGCTCCAAATAGCCAGCCACCAACAGCCCCTTCTACCGTCTTCTTCGGACTGACCTTTGGTGCTAACTTTCTCTTACCAAACAACATCCCGGTAAAATAAGCGGCTGAATCCGTTAAAACCACCGTCACTACCGGGAGTAAAAACAAGGCTAAACTGTGGTTTCTTAGTTGAACAAGCGCCCAAAACGGAAAGACGATATCGAAAATAATAGAGGAGTAAAAGATCATGTCCTCTCCCTCTATGATTTTCAAAACAAAACGACCAACCCCACTAAAAATAACATAAGCCACATAAACAGCCATCACATGAGCAAAATCATTCAAATGTAAAATAAAGCCCCCTGCTAAAAACAAAGCAAGTTTAAAAGAAAAATGAACCTTGCTCAACTTGTCACGCATGACCATCATTTCCTGCAAAGCAGTTAACGTCGCTAAAAAAGCTAAACCCCAAAACCAGACGCCACCGATCCAAACGATAGGAATAACAATGGCCAGCAAAACAACAGCGGTTATAATACGTTCTTTCATTACTTTATCCCCCCAAATCGTCGATCACGCTGCTGATAAGTCGCAACGGCTTCGTAAAGTGCGTCCTCTTTAAAGTCTGGCCAAGCCGTATGGGTAAAGTACAATTCTGCGTAAGCAATCTGCCACAACAAAAAATTACTAATGCGTTGCTCCCCACTGGTTCGGATCAATAAATCAACCGGTGGCAACTCCTTCGTCAACAAATGCCCTTCTACAATGGACGGTGTAATGTCCTCAACGGCCAACACTCCATCTTGCACCTTTGTCGCCACCTTTTTCACCATCCCGACTAATTCATCCTGTGAACCGTAATTAAGCGCAACCATTAAGCGCATCCCTGTGTTCTTTCCTGTCAATGCTTCAATGTCAGCAATCGCTTTTTGTAATTCCTCTGGCAATCCCGCTTTATCACCCATGATTTCCATGCGAATGTTCAGCTCCATCATCACCGGTGCAAATTCGTCAAAAAAGCGGATAGGAAGCTTCATTAAAAACGCCACTTCGTCTGCTGCCCGTTTCCAATTCTCCGTTGAAAAAGCGTACAACGTCATCGCTTCGATCCCCATCTTCGATGCGACAGCAGCAACGTGCTTTACATTAACCATTCCCTCTTGATGACCAAACATACGTGGTTTTCCTCTTTGCTTTGCCCAACGTCCGTTTCCATCCAAAATAATGGCCACATGCTGTGGAATAGAGCCTGCTAGAATCGTTTCTTTGTCTAGGTTGACCTCTACGACCTCATCAACCGTCTTCTTATTTTTGAAAAGCATCATAAAACAACATCCTTTTTGTTCTATTGCATTATACCACAATGGGTTATGTTATACACCTATTAAGGAATAAAAGGTCACGTTTCGTGAACACTAGGTACTAGAATACACGACAAAAAGGAGAATCAAGTCATGTCACAAAGACCGAAAAGTAGAAAAGTAATGGAAGCCATCGCTTCTAAAGGAACGAAAGATAAAAGAAAAGCGCGTGCGATGCGCGACGTCGTGGAAGTCTTGCACGCAGAGAGACCGAAATAACTGATACGCAGAGAGAGGGGCTGTATCAAAACATTGGTCGATATTTAAATAGCACTAATGGTTCAGAAATCAGCCATTGGTGCTATTTTTTCGTTCAAATCTACCGTACAAATGTCGTTAATACATCAAAATGGTGCATTAGCGATGGGGTTATTCGAAAGACCTAAATACAGCTGATTTGCTCAAAATTGGGTCTCTTCAAGTGAGCACTTATCAAATAAGAGACTCACAACTAGGTAAAAGCACTTAAATCGAGTCTCTATCGTAGATAAATTTGCCTATAAAGAGGACTAAACTTAGAAAATCCGTCGATTAAGAGACTCAAATGCAGCTCATCTGTCCAAATCAGGTCTCTCGACAGTATTCATCGTACGATCTGCTTTGTCACGAGTGATTCCAATGTGATCCAGTAGGTTATATGCTACTTGATCGGCGTCTTCAGGAATCTCATTTTCTGTGATGCCCATGGCTACACGCACGTTTTCAACTGCGATGGGTTATTTTCATTTAGTTAGACTTCTTTACATTAAAAAAACTGTCTCAAAAAAACGATTGACATCTCTTTCGAGTTCATCAATCGTTTGAAGTTGCTTAAAATCCGAATAAACCAAGTAAAAAGCTGATGAATTCCCAGCTTCCAGTACCTGGGGTACCTGGTGGGGTAGGTGGTCTCATGCGCATCTTCCTCCTTAACTAGTTTACGCATCCATTGTAAAGCAATTCGACACATTATGCAAGCGATCTTAAGATTAAAAATAACGCATTCTTACTCCAACCCCAATTCTTCCCGAATCATGTTCCCAATCTCAACCTGGTCCTCCATAAATTGCTCGTAAATGTCAGCTAAATCCTCGACTTCGTTCTCCAATCCATTCATCATCTGACTCGCACTGGTCAGCTTAAATCCCCATAACCTAATCGCCTCATCAAATTCGTCGGTTGAAACATCGATCACTTGTTCATGTGCCTCTTGCAACCCCTCGTACAACTCCCTTAGTTCATCCAGATCCATTTCTTCATCAAAATCCAGCCTGTCAACTTCCTCTACAAAGGCTTCGTGCCTTTCAAGTAGATCCTCATGGTATTCTAAAATAGGTTCTGACTCCTCACGCATTCCTACCAAAACCAAGGCATCATCAACTAGCGCGCGTAGTGGCCCGATATCTAGTTGATACCATAAGAATAGAAACCCTAAAATCGTGCTAAGTGGTAGTAAGACACCTAAGCACCCGAACCTTCGACCACTTTTTTTCTTTTTCTTAAGCATGGAAGTTCGTTCGACTGGCTGTTCGCTCTCTACTTCCTCTACCTGGATCTCTTGTTCTTCTGGCTGTTTTTCAGGCAGATTAGAAAAATAGCCTCGTTTCAACTCCTGATCTTTCTTTTTTTCTTCTTCTAAATAGTGCTGGTACCAGTTTTTATAATATCCTTTCATGGCTTCATCCCCTAGAAAAAAATCCTTACTACAGTTTAGTAGCAAGGATTTTCTCTTATGTCAGTTTTTAATTTCCAAATTTCGCCTGCAGTTTCTTTTTCACACAAGGAGGTACAAATTCGGTCACGTCACCTGAAAATTTCGCAATTTCTTTGACGATGGACGAGGTGATATGGAAGTGTTGACCCCTACTCATTAAAAAAATCGTCTCAATTTCCTCGTTTAGTTTACTATTGGAGGTGGCAATGGCATATTCGTAATCAAAGTCTGTCGTACTCCGTAATCCCCGCAAAATAACCGTTGCCTCTACTTGCTTCGCAAAATCCACCGTTAATCCGCTAGAAACCACCACCTCAACGTTTGTTAACGGAGATAAAGTCTCTTTTGTTAATGTCAACCGCTCATCTAATGTGAACAAATAGTTCTTATTCGTGTTCTCACTTAAAACCACGTACAATTTATCAAACATCTTGGCACCACGTTTAATCATGTCGAGGTGACCGTTTGTGATTGGATCAAAGGTACCTGGGTAAACTGCAATTTTTTCTGACATGTCAATCCCTCCACCTTACTCTACTTCTTATCTCTTCCTCAAAATGTGAATCCCAATGGTACCGTATTCTGCCTGTTTTAGTACTTCTAATTTAGCTGGGTCATATTGGATGTCTTCACCAATACCGTATTCGCAAACAACTAAGGCATCGTTATTTAATAAGTCTTTTACAACTAATTCATTTAACAACTCGGTCAGAGCTATTTTACCATAAGGAGGGTCTAAAAACACCAAATCAAACGTGACTTTTTTCGTCTCTAATACTTTCAATGCCTTAAAGGCATCGTTGCGGTACACTTCGGTCTGGTTTTCTAAACCTAACGTCTTGATGTTTTGTTTGATCGTCTTAACCGCTTGGAAGTCAGCATCAATAAAAATAGCCGATTCGATGCCACGTGACAATGCCTCAATGCCTAAATTCCCACTCCCAGCAAAAAGATCAAGTGCCCTGCCACCAGCAAAAAATTGTCCCATTACATTAAAGATGGTTTCTTTGATTTTATCGCTAGTTGGCCTTGTGTTATCGCCTTTAACGGCTTCAATTTTTCGACCTTTAAGGTCTCCTGCTACAACGCGCATTCTCATTCCTCTTTTCAACAACCATAAGAAAAAGCAGGCTGTTATACCTGCTTCTAGCATACCTGTCATGTTCAACATGGGTAAGCCCTAGTTTCAAGAGTAGCATTAAGCAGGACTAATCAGGCACAGCCTGAAGTCCTCCTATTATACCTCAAATATTCTTATCTGACAACGATTCGTTGAGCAGCCCGTGCTACGACACTATTCCCCCGTCTAACGACAACGCTTCGATCGTAGGTTCCCGGTGTTAGGTTATCTAAGATGCCTTCCATGTTCACCGTAAACGTCGTTCCATTGTGAGTAAAGTTCCACGACCAACCGTTTTGATGCAACGTGATTGGAATTTGTGTGATGGTTCCATTTGATGCGACGTGTTCCACACGAGCCCCTTCTAAATGATCAAAGCCGTCTCCTGCTGCCAAGGTTCGCCTAGTCGGTACAACAATACGTAATCCTGCTTCACCTGATACGTTTACCGTTCGGGTGGTCGTTCCGACCTGGCTGCGAGCCGTTGAAAGTCCTGGAGCGGTCGTTAAATTGACGTCTCTCGCATAAACCCAACCGAGCTGTCCATCAAATCTCACCCGTAACCAGCCCCCATCTTGTCTTAAAATGGTCACCGTATGACCAGCAGAAATATGACGGTTGGCAGAATAGCTGGTTCCTGGTCCATTGCGAAGCGCTGTACGAATGCTTGTGTGTCCAGATCCTAACGTATCCACGTGGTATTCTCTTACCCAACCTTCGTCTTGACCGGCTCGAATTTGAAGCCAGTTTCCTGATTGTCTTAATACCGTCACACTGTTACCATTGCTTAAACGACGAATCGTAGCATGGTTCGTTCCTGCTCCCTGTCTTAAATCGGTAGCGGTATTCACACGACCTCGACGGGTAGTGTTGTTGGCTGCTGCCGTCCCAACACGAATGGAGTCATGGTGAATCCAACCGGTTGTTCCTTGGAAGGTCGTTCTTAACCATTCTCCCGATCGACGATCAATAATTAACACGGTTTCCGTCGGGATGGTTCTCAAAACGCTGTGACCACTTCCTGCACCACTTCGAAGGGTTGCACTACCAGCCGTCACTCCCCACGTCGGGTTTCTAGCAGCAGAACCAATATCAAGTGGCTGAGCTGGTAAGGTCATGTTGTTGAGATTCGCCATGCGTACCCAACCGTAGCGATTCGTATTGTTGATGCGTACCCGCACGTGCCCCCACGATCCAGCACGAGCAAGCAAAGTGACTTGTTGATTGGTCCCTAGGGTTGCGATGCGTGATGCTTCTCCATTTGGACGAGTTCTGAGAGCGGTCTGTCTCGTCGTTCGTCGGGTTAAGGCCTGGTTACTAACCGAGCTGGTTCGAACCCAGCCGTTAAATGTACCATTCCCATGTGTAATGCGAATTTGAGCCCAGCCACTGGTGGTTCGTTGCAAAATCATAACCCGGGCATCTTGTGGCAACCTACGCCTCACATTAGAACCTGAATCTGGTCGGGTGTGAACGTTCACATTATTAGCTGTAATAATTCCCGGTCGACTACCGTTTGCAATGTTAATTTGATTGATGCGAATCCAGCCTGTATGACCATTTACCGTTACCCGTGCCCAGTTATCGGTGCGTTCCGTTACAACTAAGCGCGTTCCGGTTGCTGCACGCGTTAAAATTCTAGCATCGTTTGCTCTCCCGTTACGAACCGGTACGTTGGCTCCTGTGACAACAGCAACCGGTCTCGTCCGAACCACATTGTTTCGGGATACCCAGCCGGTTGTCCCATCGTGACGCACACGGTACCAGTCTCCACGACGTCCTGTGATTCGGACGTTGGTATTGGCGCTTAGAGAACGAATCACTTCATGGTTCGTTCCAGCCCCACGTCTAAAATTCGTATTTCTAACGACGACACCTGTTTGACGTAACGTCGTTGTTTGGGTCGCGTTAGTTGGGGCAATTTCAATGTTTCTGACCATTAGTGGTTCTTCAGATGGAGTCGTAGATCCTGGTAGCATGCCAGGCTCTGAAGGAGTGGTCATCTCTACTTCTTCTCCGGTTGGTGTAAAAGCAAGAACTAAGTAGTAAAATTCAAAAAATAGAACGTCATCTTGCTCGTCCATGTATTCCCAAATTTCATCTTCTAAATGGGCTAGTTGATCAAAGCATTCCAAAGAATGGAATTCAATACCAAATCCGTAAAAAATGGCCAGTAACTCCTCGCTAATGGCTTCCATCAATTCGTCAAAGGTTAACCCTTCAAAGTCAAAAGTAAAGGGTGACGGTTCTAAATCTAGATCCATTCCTTCTATGTTAGCCTCATCTAAGATAGGTATAAACTCTACTGGGGCTGGAGCCGCGCTCACAACAAGTGGACTGAGAAACATGAGAAGGGATAGGATCGTTAACGTTGCTTTCTTCATGAGAAAAACCTCGACTTTTCTAATATTCTGTCGCTATCACGACGCTTTTTCATCCCTAAGGGGAAAGTTTTCTAATTCAATGTCTTCTAGCCATGAAATGGCGTTTCTGGTGTATTCAAGATAAAGTCAAGGACTTCTCCCGTTGTGGCATCGATGACGATGTGAGCTAGTGCGTGAGTAGCATCTTCTGGATCAACAACCGTTGCATTCCAATATGCCTGTTCTTCCTCTTCGCCTATCCAGAACATCATGAAGATGTTCGCCCCATCTATTTCCTCTCCAAGCGAAGCCAAACTCTCCCTAATTACAATCATCCCTGCTGCTTCAATGGAAAGATGTTCTTCTCGAACTTCATGATCCATATGAGGATTAGCCTCCTCACTGGCCCATGTGGTGTCAACGGCTGTAAACTGAAAGTCTCCAAAGGTAATCGGATATTCTAGGTTTACACTTTCAAAGTCAACTGGATATTCTGAACTTTGTCTTTCTTGTGATCCCTTGTTTTCACCAAAATGGAGATGATCCTCAGGTACACGTAGAGGGTCTGCTGATCCACTGGCATAAACAAACATCCCGCTTCCAACCAGCACCATCGCTAAACTTGTACCGATGACACTTAGCAGACCACCTCTTCTCATGCTTCCCATGGCTTGGATCCGTGTTTTGATCCCAACGTGTTTACTAAAATAGCTACCCGTTGTCATGAGTTGATGTTGTTTCTCAGCCAAATCAATCAACGCTAAGGCATAGGTTGACTTATTCCCCTCTCCAAGCAAACGAAGGACTTTCTCATCGCAAGATAATTCCAAATCACGGTGAATGAGAACGTACATCACCCAAACCAATGGGTTAAACCAATGCACACAAAGGGCAACCATTGCAACGGTTTTGATCAAACAATCCAAACGCTTAATGTGGACGTATTCGTGAACAAACACCGATTCTAACTGCCTCGCATTTTCCCAATCCAACGTTTTCGGGACTAGAATAACGGGCTTAATCAAACCATAAGTCAGAGGAGAAGCCACTTTTTGACTTTGTCTTATCTGAATCTTTCGCTTTAATTTAGGTTGATATCGATCTAAAAAGGACTGGATTGCCTGATTTTCTACGGGAATCGAGTCACGGATCCATCGTAAAAATTTAACGTGACCCACGACAAAATAAAGCATCAGGCTGGTCGCTCCTATGCCCCAAATCCAAAAGAGCCGTTGCGGTGAATCCCATAAATTAGGAAAGGTGAGCCGTTGCTGCTGAACGCTCTGTTCAGGAACATAAGCACCGTTTTGTAAGGGAAGGGTCCGTTCCTGTTCCCTTCGCGTTGTGACCTCTTCAGCAAAGAAGCGATGAGAATCCCCATCTACTAAATAGCTAGACGATTCTTGATGATCAAAGGTAAAACCAACCGGCATTTCAAAAGGGATTAAAAGTCGGATTAATACTAACAACCAAAGGAAAACAAAGGTTATTTTTGTCAATTTAGTAAAGGTCAAAAAACGGAGGAGCAAGCCAACTAAAATCATCGCACTTGCCATGATACTCATTAACATCAGATTCATCTATGTCCACCCCCTTAAACTACAACTTGTTAGCCAGCTCACGTAAGATCTCGATCTGCTGAGTGTCTAAGTCTTCTGCTTTCAAGAGCGAAGCAATCAATGAACTTTTTGATCCATCGTATAGTTTATCAACCAGCTCACGTGTTTCATTTTCTTGAACTTCACTTTTAGGGATAAGGGGACGACATAAAAATCGTTCACCCCTAGAAACGGCTCCTTTTTTAATGCATTTGTTAATAATGGCATAGGTCGTCGTTTTGCTCCAACCAATACTCCCATTTAACTCATGGGCAATGTCCTTTGCCGTGACTTCCCCTTCTCGCCAAATAATTTCCATCACTTTTAGCTCAGAATCAAACAGTTTAATTTTCATGGTTCTTACGCTCCTTCGATTAAAACAAAATATTTTGTCGCAATAGAATGTCGTTTTTATTCTATCATAATGACCTATTTTTTTCAACCAGAAACATTCAGAATCCAGGGCAACGCTTATCGTAAAAAGTCTTCTAAAATTAGATTCCCATTGTGAATGGTGGTCGCTGCATCTATACCAACGTAGCGGATGTGCCAAGGTTCGTAACTAAAGCCAGTATCAGCTTCACGGTTAGCTGGGTACCGAATAATAAAACCAAAGCGGTGGGCATTGTTTCGAACCCATACTCCTTCTGGCGTCGATGAAAATTGAGTTGACAAACCACCAAGAGCAGGCGTCGTAACATCTAAGGCAAGTCCTAACTGATGTTCACTATGACCTGGTCGTGCACTAACACGACGGGCCTCTGCTTCTCCCATCACATTAATCCAATGCTGATGTGTGGCTTGCTGCGTAGCGAAAGAACGGTAACCACTCGTTGCGATCAGAGTATGGCCATCGTTTGCCGCTGCAGCAAATAAACCTTCAGCCGCGCGGGCAGCCGTTGCCCTTAAATGATGGGTGCCGTGTGTACTCTGGACATTAACCACCGATAAATCTCCTGGTGAAAAACTACTAGATAACCTAAAATGGCGATTGACTAGTGCCAAATAAGACAACGCCTCGCTGTTAGAAAGGGTCACAGCAGAGTCTTCTGGAATACCTGTGTTGCTAGAAGACGAACTCGAAGACGATGATCCACTTCCTTGATTCGTTTCACCTTGATTTTCGCCTTCGTCAGGTGGGCTTGTTTGTTCTTCCCATCGTTCCATGAGTGCTTCTTGGATCGCCTCTGAAACGTCGTACGCTAACACATTGATAAACAAAAGATCTCCCTCTTGCTCCACTTCCGCGATGAGATGTTCGGTTTCTAAATCTTCGGTCACGGTAATCGTCATTAAAACATTGGCGTCATCTAGCAACCATCCATCGTTTTCAATCTCTTCTTCATCTAAACTAGCCACCTGAGTGATTTCATAAACAAACACACCTGCCACATTAAAGGTCATGTCCTCAAAACTAGCGACGGTTTCACCAGTATTAAAAAAGAGATAGTCAACCGCTGGCGTTAAAAAGGTCAACTCTAATTCATCGATTTCTTCTGCTTCAAGCGCATAAGAAAGAAGCTCGATTCGGAGAACAAATTCACCTTCTGAAGCCTCAGACACATCAATGCCCAACTCTTCCAGTAAATCAGCTAACGCCTCTCCTTCTAAATCTTCTCCCCATACTTGATTTCCTTGTTGATCAAAGGGAGCAGATGATAGGCTGAGCTCAAGCTGCATTTCAACTTCAAAACCTGATACAGTAACTGGCTCAAATACGACTTCTTCACTCGAGCACCCAATCAAGATGAGAGCCACTAATAAGGGTAGAAACATCCGTTTTTTCATATACTGCAACCTCCAATACCTTCGGATAATCCCCTTATTTCCTCAAGATATTTTATTTCGACAAAATATTTTATCACAATAGAATACAAGTATTATTTTATCGTAGTAAAATGAAATTGTCAACCGAGTATTGGAGGCCTTCTTTAGCAAGTCAACAAAAAAAGGCACCTTACGGTGCACTTCCATTCTTTCTTAACTAGTTACAACTTCCACCAGGCATGGCTTCGATGCTTGCAACGAAGGCATCTAATAGGATATTCTCTGTCTCAACGTGAACCAGATAATTCCCTTCTACCGATCCACCACCGCTTATGGCAAGCAACAAGTCAATTTCACTTTCACCAAATCCACTCACATTAATTCGTGTTTCAATACTTATCACTCGGTCGTTTTCAACTTCTGCCGTGAAGGTGGCACTAGCTCCCATAAGTTCTACCTGACACACAACCTCATCCCCATTGCCACAGGCCACTAATACAAATACCGTTAATAAGGTCATTAAACCTAGCCATTTTTTCATCTAATATCACTCCTATAATACTAAATTAGTGTACCACATGGACATTAAATGTCAAATTTCTACCTCACCTTACCTTCACCACCACGTTCTTAATCAGTAGACGTACGCCAATGCCAAACACCACCATCATCCCAATGGCCAACAGCGCAAAAATCCCATTGGCAGCGACATCCCATTGAAATTCAAACCAATGTTCACCAATCCGTGTGACATTAAATACACCAAGGAAAATAAATGGCGTGACGAGCGCATTTGAAACAAACCCTAAGAAAGCGAGTATCACTAAAAACCCAGCGGTTACGATAAATCCTAAAAGCCACCCTAATCGCTGCCAAACCATCGCAATAAAGAATCCCATAAAAAACAAAGCCACATACATGAGAAACTGTACAGCTAATTCCACCATTCCACTGCCACTGACGTGAAAGGCACCATAAAAAATACTTCCACTTGGGACCAGAAAATTACTGATGGTGCTCACCACAAAGACAAAAGGTGCCACGAGTAAACTAGCGATGATGGCTGCGATAATCATACCAATAAAGTATTCCCCTCTAGCCACACCCCGTCTCACGTTCTGTGGTAATTCGTATCCAGCAACACAGCCACTAACAAACATCATAAATCCAACCACTGAAAAAGAAATCATGTTGAAAAGTCCTTCGAGAAGAACGTCACCAGTATAAATATCAATGTTGATGTCACCTACGTTCATTTGAAAGCCACCCATTCCAAAAAACAGACGGAAGATCCAATTAATTAGAATACTTCCCATCACAAGACCTAAAAATCCTAGAAAAAAGGTGCCATAATCTTTTAAGTCACTTTTAACCAATCTTTGTATTCTGACGTTCGCATTATTCATCTGGATGACCTCCCGTTAAATGGATAAATAAATCTTGTAGCGATACCGATGACAAGCTTAAATCTAAATCTTGCGCCAAAAGACGATCTTTATCGCTGACCTGTCCTGCTAAGGTGATTTTCTTAAAACCACCTAGAACCTCTGTATTTAAAATTTCTTTCCCTTGAGCAAAGACGTCGATGGCTTCCACCGCTCCCGTCACCGCCAACCCTTCAGAAACAATGTCGTCATAGGTTCCTTTTTTCAATAACTTCCCTTTGTGAAGGAGGATGACCTCATCGAACAAATACTCCATTTCCGACACCAGGTGTGTCGACATCACAATGGTACGTGGATGACGCTCCTGATCTTTAAGGACTTCCTTATAGAAAAGGTCACGAGTAGGTGCATCCATTCCAAGGTAAGCTTCATCAAAAATCGTAATGGGAGCACGACTAGCTAAACCAAGGATGACGGCAAGGGTCGACTGTTGACCTTTCGACAATTTATGCGGTCGCTTTTTAATTGGCAATCCAAATTTTTTAAGCAACTCATCGGCATAAGCCGGATCAAAATTTGGTCGATACTTCGCTTCTTTTTTAATGTACTTTGGTATTTTGGGATAGGTTTCTGCCTCATCGGCATTAAAGTCTTTCTGATAAACAAATTGAACGTGCTCCATTAATGCACCGTTGTCATAGAGTGACTCATCATCGATGGTAACCGTTCCTTCACTAGCATCTCGAAATGAGGCGAGAATGGATAACAAGGTCGTTTTCCCTGCCCCATTTCGACCAATTAAACCGTAAATCCTTCCTGGTTCAAGGGTGAACGAGACATCTTGTAATGCTTGATGGTCTTCCACGGTTGGTAATAAATTTTTATAAGTCACCGATAGGTTTTTTACTTCTAAGCGATTGATCATGACGATTTCGCCTCCTTTTCTTCTTCCATCATGTTGATTAAGTCTTCTTTACTCATGCCTAATTTTCTTGCCTCCGCTAGCATTGGCAGTAAATATTGTGCTAAAAAGCCATCTTTTCTCTTTTCCATCAACTTCTTTTTCGCATCCTTTTCCACAAACATTCCAACGCCTCGCTTTTTATATAAAATACCACTCTCTACCAACAGATTAACCCCTTTTGCTACGGTGATGTGATTGATCTTATAAAATTGAACGATCTGTGTCGTCGAAGGTACTTGGTCACCTTCTCCCAGCGCGCCATTAATGATTTGATCTTCGATGCGCTCTTTGATTTGGATAAATAGTGGACTGCTTTCATCAAATGCTTTTCCAAGCATAAGCAACACCTCCTATACGGTTATATAGTTATGTATATAAGTATAATACTATAGGAGTTACGATTTGTCAACAAGGAAAAAATGCGGACTCGTCCTTAAAATCACCCTGTTTTTGCTGTTTTGCTTGAAAAAGGGTAATTTTTGGCCTCTTTTCCCTGAAAAATATCCGATTTTAATGAAAAAACCAAAATCGGATATTTTTCAAGCTCATTTTCACTTTTAGGATTTAAAAATTGCCTTATTTTCGATATTTTCGTCAAAATCGGATAATTCCAGGCCTCCTATTCCCATTTCCTAACAAAAAAATGTCCGATTTCTAGCATTTTCGCTGAAATCGGACATTTTTATGATCTTTCATCTTTAAACCGTCACTTGATCCCGCTCTATCCTTATCTTCCTCGCCCACAGTAAATACCAGGTGGTCAAGACAGCGCCTTTCATTAAATTACCAATGGCAATGGCAATCCAGATTCCATCGATTCCAAGCGCGGTTTGGGATAAGAAATAGGCCAAAATAACCCGTAAAATATTAAACGCCATGGAAACGATGGTCGGTGGCATAGTGTTTCCTGCCCCATCAAAAGCGCCAGCACATAAGTGTTCCATACACTGTGGGATTTGAACCACCGCGAGGATTCGCATGTAGCTCACCCCAATGGCTACCGTCGCCTGCTCATCAATAAACAAGTTAAACAACCATTCACCACCAAAAAACATAATCAATCCCACACCTAATCCCCACATGGTCTTTACCACAGCAGATATTTTAAAGCCGCGGGCGATGCGTCCCCACTTTTTAGCTCCATGGTTTTGGCCAATAAAAGCAGTAAAAGCAACCGCATAACCACCCCCAACCAGCCACGTTAACGATTCAATTTGTGTCCCAACACGCTGAGCCGCGACCGCATCGCTCCCAAACTGAGCCACAAATCCGGCAATCACCATGGAAAGCAACGTGAACGTCCCGCTATCAACGGTCATCGGAAGGGTCCATTTAAAAATCTGCCTGACCTTTTTCACGTCGACCTTGAACACGTCTTTAAACTTAAAATCATCAAAAGGACATAAATTAGGATGCTTTGTCACCAACACCAACATTAACCCAATAAGGATAAAACCGGCTGTACTGGCAATGGCTGCTCCACGAATGCCAAGACCTAAAGTGAAGATAAGCACAGGTGTTAAAACCACATTAATTCCTAATCCAATCGATTTTACGTAAAAAGGCAGCCTGGAATTTCCTAACCCATTATAAATCCCTGTTACCGCATTGTTAAGAAAAATAAAGGGAAAGCTAATGCTGAGAATACGCAAGTACATGACTGTATCGGCCACCACATGTGGCTCCCTAATCCGAAGTAAACTAATCCAAAAGTCAGCAAACAAAAACATCAGCAATCCATACAAACTTCCTAACGTGACCGCTAGCCCAATGGCAGCCGTCGCAAAGCGCCTTGCTTCTTGCGTCTCCCCTTTTCCAACGCTTTGTGACACCCCAATCTCGGCACCACGACCACCAATAATAAAGAAAGCGACCGAAAGCCAAATGTACATGCCTGCAGAACCAACGGCAGCTACGGCATCACTAGAAATGCGACCAACAAAAAACATATCGATCAAGTTAAAAAGCATCTGAAATAATTGGGTAGCCATCACTGGCATGGCAATTAAAAGAAGCCGGCCTAAAATACTCCCTTTTGTTAAATCGTGTCCTTTTGCTGCCACTTCTATCACCTCAATGCTTCCATTTGTTCTTAAAAATCGTTATACTAGAGCTAATTCACTCTAAAGGAGCAGCTCATGTCCCTCAAATTAAAAAAACCTATGAAAACCTATTTTCTTGGCTCCCTTATCCTTGTAGCCATTGTATCCATCACCACAACCATCGTCCTAAACTTAACGTTCATCTATCCCCTCGTTAGTTACCGTTATAATTTAGACGATGTCACTGGTCTTGATCACACAACGCTATTTTATAACTACCGGCAAATCATCCACTATTTAAACTTTCCTTGGCGAGCGACCCTTTATATGCCTGACTTTCCGATGAGTGCCACAGGAGAATTCCATTTCTGGGAAGTTAAAGTGATCTTTCATGTCCTGCACGGAATCGGGCTCCTCTTTTTAGGTGGCCTTTGGTTGGCCTACAGACAGAAAAAAACATTACTTCCTTATTTCAACGTAGCTGCCAATTTAGCCTTCGTCCTATTTGGATCGATGTTGTTCTTAATTCTCGTTAATTTTGAGTTTACCTTCTACTGGTTTCACCGCATTTTCTTTAACAACGATTACTGGATTTTTAACGCCAACGTTGACCCTGTTATAAGAGCACTTCCTCAGGAGTTGTTCATGATCAAAGGCATTGTCATTATTATCCTTATCCTCACTGTTAGTGTGGTTAGTAAACTTCTTTACTGTAAAAGAAAAACAAGACCATCCGGGCCCTGCTCTTAATCTTTACCAATATCCTTAAGCACGTGAGACGTAGTCACCGGTCGAGGTGTTGATAACGATCTTCTCACCTGCTTCGATGAACATAGGTGCTTGCAAGCTATAACCGGTTTCAACGACGATGTTTTTCGTTACGTTTGATGCCGTGTTCCCTTTGACTCCAGGTTCTGCTTCCGTTACCTCTAAGGTGACTTTTTCTGGAAGCTCAACTCCCAATACTTCTGATTCGTACATCATAATCTTAACTTCCATTCCATCGAGGAGGAAGTTTTTTTCATTGGCAAGGTTAGCTATTGGAATTTCAAGTTGCTCGTAAGTCTCATTGTTCATAAACACGTATGCATCGCCCATGGCATATAGGTACTGCATAGAAGAACGCTCAATGTGAGCACGTTCCACTTTCACACCTGCGTTAAACGTGTTATCAATGACCGCACCGGAACGTAGATTACGTAACTTCGTTCTAACAAAGGCAGGCCCTTTTCCTGGCTTCACGTGTAAAAATTCGATGATTTGGTATAAGTTACCTTCGTAGTTAATTGTCATCCCTGTTTTAAATTCGTTGGTTGATACCATGTTCGTTCACACTCCGTTTAATTCGTAATTTCATCATTATGACGTTCATCTATTATAACCCAACAAAGGGTAAATTTCTACGATTTTATAAAAAGTCACGAAAAAAGTTCCGAATTCTTCGGAACTTTTTCGGATATGGCCTTTTGTTTACCTCAATGAATTACACAGTTGCTGATCACTTGGACGCGTACCGTGATTATGGCGGACGACCTCATTCACTTCCGATTGTTCAAATGGAAGGAACACATGATGGTTATGGTGGTGGTGAATGTTCGTTTTAATACACGGAACTAAATGTTCCACACGATTATGGTGATGAAACACCGTTGGTGCACAAGTAAGTGGCGGTTCCATCACGCGCTCCACCGTTTCAAAATTAGCATGACAAATCATCCCTGGTGCCATATTTGTCGCAGGCATGACTGGTTCCGCTGGTGCCACTGGTCCGCAATTTTGCATGATAGGTGCTGCTATCATATTAAACACAATTGGTCTTGGTTGACATCGATTAAATCCACACATTATCTAAAACTCCCCTTCGTTTCAAAATTTCAACTCTAACCATTATATTCACCCAGTTTAAAAGTGGTTAAGATAAACGCCCAGATTTCAATTAGTTTTTATTTTTTAATAGATTTCTAAATGCTATTTCAAACGCTTCATCGTCTTCCTTCTTACGTTTGGAAGGTCCTTTGGTGCGACCACCACTACGGCGTATTTTACTACTAAGGTGGCGCTCCATCAATAAACGATCCATGTTTTCATCGTTGTAAATCCGTCCGTTTTGATTAATGGCCCGCGCCCCTTTGCCGAGAACCATGGCTGCCAAACCGTAATCTTGCGTCACCACAACGTCCTGGGCTCTCAACAAGCCCATCAAAGCAAAATCCACACTGTCAGCCCCTTTATCCACGGTCACCACTCGGCTATAGCCATCGTTTAGCTGATGGGACGTATCGATAACCATGGTGACCGGAATTTCTGCTGCTTTCGCCAACCTCACAATGATTTCTTTTACTGGACAGGCATCGGCATCCACTAAAATTTTCATCGAACCTCAACTCCCTTTCAAAAAACATAACCTCAAGACCTAAAGGCCTTGAGGTATGAACAGCGTCGTTAACTTTTCTTACTCCACAAACAAGTGAATGATGCCTAAGAAGTAACCACCAAATACAGTATTTGGATCGAGCCTTCCTCGGCGAATGACTTCTTCAGCAATTCTGAAGAACTGATCCTCCGTCAGCATCACGTTGGTGCGGTAAGTGGCCTCTCCCTCTTGAAGAAGTCCTTCTACTAGAATATCAATGATCTCATCTTCGTCAAAAAACAGGTTGTTGTAACGGTAGAATTCACTACTTGCATCCGATCTCGCCACGTAACGGTGTAATTCGCGGTTTAATCGCCATTGATTGTCTTCCGTTAGAATGGTTGCTGCTTCTGCATCAGAAAGGTTAAAGAAGGCATTCGGGAAGTGCTCGTTGTCGTTGTTGGTGACATCTAACGTATACCAGTTTCCTTCAATGTTAACGCGGTTCCATGCGTGTGGCAAGCTCCCTTGCAAAAAGCCGGTCACAATGACACTTTCAAGTCCCGCTGCATCAGCAATGAGGGTGAAAGCATCCGCGTATCCAGAACATACGCCTACGCCATTAATTAAGATTCCGTAAGCGGTAAAGGAATCGTAATATTCAGGGTCAACAAACATGAAATGATTTTGTTCTGCATTATCAAGAGCTCCCCAGTCGTAAGTCGCATGCTCGATTAAGAAGTGGTTGATGGCTGTTTGCATTTCCAAATCCGTCATTCCTGGTGCGATAATCTCATCGACGATTTCCTCAACACGAATCATAATCGCTTCTTGTTGACGTTGTTGAACGGATGCATCTTGATCGTAAGTCACAAAGAGGTCGCCAGTTAATCGATCTAGCTGGAAGCTCCGCGCCCCAAGAACCAACGGGTTTTGTAAGACCGCCTCAAACCAAGCTTCCACTAAATATTCGTGGTCAGCCGCCTCCGGAAAGTCAGCTAAACTAATGCGGGTTTGACCGTTAAACATTTGAACGGCTAGGTAGGCCGATAACGGACTTGACGAACGCGGTTCAAAGTCACTTCGTAATTCCGTAGCTGTCTCCCCTTTTTCATCCTCATCAACTTCTGCATTTAAATCAACAGTACGAGCAATGTCTCCCGTTCGGCTACGCAACCCATCTTGTCTGATCACTAACTCTTCTAGCTCATCTTGGTAACCTTCTTGGTCATGGTCGATGACCCGAACGTGACCTCTAAAGTTCGTTCCCTCAATGTGATATGGAATGATAAGCATCGGCGTTTCATCGATTCCATCAATCACCGGATTGCCGTCATCGTCGTGAGCAATATTGCCATCTTCATCGGCTTCAAATTGACCGATAAGCTGGCTTCGCTCTTGTGTCATACCAATGTCATAAACAATCAGATGCTGCGTCGCACTTCCATCAGCCATAATCACCCATGCATGAGTTGGTGCAAGTAAGACATCTTCCTCTACTTCCCCTCTTGAGTGGTCACCGAAAGGTCTAATGCCACCTTCGTTTAAATGTCTCGCCACGGCAATTGGAACCTGCGCAGCCACATCACGAATGTCAATTAGGTTACTAATCGAGGAAGTGCCTTCTGTGTTAATGGCGATGACCGCTAAATAGTGGTTATAACCAGCAAAACGGCTTTCCTCAAGGTTCCAATCTTGAGCTAGAAACTCCTCCAGCGTCCACTGGGCATCGTTTGGATCACTCATATATTCACCAAACAACGTGTCGATGTTACTAGTGATTCGAGATAAATTAAAGTTGCTATTTTCTCCACCTGCTGCCGTATGAACGTCGTGCCAGTGTGTTTCTGACGTACGGTATAGTAGCTCAATTTGCCTTCTAGTCGAACGACCATCTTGGCTTTCTCTAACGGCTACAACTGCATATTCTTCTGCTCCTGGAATTTCAGCCCACGTTAAACCAGCAATCCCATCTTCCCTTATATTAAAATCAACACGTACTGACCCTGGAATTTCAGTGGCAATGTTAAAGACCGTTACTTGTGGGCGATCAAATTCTTCCCCTGTTATAAAGTCGTAATATTGAACAAGGAAATACTGGTTGGCATTTCCCCAGTCGTTCCATTCTCCTTGAGAAAACAGGTTCCCACCTACTGCTGGGTCACTGACAGGAAAGACAGGCGTTCTGAATGGGCTGATTGAAACCTCTTCACGAGCCTCTGTTGCCCATTCTGCTAAAATTGATACCTCTTGTGTAAAAGATGAATCGCGATAAACGCGTAACACTTCACTCATCTGGAACATCCCTTCTTCTGGGTTCACGGAGTTCTCAGCAAAGATCATAATGGCTTCTTCTGTGATGGGGAAGGTAAAGGCATAATCTCGTGGCACATCCATCAATGGCTCCATAAACTCATATCGGCTATCTTCGGTTGCAAATCTCAAGTTTAGATCCGCTGTCAAATCTTCCACCGAAACGAGATCTTCTGATCTAGAAGTTCCACTTCCTGTACAAGCCGTTAGTCCTAGCACTAGGAAGCATAATGCTGATAGGTATACCAATCTTTTTCCTAATTTACTCATTTTCATTCGCCTCTTTTCGATTTGGTTTGTCTTTTTTTACAGACACCTACCAGTAATACCCAGCGTTTCTTAGAAAAGTTTCACCCTACTCTAAAAAAGTTAAGATTGACCTTAACAATCCAATAAATTCTGCTTCGGTTAATCCGGAACCTTGTACCCGATAGAAGTGATCTCCTACGATAAAGACAGCAGTATAAGTAGTCTGAAGTAAAGTCTCATGATAATAGAGGCTAACAGCTTGTCCCTCAATGGTAGAATTTGTTATAAGGGGACGGTCACTGTAATGAAGGGCAATCTCTAGGTCTTGAACCTGGTTTGAGAACACATAGATGGCCCTTGCATCTAAAGGTGCTTCCTCCTCCCAAAACCAACCTGATCGCTCCATGTCCAAAGAAAGGTCAGAGAATGTGATGTCCGACAATCGACTTCCAACTTCCCATTCAAATTGTTCCATCGTGACGGCTTCACCTGTAGGCAAGAAATGGCGTGGATTTGAATCGACCCGTTCAAATACAATGCCTGAGTCTTGGCCCAACCACTGCATACCAATAAAGAAGATGGCTAAGAAGCTGCAGGCAACAAGCAGTACCGATCGTGGTTGGAAAAAAGGCAACCTTGTTTTTGCTGACCTTGCGTTCATTTGTTCCAAAGTCCTCGCTTTTAACCTTTCAGATGCTCGGATTTCTGTTTGTTCTTTTTCATAATCTTCCCACATGATCCTTCACCTCCTATATTTGTCAACTGCTGCTTCTACTAGTAATACTAGCAAAAGGTCATAAAAGTTTTAGCAACGCTCAATTTCTTTTCAATCATTCTTGCCATTTTTCCTTTAAAATTTTCTTGGCACGAGTCAATCTGGTTTTGATCGTGTTCTCATTTTCCTGTAACAGTTCTGCAATTTCTTTAATTTTATATTGTTCGTAGTAAAACAGATGAACAACGATGCGGTACTTTTCTTCCAGCTCTCCAACACACTCCGTCATGCCATAAGGCGTTATTTTCTCCTCTGGAACGTCGATAACCAATTCCACTTCTGAGTGCTTTTTCTGTTTCGTAAAAAAGGTCCGACAGCAGTTAATCGTGGTCCGAATAAACCACGCCTTGGCATGCTCCATGCTATCAAAGCCTTTGTTGTATTTTATGAAACGCAAAAAGACCTCTTGAAATACGTCTTCGGCATCCATCCTATTTTTAACTTGGTTAAAGGCGACCCGATAAACCGTATCACTAAAGTGGTCAATGGCTTCTTCATTGGATAGTAATAAGGTAATCTTTTTGCTGAAAACCATCTTTTTAATCCTCAATCTAAGTAACGTTTGTTTTGACTTTTCTTCTATCCTTATACTCTCTCGGATAAGATAGAAAAATTATATCACATCTGGTAGGTTTTACCTAGATGTTTCACCTTCTTTCTTGCGACTAGGAGAAGGATTTATGTGAAACGGTTGAGTTTTAACGTCGAATTAGGTACAATAGAGGCACTTCAGGCGAAGCCTGCATAGTACTTCTTAGTGCCACTCATAGTGAAACTAAGCCTTAGGCTGTGCTGAACATGACAGGTACAATAGAAGCACTTCAGGCGAAGCCCGTGTAGTATTTCTTAGTGTTATCTGTAGGTATTTTCAAATCGTGGAGGTTATCATGAATTTTTTTGCTGTAACAATTAGTGTCATCACCGGTTTAGCTATCTTTGCTTTCTTTTATTTGCGTCGTGAAATGAATAAAAACGTCAATTATTTAAGTGAAGAAGAATTTACAAGTGCCATGCGTAAGGGACAACTTGTTGACATTCGTAAAAAAGAGGCTTACAACGAAGGCCATATTAATGGGTCGCGCAACATTCCCCTTGTTCAATTAACAAGAAATTACAATCGGTTACGTCTTGACCAACCGGTTTACTTAGCTTGTAGCAACGGGAAAATGAGTCGTCGCGCCTCAACGATGCTTGTATCAAAAGGTTTCGAAAACGTCTATGCCCTAGAAGGTGGCATTGAAAATTGGACAAAGCCATTAAAAAGTAAAAAATAAACCACATCCTAGGATGTGGTTTATTTCATTCTTAACGTCGTTTTCCATTTTTACGTGCCGCTTCTGATTTCAATTTACGTTTAACACTAGGTTTTACATAATGTTCTCTCTTACGAACTTCAGCAAGGGTACCAACTTTAGATACTTCGCGCTTGAAGCGACGAAGTGCATCATCTAATGACTCGTTGTTTCTAATCGTCGTTTTAGCCATAATAACCCTCCTTTTTGTTCACAGATAAAGATAAGTATACCTCAGTATGAAACATTTGTAAACAGTTAAAACAGGAAAAAATCACTAAACTTTTTAAATCATTAATTTGCTCACCTTTTGAGCAAAGGCGACCGGATCTTCTACATCTAGCCCTTCAATCAAACGGGCTTGGTTATAAAGAACGTCCGTTAATAATTCAAACCTTTCTTCATCGGTTGCTTGTGCTGATTGAAGCGCCGTAAACACTTCGTGATTCGTATTAACTTCCAATACTTTTTCTGCTTGCACATCGCCACCGTTTGGCATGGCATTCATGATTTTTTCCATTTCAATGGACACTTCACCAACACTAGCCAAAGCGACTGGGTGGCTTTTTAATTTCGTTGAAGCTAAGACTTTGGACACTTTTCCTTCCAGTTGGGTGGTCATCCCAGCAAAAATATCTTTAAAGGTTTCGTTTGCTTCTTCATCTGCTTTGGTGTCCCCTTCTGCCTTAAATTCAGAGGCTGGTTTGAATTCCTTTTCGTTGTAAGTACGCAACATTTTAATGGCGAATTCATCCACATCGTCGGTTAAATAAAGCACTTCGTGTCCGGCTTCTAAGATCGCTTCGATTTGTGGCAATTTTTTAATGCGCTCTTTTGATTCGCCAGTGGCGTAGTAGATGACCTCTTGATCCACGTTCATGCGGCAGGTGTAGTCAGCCAAAGACGTGTACTTATCTTCATAGGAAGATTCAAATAGAAGTAGGTCTTGCAAGACTTCTTTATTAGCTCCAAAGTCTGAATAGACTCCGTATTTTAAGGTGCGACCAAAGGCTTCAAAGAATTCCACGTACTTGTCGAAGTCGTTTTTCATGAGCTTTGCTAATTCGTTTTTAATTTTTGTTTGTAAGTTTTTAGCAATAAGGGTCAACTGACGATCGTTTTGTAAGACTTCCCGGGAAATATTAAGGGATAAGTCTTCTGAATCTACGATTCCTTTGACAAAGTTAAAGTAGTCCGGTAAGAGGTCTTCGCATTTGTCCATGATCAGAACACCACTTGAATACAGTTCTAATCCTTTTTTGTAGTCAGGCGTGTAGAAATCGAACGGCGTACTTCCTGGTACGTAAAGAATGGCTTGATAGGAGACGTTTCCATCTACCGAAACGTGGGTATGAGTGAGGGGCTGGTCAAAGCCAAAGTGTTTTTCGTGATAAAAGTTTTTGTAGTCCTCATCGGTAAGTTCCGATTTGTTCTTCTTCCAAATTGGGATTTGGGAATTAATGGTTTGCTCTTCCGTCACTTCCTCGTACTCGTCTTCTGAGCCTTCTTTCAACTTCGATGTAGTCACATCCAGCTTGATGGGGTAGCGGATAAAGTCCGAATACTTTTTAATGATGCGACGCAGTGTGTGAGTTTGCAAAAATTCGTCGTAATTGTCGTCTTCCGTGTTTTCTTTCAGAGTCAGGATGATTTTTGTTCCTGTCACAGTCTCCTTTGAGGCTTCAAGGGTGTACCCTTCTGTTCCCTCTGAGGTCCATTTGTTCGTTTCTGCAGATCCAGCCAAGTTTGAGTAAACCTCAACTTTGCTGGCTGCTAGAAATGCCGAGTAAAAGCCCACACCGAATTGACCAATGATTTCATGGTTGTCGCAGATTTTAGCCTCGTTTTTAAATTTGAAAGAACCGCTGTTAGCGATGATCCCGAGGTTATTCTCCATGTCCTCACGACTCATACCAATCCCTGTGTCTTCGATGGTTAAGGTACGCGCTTCTTCATTTGGCGTGATTTTGATAAAGTAGTCGTCTGCGTTGAAGGTTAAATCTTCGTCGGTTAATGACTTGTAATACATTTTATCAATGGCATCGCTGGCGTTAGAGATCAGCTCTCGTAGAAAGATCTCTCTGTTTTTATAGACCGAATTGATCATTAGGTCTAGGATTCGTTTGGATTCTGTTTGGAATTCTCGCATTTAATCGTCACCTCTTATTATGAATTGGCACTCTTTGTTTGAGAGTGCTATTAAGTTAGATTATAACGCAGCTTTGGGTGATTGTCAAGATGCCCATGGTCGACCACAAAAAAAGAATGGCCATAGCCATTCTCACGTTTACCTCTTCTTGTTTCGCACGTTGCTCATAAAGTCATCCAGATTGATTTTTGATTGTTTAAGGGTCTCAAATTGATGGCCTGCTTTTTCCTTTGGTGAAAGCTTAGCCAGCTCGTTCAAATAATGATCCACCGTCCCATAAGTCATTTCCAGTAGTTCCACCTGTTCAGTGACTAACATCTCGGTTAAAGCTTCTGTTGTCACTAAATCGTAACGTTGGCAAAAAGTTAGAAATTCTGAGAGTTGGTTAGCAGATTTGAAATCTTCCAGGGTCGGTAGTTGTAAGTCAAGGGACTTTTTGGGACTCCCATACTTCTCTAAGCTAAAGGCATTGTCTGTGACCACCAGTAAATTTTGGTAGGTTTTAAAGAGGGGTTCAAAATGGTAGCCGGCTCGTTCTTCATCGGTTAATTTGTTAACCTGATCTACAATGAAAGCCAAAGATTGTCCCAGAGCATCCAGCTCCTCTGGATCATCAAGAGCGGCTTCAGCTAAGGTCTGTTCGTCGATGTAGTCAAATGCCTCCCACGATTCTAGGTAAAGTTCCAATTCTCCCGCCGCTCGGATGTCTTCGATGGGAATCAAGGCGTCTTCTTTATCAATTTCATC
>Ga0131853_10002370_pt1 | contig 33674 bp, 32 predicted proteins | sample TergutLab28metaG_FD_92764 | JGI IMG/M metagenome (GOLD analysis project Ga0131853, IMG submission 92764) | Labiotermes labralis P1 segment gut microbial communities from Petit-Saut dam, French Guiana - Lab288 P1 (version 2) (version 2) | ecosystem: Host-associated > Arthropoda: Insects >... | reverse complement strand
TGCCTAGATCATTTTTAATTTTCCCATAGATGACCTGTCTCCGATACTTCGGCGCAAACACAATGTGATACTTACAATTCCACCGGGTATGTGATAAACTTTTACTATCCTTCATTGGATGCCCTCCTTTGGTTTCTTAGATGCGGTTGTCAGAACCTGCGTCTATTCTACCAAATGAGGGCTTTGTTACTCTTCTCCATAGGCATAGCCTTTTTAGAACCTCGGGCATAGCCCGAGGTTTTCTCTTGATTTACAAAAAAAACCGCTCCACACATGCACTGTGTGGAGCGGTTTTATCTGTCTATCACCCAATCACGCGGACGCGGGTGACTCCTTTTACTTCGTACATCTGCTTGACTAGATCCTCGCTCACTGGGGCATTTACATCTACCAAACAATAGGAGTACGCTCCTCTTGATTTGTCCACCATGTTCTCTACGTTAATCCCATTGTCAGCGATTACGCTGAGCACGCCGCCGATCATGCCTGGGATATTTTCGTGCACCACACAGACGCGTATATTTCCGGCCCAATCCATCACAGCTTGGGGCATGTTGACACTGTTTCTGATGTTGCCGTGTTCCAGAAATTCTCTGATCTCTTCCGCTGCCATGATGGCGCAGTTGTCTTCGCTCTCCGGCGTGGATGCGCCCAAGTGCGGGATCGCAATCACGCCTGGTGTTCCGGCTGTTTGGGGATTTGGGAAGTCTGTCACATATTTTGCAACCTTGCCGCTTTCCAAAGCCGCGATCAAATCTGCGTCATTGACCAACTCTGCACGGGCCAGGTTGATGATCCGCACACCGTCTTTCATCTGGGCGATGGATTCACTGTTGACGAAGCCTTTTGTCTTATCATTCACCGGAAGGTTTAGACTGAGATAATCACACTGCTTGTAGAGTGTTTCTAAGTTTTCTGTATACTGCGCACGAGGCGAGAGTCTCCACGCAGCCTCTACAGACAGGAATGGATCGTAGCCATACACTTGCATCCCAAGCTCAATGGCGGCATTTGCAAGCTTGTAGCCGATTGCGCCCAGTCCGATTACACCTAGGGTTTTGCCGTAGAGTTCAGGACCTGTGAATTTACTTTTCTCTTTCTCTACTTTCTGCGCCACCTCAGGGTCATCTTTGACTGTTTGTACCCAAGAAATTCCGCCTGTAATATCACGGGAAGCTAAAAACATCGCACAGATTGCAAGCTCTTTGACCGCCTCAGAGTTTGCGCCCGGGGTGTTGAATACCACGATCCCCTCTTCTGTACAGCGGTCTAGAGGGATGTTGTTTGTTCCGGCACCTGCTCTTGCGATGCAGAGGAGTTCTTTGTTAAACTCGTAGTCATGCATCTTCGCACTGCGGACTAGGATGGCATCTGGTGCGTCTAGTTCATCTGCTATCTCGTATTTTTGCGGATCCAATACTTGGAGACCGACCTTTGATATTTTATTGAGGGTTTTGATTTGATACATTGTTATATTTCCCCTTTTCTATTTTTTAGCAATGCTTTGTCTCGAACTTTTTCATAAATGCCACTAGCGTTTGCAATCCTTCCATCGGCATGGCGTTGTAGATGGAGGCGCGCATGCCGCCTACGTTTCTGTGTCCTTTTAGATTGGAAAGCCCACGGGCTTCCGCTTCTTTGGCAAAGCTTGCGTCTAGCTCTGTATCCCCTGTCACAAATGTTACATTCATGAGGGAACGCGCTTCCGGTCTGGCGCAACCTTTGAAGAGTGTGCTCTCATCCAGGTAATCGTAGAGGATTTTCGCCTTCTCCTCATTGTATTTCACCATACCTAGAAGGCCGCCTTTGGCTTCAATCCATTTGAGCACCAAGCCCAGCATGTAGATATTATAAGTGGGCGGTGTGTTGTACATGGAGTCTTTTTCCACTTGGGTTTTATAGCTAAGCATGGTCGGTGTGCGCTCCATCTCTTGACCAATTAAGGCTTTATCGATGATCACAGCTGTCAGTCCTGCCGGTGCCATATTCTTTTGCGCACCGGCGTAGATAATGCCGTATTTGGACACATCCATGGGCTTTGACAGGATATTGGATGACATGTCACAAACAAGAGGTGCATCCCCTGTCTCTGGTACATAGTCCCATTCTGTGCCATAGATGGTGTTGTTTGCGCAGTAGTGGAAATAGGAAGCATCACCGGAGAGCTTTAGATCTGCTTGACGCGGGATGTAGGTGTTGTTTTCATCTTCTGTATCGGCTGCGATGTTGATCTCTCCATAGCGCTTCGCCTCTTTTGTTGCAAGTTTTGAGAAATTGCCTGTGATGGCGTAGTCCGCCTTGCCGGTTTTTCCGATCAGATTGAGCGGAATCATGGAAAACTGCATGGACGCGCCGCCTTGTAGGAACAAAATCTCGTGGGAATCCGGTACGTTCATGATGGCTTTGAGCAAGCTCTTTGTCTCTTCGAAAATTGCGAGAAAGTTCTTGCTTCTGTGACTCATCTCCATGACGGATGTGCCGGTGCCTCCGTAATTGAGCAGTTCGGACGCTGCTTTTTGCAGTACTTCTTCCGGGAGCATGGACGGACCTGCCGAGAAGTTGTAGATTCTTTCTGTAAACATCTTGGTGCCTCCTTCTAACACTTCATTAAATTAACTCATTATACTGCAATCGGGGTGCATTGTAAATATTGCAAGTTAAACGAATCACAATGCCTTTCCGTACAAGTTTTCACCGAAAACGTCACATGTCCACACAGGACGGACAGTGTTTGCAAATCCGCTACCCTCTACAAGTACAGTACAGTAATTTGGTGTGTGTCCGCGGCAGATGCCATTTTCTTCGGATTCAAAGAGTACCGGTACGATTTTTCCAACCTGGGATGCGAAGAACTCTTGCCGGAGTTCTTCTGCAATCTCTCTTGCTTTTTTAGCACGTCTTGTGCGCTCGGCTTTGGGGATTTGATTCTCCATTTCGGCAGCTTTTGTGCCTACGCGCGATGAGTATGGAAAGACATGGACAGCAGAAAAGCTGCATGTTCGCATGAACTCGATGTTTTGCTCAAAATCTGCCTCGGATTCCCCGGGAAATCCAAGGATGAGATCGGTAGTAATGGCACAATCCGGAAAGGTGTTTCGCAGACGTGTGACGGATTCTAGGTACCGGGCTGTGTCGTAATGGCGACCCATGCGTTGCAGCGTATCATCACAACCGGATTGTAGAGACAGATGAAAATGAGGACAAAGATTTGGGTAAACGCTTAAACGTGTGCAGAAATCTTCTGTGATGGTGCGCGGTTCCAGTGACCCTAAGCGGATTCTCTGTTCCGGCGCCGCTTGGCAGACTGCTTCGATGAGATCAATCAGGCTTTCCCTACTCTCACGATCGAGCCCGTAGGATGAGATTTCGATGCCGGTGACTACAAGCTCTTTGTAGCCCTCTGCCGCGAGTGTCTTCGTTTGATCCACTGCTTTGCCTAGCGGGATGGAGCGGATGGGGCCGCGGGCATATGGGATGATGCAGTAGGTGCAGAAGTTTTCGCAGCCATCCTGGACTTTCAGGAGCGCCCTGGTGCGGCTGTCCAGACTTCCGGCGGGCAGGATTTCAAACTCATTTTGGTCTAAGGCTTTTGCCGAATCGACAGTATCTGTGTGTGAGATATCACCTTTATATATGTTTTCTAATGCTTCTACAAAGGCAATCCGATTCGTGCTACCGTGGACTAGATCAGCTTCTAAATCCGCTGCTTCCTCGGGGCTAAGCTCTGAAAAACAACCGCAGACGGCTGTGATCGCGCCCGGATGGGCAGCTTTTGCCTTGCGAATCGCTTGTCTGCTTTTGCGTACACTTTCCCCCGTTACGGCGCAGGTATTGATGATGACGACATCTACGCTCTCACCCTCTGTTGCCAGACGATGCCCTCGTTCAAGGAAGAGTGTTTGCAGAGCGCTGGTCTCATATTGATTCACCTTACAGCCTAATGTGGTAAAATGTAGGGTCATGGACTTGACTCCCCCTTGAATTTCTTACTCAATCTATGATATAATATCATATCGGAAAAAATTACAAATAGCAAGGATGTGGATAGACATGTTAAAGTTCAATATCAAACTGGGTTCTATCGAAGACGTGAAAAGTTTTGTTACCGCAGCAAGTTTTGTCAAGTGTGACATCGACGTTCTAGCCGGCCGGTATTTGGTGGATGCCAAGAGCATAATGGGACTATTCAGCTTAGATCTCGCCAAACCTGTTACTGTGCAAGTTCACGGTGATGCTGATGAGGCTGAACACTTCCGCAAAGCAATTGCACAGTTGATTGTTTCCTAAAGCAAAGCAACGCAAGGGAGCCCGTGCAGGGCTCCTTTTCCCTTACTTGGAGGTTCTTAGGCCATGATCTATCTAGATAACGCTGCCACCACATTGCCTGACCCACAGGTGATTGAGGCGATTACTGAAACTTTAAAGTTGTATCCGGGCAACCCTTCTTCTTTGCACAAGCTTGGACGAGAGGCCAGCCGCCTCTTGGCTTCTTGCCGAGAGACTGTTCTTGACGCGCTCGGCGGTGAAGGTAAACTCATCTTCACATCCGGCGGGACAGAGAGCAATAACTGGGCGATTGCTGGTGCACTGCATCTCAAGCGGCACCAAGGGCGGCATATTGTGTCTACCGCCATTGAACACGATGCAGTGTTGGCACCACTTCGCACACGGACTGACCAGGGTTATGAGGTAACACTTTTACAGCCGGATGCTTCAGGGCAGATTTTATTGGATGATTTGGCGAACGCTCTGCGAGAGGATACGGCTCTCGTATCCATTATGCAGGTAAATAACGAAACCGGGGCAATTTTACCGATCACCGAGATGTCGGAGATCGTACGTGCGCATTCTAATGCACTGTTTCACATAGATGCGGTACAGGCATTTGGTAAAATCCCACTTCACGCTGCAAATCTTGGTGTGGACTTGCTCGCTATCAGCGCACACAAACTCCACGGCCCGCGAGGGATTGGCGCTCTGTGGATTCGAGATTCTGTGAAACTGCCTCCCCTTTTGCGGGGCGGCGGGCAAGAGAGTGGGCTTCGCTCTGGGACAGAGGCTTTGCATAATATTGCAGGATTTGCCAAGGCTGCCTCGCTCTCTATAAGACAGTTTTCAGAGACGACAGCGCATCTTGAAGCCTTGCAGGCTTATCTGCGGGAAAAACTTCCGGCTGCACGCCCAAGTGTGCGATTTTTACCCCAGGGTGTGCCGCATATTGTCAGCTTGAGCCTACCTGGTGCGAAAAGCGAAGTTTTGATGAATTTCCTTGATAGCCAGAACATCTATGTATCCCACGCCTCCGCCTGTAAACGCGGCGGACGGAGCCATGTGCTTTCTGCCATGGGACTGCCCGCTGATGTAATTGACGGCACGCTCCGAGTCAGCTTCTCCCGGGATACGAGTATTGCAGATTTAGATATGTTTATTACAGCACTCACATCGGCATGTAACACACTCTTTCCAAGAATCTGATTTCGTGTTATGATATTTGCTAACACTTCGTAGGGGGCGATGCCTACGTCGCCCCATGTCCCAATATGTACCCAAACCAAAATGGCGGGACGATGTGGGCATCGTCCCCTACAAGGTGCAGTATAATCAATTCATGGAGTGACACAAGATGAAGCATAGTTTTTTTGCCCTGATCTCTCGTATGCGCTACATCAGCCGGTGGGGGCTGATGCGCAATACCGCACCTGAGAATATTCAAGAACACAGCCACATGGTCTCTGTCATCGCCCATGCCTTGGCTGTGATTCGCCGGGATGTGTTTGGTGGTGAGATTGACCCAAATCTAGTCGCAACTGTGGCTTTGTACCATGACGCGTCTGAGATTTTTACGGGTGATCTCCCCTCGCCGATTAAGTATCTGAATCCGGATATTTCGGCGGCGTATAAGCAGGTGGAGCAGGTGGCGATGGACAAGTTGCTCTCTCTTCTGCCGGAGACGGTACGTAGCTCTTATAATCCGATTCTTTCGGACATTGCTCCGGAAGTGCAGACGCTTGTGAAAGCCGCAGATCGACTTTCTGCTTATATCAAGTGTTTGGAAGAAATTCGCGCTGGAAATGATGAGTTTCAAGCGGCTCAAAAAGTGATTTTGCGCTCGATTGAGACAAATATTCTGCCGGAAACCGAATATTTCATGGCACATTTTATCCCCGCTTTTACACTCACATTGGATGAATTAGATTTATCCGTTTAGTTTTCCGTAATTATTTTATGTCAACTATTTTTAGGAGGTAATATGCATATGAAAGCCATTGTAAGCGTAATCGGAAAGGACCAGATCGGGATTATTGCCTCTGTGTGTAATGTCCTGCAAGCACAGCAAGTCAACGTGCTTGATATCAGCCAGACGGTACTGCAAGATTATTTCGTGATGATCGCCCTGACTGACATTTCCGCCTGTCCGCTTCCCATTGCAGAGCTATCTGTACTTCTGCAAGAATCTGGCAAGGATAAGGGGCTGGAAGTCCGCATCCAGCGGGAAGATATTTTCAACGCCATGCATCGCATTTAGGGGAGGATTTAGACAATGATACATCCCCAGGAAATATTACAGACCATTGAGATGATTCAGCAGCAACACCTTGACATTCGGACGATCACCATGGGCATTAATCTGCTGGACTGTGCGGATCCAAGTGCTGCGGTTTGCTGTGAGAACATCTATCAAAAAATCACCAGCTCTGCACGAGATTTGGTGAGAGTCGGCAATGAGATTGCCGCTGAGTTCGGGATTCCCATCGTCAATAAGCGCATTTCCGTCACGCCGATTTCTCTTGTGGCGGCTTCTACGGATGCGGAGGATTACACCATCTTTGCCAAGACTCTTGATCGGGCGGCGCAGGATGTGGGCGTGAATTTTATCGGCGGCTTTTCAGCCCTTGTCCACAAGGGTTTTACTGACAGTGACCGGAAACTGATTGCCTCTATCCCCCGCGCACTGACAGAGACATCTTGCGTTTGCGCCAGTGTGAATGTGGGTACAACCCAGGCCGGAATCAACATGGACGCTGTGCGTCTGATGGGTGATTGTATCAAAGACGCAGCGGAGCTGACTGCTGATATCGGCGGGATGGCTTGTGCGAAATTGGTTGTGTTCTGTAACGCGGTGGAGGACAATCCTTTCATGGCAGGCGCGTTCCATGGCACAGGCGAGCCGGAACGCGTAATCAATGTGGGCGTATCCGGCCCCGGTGTGGTACATGCTGCCCTTGCCTCTCTTGGGGACGCACCTTTTGATCTGGTGGCGGAGACGATTAAGAAGACTGCTTTCCGCATTACACGTATGGGTCAGTTGGTTGCCCAGGAAGCTGCTGCTCGGCTTGGTGTGCCTTTTGGTGTGGTTGACCTCTCCCTGGCACCCACACCTGCTGTGGGTGATAGTGTGGCGCGGATTTTGGAGGAGATGGGGCTTGAGATTTGTGGGACACATGGTACAACTGCTGCCCTCGCTCTGCTCAATGACGCGGTGAAAAAAGGCGGCGTAATGGCTTCCGGACATGTTGGCGGGCTATCAGGTGCCTTTATCCCAGTCAGTGAAGATGAGGGCATGATTGCCGCTGCGCAAAGTGGGATACTTACCATTGACAAGCTTGAGGCAATGACCTGTGTCTGCTCTGTAGGACTGGACATGATCGCCGTCCCGGGTGATACAGCAGCTGAGACAATCGCCGCTATCATTGCAGACGAAGCGGCGATTGGGATGATCAATAGCAAGACCACAGCTGTGCGGATTATCCCCGCACCTGGGACTGTGGTGGGCGATTTGGTGGAATTCGGCGGACTGCTGGGTACGGCTCCCGTTATGCCGGTGCATAAGGCTTCCAGTGAGGCATTCATCCACCGCGGCGGACGGATTCCGGCACCAATGCAGGGGATACGGAATTAGGCGTAGTGATATAAAGCAGAGCTTATCCAGTTTTGGATAAGCTCTGTTTTTTCTTGCCGTGTCAGAATCGATGCTTATATTATACGACTATAGATGCACCTGTAGGGGCGACTTGTAGTCGCCCCTGGTAACAGTTTTCTGGGCAGTAAGGGCGCGGGCGACTACAAGTCGCCCCTACATAGTGCATTCGACTTCAAAGACCTCCTTGTACACATAAAAACTCCCGGAGGGTATACCTCCGGGAGTTTTGGGTTGTCACCTTACATGTCGTCCGCTTCGATCAGACCGTAGTCGCCTTGCTTTCTTTTGTAGACGGTCGCAAACTTCTCGTTTTGATTCTTGAACACGAAGAAATCGTGACCCAGTAGATTCATTTGCAAAATCGCTTCTTCCGCACTCATTGGCTTAATGGAAAAGCGCTTTGTTTTTGTGATGTTGAAGGCACTATCCTCTTCCGCGTCGTCATCGGAGTAGCTGGGCAGTGCGCCGATTTCGCGTTCGATAATGCCATCACGGAGCTTTTTGCTGAGCCGTGTTTTATTTTTTCTGATCTGCCGTTCAATCGCCGCCACGGCGGAGTCAATGGATGCGAAAATGTCGCTTGTTACTTCAGACACTCTGTAGAACATGCCGTTGTTTTCCAGCGTCACTTCAACATGAAAGCGGCCGCGCTCCTCACCTGTGGTGATGTGTGCCTCTGACTCGTGCTTGAAGAAACGATCTAGTTTACCGATTTTTCTTTCCGCGTACTCTTTCAGATCGTCTGTCAGTCTCATTTTTTTCTCATAAAATGTAAATTTCATCGTCTTCAACTCCTTTTGCTTCTTTCTTGCACCTCTATTATATCATGTTTTACACAAAAGGCAAATCATTTCTGTGTGGTTTGTTTTGCAGTGTGTTTATACTGCGCATTGTCCTTCGTAGGGCATGCGCCCTGTGCGTCCCTTGCGGGTCTAATCATCAAATAGTTTTGCAAATTGTTTTTCAATGTCTGCCCTGTCGTTGACCAGCTCGTCAAACCCAGCCCAGGGAATGTTTATGCTGTCGTCTAGGGAGTTTCCTATTTTCGTAGAGAGCTTTTGAAGTACGTCTTCCAGCACGATCATGGTTTTATACAGGTGAATAAACATGTCCTTATAGGGATTTTCCATACGATTACCATCCTTTCTATCAGTTTTAGAGGGAAAGACCCCACCGCGAACCGATAAGAAAAAACACAGCATAGGTAAAATTACCCATACTGTGAGGACAGTTTCGACTCAACAGGCCATACATGCCTTGCTAGAATGCACTGGGGTGTGCTATACTAGAGCATGCGGTGGGGCCTTTTGGTCATGTATGGGTGGTTGTTGCACCTGTAACAATGGGGGATTGCCGTCCGCCTATTGCCACCGCGAGTTTTTTCTCGGCTTGTGGGTATTATATCAGGAATAGCTGGAATTGACAAGCCCCTTTCGGGGCTTGTTTGTCCTTTGTAGGGGCGCGCTTTGCGCGTCCGCATGTTTCAATCATCTGTGCACTACCAATTATGCAGTGGAAACTACAACCGCGGGCGAACACAGTTCGCCCCTACGAGGTGCGGTGGATCGTTGTTGGGAACGCCGCCTGCATCGCGCCCTACAGTTAAACGCGCCGTTTTTTCGGTCGATTGCAGATAATCCCTGCAAACAAGCCACCGGAGATTGTGGCAATTAGCAAAAACAGACTCAGCTCTCCGAAAAACGTTGCTCCGGCAGAAAACGCTCCAAACACAAGGGTGATTGCATACAAAATCATCCCCTCACAGAGTCCTACAATCAATGCTCGTGTGCGATTTCGCAGAATTGCAATGAATGCGCCTATCATAGATGTGAGAAAGAGCAGGACTACCACGCTCCCCCGCATGAGTCCTTCAGGCAAACGCCCTGATACCACAAGTCCTGACACGATAAGCAGCAGCACAAGCGTAAGCCCCAAAGCAATGAAACTCCCAATGACAGCATTTGCAGCCAGCTCTAGCGGTGCTGCCGCCGCTTTCTTTTCTCTCCCCTTGTGCACAAGAAAGCCCTCCTTTTGGCATAAGTAGTTTGTACATACTTACGCGAAGAGGAGGGCAAACATGCCTTTCATTAAACCGGGTCAATGGGGGCAATGGAAGGACGGATCACAAGGGTGCTTCCGCCCCTTAGCCAATTGGCCTCATACCCTAAAAACTCAATGAAGCGATAAATTGGCAGATACACGATGCCTGATATCTCCAAAATGCCGGGTGCGGGCTGGCGGAGCTCTTCCCCGTTTATAGTGAGGAAATCTGTTCTTTCTTGGTAAGAAATGACAAGGTCTTCTCTTGTGAGCGTATAGGTGCGTGTCAGCACATCAAAGTGAAGACGAAGATCAAAGAGATACACGATCTCAAGGAGAGAAACCATTGTTCGGTCATGGAGCAAAATCGGATGCACACGTGCTTCTCTGTATGTTCCCTCTGTGTTATATATCACGATTTGCCGCGGACTCTCTGAGATGTAATATTCCACCAAAGTCCACATGGGATCATGTTCGGGGAGTCTGCCATTGAAATAATCATCCAGCCATGCCGTTCGTGCTTCAAACCATTCGAGCAAATGCTCCACATGCCCCATCCAGGTTCGGATGGCGAAGATTTCCCGTGGCATCCGAAAAGAGGCGGATTCCGAGAAGGGGTGCCGTTCAAAGTTGCGCTCAAACTCTGTCTGATCGCGCAGGGCAACATAACGGAGATGCTCTATCATCCCGGCAATCTGAACATCCCGAATCTCGTTCCAGCGCAGAGTTACAGCTTCTTTGAACTCCGGCATTTGCATGAGATCGCGATACCAGTAATTCGCAACCGCTGCGAAGAGATAGTAGGGATTTGATCCGAGAGGCTGATATCTCTTGTTTCCCGCTGCAATGTCAAAATCCCAGACAGGTCCCATGTAAAGCCGCCGCTCTTCTTCCTCGCCTGTGATGTACATGAATATGCTCAAGGAGTGGATATCCGGGTTTTTGAACAACTCCTGTACGAGATAAAAGTCGATAAAGGTCTCTAAATCAATCAATTGCATAGCTGCCTTAAAATCCCTGCTGCGAATTGCATCGCTCACATGTTCCAGATATGCACGCACATATGCAACATGTTCCGGCGTTCGCCGGGAGTTGCGGCGGGGATAGCGGATATCGTAGTGCATCCCATGGACAGTCACAAAGGTATCATCGTACTCCCCTGTCCGAGGTGCACGCGCATCGAGTTCTATCATAAAGCCGCTCCGTGCCGGATCTGCATCCCATGTGAGTTCCATGCGCCCCGGTATGACATCACGCTCATCGGTGAGCAGATACAAACCCATGTACTCTCCATTTACATAGAGTTGTACATGCTGCCTTCGGGGCGTAAAGTGCATACTGCCCAGACTTTCTGCAAAAGTTAGTGCCGCATAATTACGTAAGAGCGAACGGTCAAAATTGTCTGCTAAGAGAACCCAATCTGTTGCCTCATATTCTAAATCCAACAGACTTTGTGCTTCCTCAAAGCGAAAGCGCAGGGGACGTTTATTCTCGCCATCCCGCCAGGTGGAGTTTCCGCGCCCGCGAATCCGTATCACTGCGTCTGCAACACCCGCTTCGCCCTCTTCCAATTCCAAGCCGGAACCCGTCATGGTGAGCGTGCCGTCATGCCAAAACTCTCGCTCTTGTATAAAAGGGTCTAACTCGGAGCTTATATGTAAAATCGGAAACGGCGCAGGTTTCGCTTCTTCTGCGGGTTCAATTTCCTCTATTGTCTGCTCATTCACTCTGATCGCACCCCAGACGATAAAAGTGAAGGTCCCAATTACGACAATGAGCAGCAAAATCCACGGAATTTTTTTTGACATGTCCTTGTCTCCCACGTATTTATATCTATGCAGGGACGACAGAATGCCGTCCGCTGCTCTTCAACTAGCCCACGGGCGGCAAAATGCCACCTCTGCTTATTTTAACACACCATCAAAGTAAAAACAATTTCTCTTTTCTCTTTTCTTGGAAGAGATTATGCGGTACAATGGGATAAATGAAAACTAGGAGGACTCTCTCATGACATTACACGAGCGCATTGCACAAAGCACGGCTTTTCTGGAGAAACAGCTCGGCGCACTCCGTCCCCAGGTTGGAATGATTTTAGGTTCCGGTCTTGGTGACTATGCAGATCAGTTGGAGAACCCAGTGTGTATCCCCTATTCTGATATTCCAGGTTTTCTTACATCTACTGTAGAGGGTCATCGCGGGCAGTTTGTAGCAGGGACACGCATGGGTGTACCCGTCCTCGCTATGCAAGGACGCTTTCACTATTATGAGGGCTATAGCCAGCAGGAGATTACCCTCCCCATCCGCGTCATGCGGCGGCTTGGGATAGGAACGCTCTTCATCACAAACGCCGCCGGCGGTGTGAATGTGGATTTTGGCGAGGGTGCGCTTATGGTCATTACTGATCATATCAACTATTCTTTTGCCAACCCGCTGATTGGCGAGAATATGGACGATTTCGGCCCTCGCTTTCCTGATCTTACAACTGTCTATTCCAAACCCTTACGTGAAGCTGTTTTAGCTCGCGCTTCTGCGGAAGAGATTGTGCTCAAACAAGGGGTTTACGCTATGTTCTCCGGCCCCAACTATGAGACACCTGCTGAAGTCCGCTTTGCCCGTGTGATGGGCGCAGATGCTGTGGGTATGTCAACGGTACCGGAAGTGATTGTCGCCGCTCATTCTGGGATGCGAGTGCTTGGACTCTCTTGTATCACCAACATGGCGGCAGGGGTTTTAGATCAGCCGCTGCACCATGGCGAGGTGGTTGAAGTTGCCGCTCGTGTACGCCGTACTTTCACTCGTGTACTAGATTTAGCGTTAGAAGAGGTTGCTGCGGGGAAATAACACAAATCTTTGGTCAATCAAACCAAAAAATGTAACATAAATTTGCACAGAATTGCCAGAATGTATTTGTCCACATTGCTCAAAATATAGTTGTAATTTTTTGGCTCTTCGTGTATACTGGACAACAAGCAAACTATATCACACAATAAGGAGTGGATTTGTACTTATGGTTTACGCAACAAAGGATATCAGGAACATCTGCCTACTCGGCCACGGCGGCTCAGGCAAAACATCTCTGGCGGAGAGTATACTCTTCACCACCGGCATGATCGATCGCCACGGCAAAACCGTGGACGGCAACACCACCTCTGATTTCGATCCGGAAGAAATCAAACGGCAAATCTCCATTTCCGCAAGCACCATGTACGCCAAGTATAAAGACTTCAAGATCAACATGATCGACACCCCCGGCTATTTTGACTTTGTAGGCGAAGTATACGCGGCGCTCCGTGTGGCAGATGCCGGTGTCATCGTCTGTACCGCGAAAGACGGACTCAATGTGGGCGGCGAGCGTGCGTGGCAGTATTTGGAAGAGCGTAAAATGCCGCGGATGTTCTTCATCTCAAAGGTAGACGAAGAAAACGCCAGATACAAGAAAGTCTTCGCTGACCTGCGGGAGCGTTATGGCCCCAAAGTCTGCCCCATGATTGCCCCTATTTTCGATGCAGACAGCAGATGCGTGGGTATCGTAGACCTGATCACCCGGGAAGCGTTCAAGATGGACGGAAAAGGTGGTTTCACCCAATGTGACCCACCTGCTGAGATGGAAGCAGAGCTAGCGGAACTCTATAACGCTGTGAACGAGAGCGTGGCAGAGACTTCTGACGCGTTTATGGATAAATACTTCGCCGGTGAAGAGTTTACAGAAGAAGAGCGAATCCAAGGTCTTCGCCAAGGGATGCGTGATCTGTCCGTCTTCCCTGTCTTCGCAGGAAGCGCCATCAATGGTTTGGGTGTTAAGAGCATTATCCGTGCTATCGCAGATCTCATGCCGGGGCCGGATGAAGTGGGTACACCGAAGGCAATTGAAAAAGGCGAAGAGGTTGAGCTAACCTACGACCCATCCGGCGAAACTTGCGCCCTTGTCTATAAAACAGTCTCTGACCAGTATGGTAAGTTCTCTTACTTCAAAGTCATGCGTGGTAAAGTAACAGCGGATACTCAACTGGTCAATGCCCGCACAGGCGAAAATGAAAAGCTTGCCCGCCTCTATGTGATGCAGGGTAAGAAAAGCGAAGAAGTCAAAGAAATTGGCTGTGGCGATTTGGGTGCTGTCAATAAGCTTGCTGACACGAAAACAGGCGATAGTCTTTGCGATCCGAAGCGCATTACTGAGGCGAAGGGCATTGACTTCCCGAAACCTTGCTATTCACAAGCGATCGCTCCTAAGACAAAAGGACAAGAAGACAAGATTGCTTCCGGTCTGACGCGTTTGGGTGAAGAGGATCCGTCTTTCTCTCTTGTGAACAATGCAGAGACAAAGCAGATGGTGGTCTCTGGCGCTGGAGACGTGCATCTTGATGTACTCTGCTCTAAGCTCAAGAACAAGTTTGGCGTAGAAGTCGAGCTCTTCCCGGCGAAGGTGCCTTATCGTGAGACGATTCGTAAGAAAGTGAAAGTCCAAGGTCGCCACAAAAAGCAATCCGGTGGTGCAGGTCAGTTTGGTGATGTTTGGGTTGAGTTCTCACCAGGTGAGACAGAAGAGATGACCTTCGAGCAAACCGTCGTTGGCGGCAGCGTTCCGAAGAACTTCTTCCCAGCTGTCGAAAAGGGTCTGCGCGACAGTTGTTCTGAGGGTATATTGGCTGGTTATCCTGTCGTGTTCCTGAAAGCCAACTTGGTTGATGGTTCTTACCACGATGTTGACTCCAATGAGATGGCATTTAAAATGGCGGCGGCTCTGGCTTATAAGGCGGGTCTGCCTCAAGCCAACCCCGTATTGCTCGAGCCAATCGGCAGCTTGGAAGTCACAGTGCCTGACAGCTTCATGGGCGACGTAATCGGCGATCTAAACAAACGTCGCGGACGCATTATGGGTATGAACCCATCTGCCCATGGCACACAAATCGTCGAAGCGGAAGTGCCGATGTCAGAGCTATCCAGCTATGCCATCGACCTACGCTCCATGACCGGTGGTCGCGGGACGTTTACGGTGGAGTTTGCTCGATATGAAGAAGCTCCTGGGAATGTGCAGGAGAAGGTGATCGCTGAGGCTACAGCGGATAAGTAGATTTTAGATGATACGCGTAAATCCCTCCGAAGCATTTGCTTCGGAGGGATTTTGTATATATAGCGCAGTATGCTTATTAGGTATCTTCTGAAAGCAAAAATATCGATTTTGTTACATAAGGGCAAACACCCGCCGCCTGCGGGCGGCACCCTCTTTACGAAAGAGGGTAAGGGCGCGATCGTAGCGCCTTTGCCCTTACAGCTCCACCGTACCTACTATAAATTCGGTACGCTACCACAAATCACACATACCCATGCACACCGCGGATTGAGGTCTCGCCGTAGTATAAAACCTCCCTCTTCCCATTCGGGTAGCGGATGTGGAGTCCGCAGTCGTCTCCGATGGCTTCTGCGAAAGCCGGACGGCTTTCGTCGCCGCGCAGAACCAGAATCTCCCGCCCGACTGTGGCAGAGCGTGCACGGTATCGCGCTACATAGTCTGTCGGGTCAGCGAGAGATGCGCTCATCTGTCCTAAGCGATCAATCAGCTCTGCTGCCAGCTTGGCGCGGCTCACAGGGTTCTCTGTCAGCATGGCAAGGCTGGTCACACGATCTCTAAGCTCTATCGGGAAGTCTTTTGCTTGATAATGCACGTTGATTCCAACGCCCACAACCACATAATCAACTTGTCCAAGTTCTGCTATCATGCTCATCTCAAGAAGAATCCCACAGATTTTGCGGTCATCTACCAGGATATCGTTTACCCACTTGATGCTGGGTTCTACACCCGTCAGGCTCTGGATCGCCTCACACACGCAGACTGCTGTGAGGGAGGTTAGAGTCGTCACATTTTGCAGAGATTCGCCGCTGGGACGTAGGAGCAGGCTGAGGAATAGTCCTTTTCCCGCCTCCGACACAAAGGGTCGTCCCATGCGTCCGCGTCCGCCTGTTTGGGCGTTGGCGATCACCACTGTCCCATGGGGTGCTCCAACCGCGGCGAGTTGTTTGAGATGTGAGTTGGTGGAGTCTATTTCGTCTAAGTAAATGATCTGTGGGCAAAAGTCTCTTGATTGGAGCAGGGGCAATACCGCCTCTGCTCTTGGCGTGTCGGGAGATGACAGCAAGCGATATCCCCGGTTTGTCTTCGCCTCGATCTCATACCCCTGCTCCCGCAGGGCAGAGATGCGCTTCCAAACCGCCGCCCGCGAGACACCCAGCGTCTCGCATATCCGTTCGCCGGATACGTAGTCCGGGGTCTCGATTAGGAGTCGGAGTATTGCTTCGTTTGACATGGTTTGTGGTCCTCCCCCATAGTGGTCAGGTCAGTCTTGATGCATCAGGTAAGAAAGTGTATAATATTGTCATATATACACAGTAAGGAGCGAATTTATGATTAATTTACCTCCGGAATTGCCTCCCTCGGTGGATAAAGCAGTCGAAAATCTAACTGATAAGCCTACCAAAGTTATCGGCAAAGGTGTGTCCTCAATTTTTTCGCTGGTCTTTAACCCAATAAATCACTTGAATGACAAGCAATTATTAAAGTATGCACATGCGCTAGAGGTTTACAAGCAGGAGTTGGACGAAAAAATTGCCGCAATCCCTGAGGAAAATCTCATTGAAGAACCAAAGCTTCAAATAGTAGCTCAGGCGTTGGAAGATTCTAAGTATTGTATAGAGGAACCTATTTTGCGCGAGATGTTTGCAAATCTCATTGCTTCTGCCTCGGACGGAACAAAGGCAGATATAGTACATCCCTCTTTTTCGGCAATACTTAAACAGATGTCTCCAGAAGATGGTCTTGTCGCACAAAAGATATCGTGTCGCCACTTTTTCCCTGTAGGAAGATTGAAGCATCAAAAACCTAATCTTGATGAAGGATACCTCTTCCTTACAGACAACATCCTGATACCCGACCCATCTAACATTTCAGAAGTCATTCCCCCAGACTCCTTATCGAATTTATTAGCATTAGGATTGATTGAGATTGATTATAATCAACATCTAGTTGCAGAAAATGCATATGAACCCTTTGAGCGATTTGCAGATGCAGGTGGCTATAAGGCACATGTTGAACTAACTGACGGTAAAATGGCGCTCGCCAAGGGCATTTGTCAACTGACACCTTATGGGAGAAATTTTGCTAAAGCTTGTGGGTTATATCCTGTACGATAGACAAAACTCTGCTCCTCTACCCCACCAAAGCCTCGCCAACCTTATAGATATCCCCCGCGCCGACTGTGAGGAGTATATCGCCCGGTTGTAGGATATCCCGCAGTGCATCAGTCATCTCATCCAGGGTCGCAAAATGTTGTGACCCTGGGATTTCTTTTGCCAAATCTAGGGCGGTGATGCCGATTGTGTTCTGCTCGCGGGCGGCGAAAATCTCGCCCACTAGAACCAAGTCGGGGCGCTTGAGCTCACAAATAAAGTCCCAGAACAGTGCTTTTGTCCGCGTGTATGTGTGGGGCTGGAACGCCACAATCAAGCGCGCACACTCCATGTGTGCCACTGAGTCCAGCAGTGCGCTCAGTTCACTGGGATGGTGGGCGTAGTCATCATAGATTTTCGCGCCGTTTGCCTTGCCCTTATACTCAAACCGCCGTCCCGCGCCGAGGAAGTCGGAAAGTCCCTCTATGGAAGCTTCCGGCGGTAGCTGCAAGAAAATGGCAACGGCAATCGCGGCTAGGGCGTTCATCACATTGTGGTCCCCCGGCACTTGCAGATCGATGTGGGCATAGAATGTGCCCTCATAGAGCACATCAAAGTTTGTATGTGTCTCCTGTCTGACAATGTTCACAGCCCGCAGACGGTTTCCCTCTCCCATGCCAAAAGTCAAAATCGAACGCTCTAGGGATGCCAGCGCATCCACCGTGTTTTGATCGTCACCATTTGCAATGATACAACCGTCAGACGGCACAAGGTCTGCAAATTTGCGGAAAGATTCCTGTATCTCGGCAAGGTCTTTGAAGTAATCCAGATGGTCTTCTTCCACATTCAAGATTACCGCAATACTTGGGAAAAAGTTGTGAAAAGAGTTGTAATACTCACAGCTCTCCAGCACGATCACCTCCCCATCCCCCACGCGATGTCCCGCTTGTAGTTTGGAGATCGTTCCGCCGATCATCACAGTGGGATCCTCCCCCGCTGCAAGCAGAATATGGGTCATCATCGCGGTGGTAGACGTCTTTCCATGTGTCCCCGCGATGCAGATGGCGTGCTGATATTGACGCATAATATGTCCCCAAGCTTGCGCCCGCTCAAAAATAGGGACACCACGTTCGCGGGCCGCTATGACCTCCGGATTATCCTCTCTGGCGGCGGCTGTCCGCACGATGCACTCGGCGTCTCCGAGGTTTTCCGCCCGGTGTCCGATGTGTATCTCAACTCCCATCTTGCCGAGCCGATCTGTCACTGGACTCTCTGTCATGTCAGAACCTGTGATCTGTACACCGGTGCCGAGGAATGCCTCTGCAAGAGGTGCCATGGACACACCGCCGATCCCGATGAAATGTACGCGCTTGCCTGCCCTCATGTAGTCTGCGATTGGAAAAGTTGCCATCCTATGGCCTCCTAAGTAGAATCTGTGCTGAAACTAGTATAATCATTGCCGATTTAGATTGTGTCTAAACTAGCAAAACTCATGATCAAATTGCTTGCACACCAATTGCGCCGCTTGCCGTCCGCTGACCGCAGCAGCGGGCAGTCCGCCCGGTGCCATAAGGCGATGTCCGGCAAAATATAAGCCATGGACACCCTCTACCGTACCCTGATAGCGCACCATCTTATCTTTGGGACCAACTTCTGTCATCCACGCGCCGTGATAGGCACCGGTGTATCTCTCATATGTGAGCGGTGTTGCCACGTCAATCACTTCGATCTTCCCTGCTGCCTGGGGATATTTCTCACACAGCGCACGGCTAATTTGCTCAGCCAGCGCTTTCTTTTCTTCCTGATAGCGCCCCTCGGCTTTTGCCTGCTTCCAGAAATCATAGGTATCATGCAGAAACGCCGCCGTAAGTGCTGTGCCGCCCTCCGGTGCATAATCCGCATATTCGGCATAGCTATTAAAGGAAAGGGTCTCCACTGCTTCCCCTGCGTAAGTAATCGGTGTATTCAGTTTCCACTCCGGCAGAAATGTCTTGGGCAGTTTTGCTCGTACGCCTATGCTGATGAAGGTGCATGTCTGGGTCTTTGCGTTTGCGCTTAGCTCTTTGAGCCATGTGTCTTGGGGCGGGGTGTCAAATAAATGCTTCAGTGCCGCTATGGTTTCTTGGGTTATAATAACTGCGTCTGCATTTAATACTGTATCATCTGATAAGCTTACACCTCTTGCGATGCCGCTTTCTATGTTGATTTTTTTCACTTTTGTGTTCAAGCGCAAGTTGCCACCCAAGCCTGTGAATCTCTTCTCCATCCGACTTGCCATCGCCAAAGCGCCGCCCTCTGGGTACCCGCCATCTCCCGCGTTTAGGGTGGCAAGGGTGACAATGGAGCTGGTGGCACGGAGATTCCCCGGCACGACATGGAGGAGCCGCTGTATGCCGGAGTGGGAAAAGCGCATGGCATACTCGTGGCAGGTGATTTTATCCAGCCTTTTCATGGTGGGCATAGCTGGGAGCAACTTAAATAAAAATCCAAGGGACATGGACTTTGGGTTTTTGGCTTTCACACCTTTGATATCAAAGACAGGCACTTGCAAATTTGATAGCGCTTTTACATCTTTGACAAGCTGCCGAATCTGCAGGGCATCTTCCGGTGAGACAGATGACAAATGCTCTGCGGTCTTGTCTATATCCCGATAGAGGTTGATGGTCTGCCCATCCCATTCTACACTGCGAAAGGGTTCGTGATGAAACATAGGAACCTCATCGCCTATGGCACCAATATCCCGCCAGACTTGGTGCATCTCTGTCTTTGGGCTGGAACCAGTCAGCCAATGCATGGCTCCATCAAACAGATATCCCTTTCTCCGCCAACTGGTACACATTCCGCCGGAGATGCTATGCTGTTCGATGATTGTTACATCAAAGCCGCTTCGCCTTGCGTATATACCGGCAGTGAGTCCGGCAACGCCTGCTCCGATGATGATAAGGTGTTTTTTCATAGGTCGTTCCCCTAGTTAAAGCGGTTCATGGCAGCTTCCAAGGAATCTGAGATGATCAGTTCTACCGCAGTAGCTGCCTCTTTCACGGCAGATTGAATTGCAGAAAGTTCCGCCCCGCGCGGTTTTCCTAAGACCCAGTCTGAGAGTTCATACTCCACATGAGGCGGTGCGCCCACACCGATCTTGACTCGTGGGAAGTCCTCGCTCTGTAAGCGCATGATGATGCTCTTGAGTCCATTTTGCCCGCCAGAAGAGCCGCGCCGACGGATGCGGAGCGTTCCTGGTTGGAGTGTCACGTCATCTACCACCACAAGTACACGTTCAGGTGGGATTTTATAGCTTCTTGCAGCCTGATACACAGCGTCACCGGAGCGGTTCATATAGGTCTGAGGCATCATCAGCATGACACGTGTGCCTGCGATATCGCAAACCTCCGTATATGCGCCATATTTCATGCGTTTGATGGAAACACCAAGCCGACTGGCAAGCTCCCCTGCTGTCCAAAAACCCACATTGTGCCGTGTGTCTTTGTACTCCGTACCGGGATTGCCCAAAAAGGCTATAATCCACTGGGGGCCGTTCTTTGCTCTGAAAAACATAGCTGCAAACTCCTAACGGAAGAGCGTGGAGATGGATACTTCCTCATGGACGCGATCAATCGCCTCTGCAAAGAGGGGTGCGACTGAGATGTATTTGATCTTGTCACAGGCAGGTTGATCTTCCGGATAGGGAATGGAATCGAGGAGCACAACTTCCTTAATCGGACTTTTTTCAAGCCGTTCGATTGCCTTGCCGGATAATATGCCGTGGCTGGCACAGGCGTAGATGTCCTTTGCGCCGCCAATCTCAACCAAGGCTTTTGCAGCCCCCACAAGGCTGCCCGCTGTGTCGATCATATCGTCAAAGAGGATAACGTGCTTTCCCTCTACATCGCCGATGATGTTCATTACTTCACTCTCATTCGCCCGCTGGCGGCGTTTGTCTACAATGGCAAGCCCCACGCCGATCCGATGGGCAAACACGCGCGTCCGTGCAACACTACCCACATCCGGGGAAACTGCCATCACATCCTCTAACCCGCTGTCTGCGAACTTGCGGCTGATATAGTCAGTGAAGAGAGGACCGCCCATTAGGTTATCCACGGGGATATCGAAGAAACCCTGAATCTGAGATGCGTGCAAGTCCATTGTGAGCACGCGATCTGCACCTGCTTTTGCGATGAGATTTGCCACAAGCTTCGCCGAGATTGGGTCGCGCGGTTTCGCCTTACGGTCTTGCCGTGCATAGCCGAAATAGGGAATCACCGCTGTAATCCGCCCAGCGGAGGCGCGCTTACAGGCATCGATCATGATGAGCAGTTCCATCAAGTGCTCATTGACGGGGTTTGAGGTGGGCTGTACCAAGAACACATCTGCACCGCGGACTGTCTCATACAGAGATACTGCCACTTCCCCATCCGAGAAATGGTCAACCGATCCGTCACCCAGTTTGATGCCGAGGTTTTTGCAAATATCCTCTGCAAGCTGTTTGTGCGCATTGCCTGTGAAAATTTTGATTTCTGTACTATTTGAGATCATCGTTTTCGTCTCTCCTCTGTGCGTGTTATGATAGCTTCTATTATAGCAGAAATTTGGTGAAATGTGGATGGTATTTTTGAGAATACCAAAAACCACCCAAGTGGGTGGCTTTTGGTGTTGCTTGGGGGTGTAAAGGCTCCTTTTTCAAAGGAGCTGTCAGCGCAGCTGACTGATGATTGCCCTTGCAAGCTACATATCTAAAGTTACTTTAAGTTTGTTGTGTGATGGAGAAAATCCTCCGTCAGGCTTCGCCTGCCACCTCCTTTGGGAAAGGAGGCTTTGGGTTTTGTGCACCACCCTACTCCAAGCCAAACACACCATCATTCCCCCACGCCCAGATTCCGCCGCCTGCGCCGAGTTCAAAGTGCAGTTTTGCAATTCCCAAATCAAGCGGTATCATAGCGCCGTACAATCCGTCGCGGGGCTTTTCTATTGAGGCGCGTACCACATTGTCCTGATATGTAAACAAAACTGGCTGCTTATGCATCGCCGAGGGGGCTTTTTGTACCGCCTGCATTCCGCGCAGGAACCAGTCCGGAATCGGTACATCGGTAGTGTACATGTCCGCAAGCTGTTTCGTTTTACGATGGGTGATCTTTTGGATTAAGCGCTCACGCGCACTGTCCGCTTCGTCTACATTACCGATGGTGATCGTACAGGCAAGCTGCTCTGTCTCTGTGAGCACAAAGGGCATGTCAGATCGCCGGAAAGAACCGCCGACCCAGCAGGTGCCAAGTCCCAGGGCAACTGCGTGGAGCATGATCAATTCGCCGTAATAGCCGAGCTGCTCTACCGCCGTCTCATCTCGCTTGTCAGCCACAAGCCCAATGTAGTCGTTTACACCGGAGAGCATGCCATAACTTTTTGTAAACCCGTTAAAGCCCTTGCCGTCGCCAGTGACAAGCACCATGCGAAAACTTCCGGGTTTGTTATAGGTTTCAATGAGTTCTTGCAGCTTAGAAACTACAGTTTGATCTAGCGGTGTCCCCAGATATTTGCGCCGAGAACGGCGTGCATCAATAGCTTGTTCCAGCGTCATCTTTTCACCCTCCTAGAAATTGAGCAGATCTGCATCCATCAATCGAATATCAAGTACCATCTCTTGTCCATCCCGTTCAATGGTGAGCCGCATCATATCGCCTGCACGGAAATTTTGAATCTCTGCGCGCAGATCTAGGGCTGTGAGCACTTGTGCGTCATTTGCATAGACAATGCGGTCTCCCACTGAGAGTCCTTTGGTGAATGCGTCCGTCTCTTCTAACACGCGCTCCACATAAACGCCGGGTTCCACACCCTCCGCCATGGCATCCCAGTTGTCTATCGTCTGCACAATGATGCCAATGCTCGCCCGACCCATGATGCGGCCGTGTTCCACTAGTTCGTTTACAACAGGTGCTAATATGGTTGTCGGGATGGCAAAGCCCATTCCCTCCACTGCGCTTCCGATAAACTTCATGTTAGTGATTCCCACCACTTGCCCATACAGGTTAATCAACGGCCCGCCGGAATTCCCTTGGTTAATGGCAGCGTTCGTCTGTATCATCCGCATGGTGACACCGTCGTGGGCAATATCGCGGTTAAGTGCGGAGATAATCCCATTGGACATAGAGCCTTGCTGTCCTAGCGGATTTCCAATTACAGCAACATCTTCCCCGATTTGGAGCAAATCCGAATCTCCAAACACTGCGGGAACCAAGTTTGCCGCATCGATTTGCAGTACTGCAATGTCTGTTATTTCATCCATGCCTACAAGGGCAGCGATATGCCGTGTCCCGTCATAGAGCACAACGGAAATCTGCCGCGCGTCTTCAATCACGTGTGCGCTGGTGACAATCAGACCATCCTCTGTTAAGACAATGCCTGTGCCGGAGCCTGAACCGCCCATACCGAACACATGCTCTAACTCGACTTCAATGAGTACCACAGAGGGACTGCATTTTTGGTAAATTTCCTGAAAGCTGAGCTGTTGGTTTACCCCGTATTCATCCGGCTCCGGGCGCGGCAAAAGTTCTAAAGTGAATCCTGTTCCCAAGGTAACTACAGGTGTGGGCGCTAACTCTCCGAGTTCGTACTCTTCTTGGTCTTCCGTAGGCGGAAGCGGCTGGATTTCTGGTGGTGTTATTTCCAAGCGCGGTTCTTCCAGCTCTCGCGGGTAGAGCGTGATATTGAACCCGGACTCCCCTGTTGAGAAGCGGATTTCGTAGGCAGTAAACAGGTAGGCAAGAGAGGATATTGCCATGATAAATAAAACCGCAATCCCAGCAACAATGCTAAGCTTTAATCCAATGCTCGCCTTTTTTCGCTTTTTCTTTGGCGGCACCACACTCGCGGGCGGTGCCCACCCGATTGGTACACCTTCCGGCGGAGCTGGTGCCTGGAAAACCGGCTCGAATGGAATCACTCCCGAATGGAACTGCTCCGGCGGAGCCTCTATTGGCATCATCGGCTCTGACGGAACGGATTCTATCGGTGTCTCCGCCGATGGAGTTGTTTCCGGCGGAGCTTCTGTCCACGAAACTGGCCCTGGATTTGGCGGGGCGATTGTCTCTTCTGTGAGCTCTCTATTCACTTGTTCTCGTTCATGTTCATGCATATCGCCACAACTCCCTATTGCTTTGTTTTCTTTTTCGGTGCGAGTGTGAGCGTAAAGAGAAACTCTGTTACACCATTTTCACTACGTCCGTAGACTTCTTCCTGGTGGGCATTCATGATCGTCTTCACAATGTACAGCCCTAGCCCCACGCCGTCTTTGTCACTACTGCGGGATTTATCACTCTTATGAAAGCGTCCCCAAATCAGTGTGAGTTCCTCCGGTGAGATGGTATCGCCCTCATTTTTCACTGTCACGTACATTTTCGTCCCCTTGATTTTCAGCATAACCCCTATCGTTGTGTCAGGCGCTGCAAATTTTGCGGCGTTGTCTAAGAGATTATATGTTACCTGCATAATCGCGTCTTGATCACCAAGCACCATGACGGAGTCTTCCGGAATATCCAACTTTACATCTAAGCGTTTTTCGTTGATCTTCCCCTCCAGCCCCAAGAGACATTGGCGCACAAGCTCTGTAATATCAAAGGTCTGTTTGTTGAGTTCTCTGATATCCATCGCTTGCAGGCGCGAGACCTCAAGCATCCGCCGGACTAAGCGGGACAAGCGCTTTGTTTCAGAGGCGACAATTTGTAAATACTCGCCCTGCTTCTCTGGGGGAATTGTACCATCTAGCATACCCTCTGCAAAACCTGTAATACTTGTCATGGGTGTCTTGAGCTCATGGGATACATTCCCCACAAACTCACGGCGCATGTCTTCTGATTGCTCAATGGCATCCGCCATGGCATTGAATGCCCCTTCCAACTCTCCAATCTCATCCACACGCCCGGATTCTACCACACGGGCTGAATAGTCCCCATGGGCAAAGCGTGTTACCGCGTTTGACATCTGTTTGAGGGGTGCGGACTGATGCCGCGCAATGATCATCGCAAGCACAATCGCCGCACCGAGTACCGAAGCTGCCACGAGCAAAAACATTGAGAGCATGGCTCCCCATGCGTCCATTACAGCATCTGCACTGGAGGCTGCCAATACATAGCCGCCATGGGTATTGTCAAGGAAAGAGACAATCGGTTCTGCATAGATATAGCTTACACTCTCAATAATGGGCATGGATATTGCAGTCAACGACTCGAGATAGCCCTGCTCTCGCAAGATCTCTCGTATTTCACCAGGTAACACTAGCCCGATATGCTGGCAAGGGTATGGATGCTCTGAGCAAGCAACGATCACCCCATCTGAATTTGCAACCATCATACGATTATGCGGCAGGGTAACAATCGAGACCAGAGTGTTTACAATCGGATCATATTCGGGTCGGTTGGGGTTAAAGTCATAAAAAGAGTTGTACATATCTACAACCGATTCCACATTTGCTTGGACTCCTGCTCGCTTATCGTTGATGGTCTGGTTTCGGATGATCACAGCAAAGAATGCAAAAAACACCAGAAAGCTGAGTAGCACCATCCCTGCCAAAAGCAAGCAGTTTTTTAGATAAACACTATTCATTCCCTTGTTGTCCTAGTAGCTCAAATTTATAGCCCACACCCCAGACGGTTTTTAGGTTCCATTGATCACTCACACCCTCTAGCTTCTCCCGAAGCCGTTTGATGTGTACATCAACGGTGCGGCTATCGCCAAAGTAGTCAAAGCCCCAGACTTCGTCTAAGAGCTGATTGCGCGTATACACTCGGTTCGGAGACGCTGCCAGATGATATAGCAGCTCAAGCTCCTTGGGCGGTGTGTCGATCTTCTGCCCGCTTACAAGGAGTTCATAAGAATCCAGGTTGATGGTAAGCTTATTGAAGTCTAGGCGCTTTTCTTCAGAAGCTTCCGTTTCTCCATCCCCATAACGGCGGAGCACTGCATGGATGCGCGCAATGAGTTCTTTCGGCTCAAAGGGCTTCACGATATAATCATCCGCACCGATTTCAAGACCTGTTACCTTATCAAAGGTCTCGCCTTTGGCAGTCAGCATGATAATCGGCACATTCGATGTCTGCCGAATCGCACGACAAACACCCCAGCCATCCAGCACGGGGAGCATGATGTCTAGGATGATTAGATTCGGCTTAAAGGAGGAAACCGCCTCTACCCCCGCGCCACCATCCTTGGCGATTTGTACGTGGAACCCCTCTTTTTCCAGATAAAGACGCAGAAGCTCTGCAATGTTTCCGTCGTCCTCGATGACAAGCACTTTACCTGCCATGATCTTCACCTCCGGCGAAATATGACATTTTTATATAGTATATTATACTTTGATTATATCGTCAAAGGTTGAACAAAACGTGAACTTCTGCGGGATTGTATGACCTGTTTCAAAATGGTGTGTCGTGTGATGTGCAATAGAATTGCGTGTTGTAGAATATTAGACATGTTAAACGTGCGTCTGCTTCATTCAATGATCGCTCCGTCGCTGATCTTATTAATGCAGTGGATGGCTTGGATGTTGAAGATTGGAAGTTATTAAGTGGGATTTCTAATCTTTCGAAGCATAGATAGTTTACATTTAGTTCACTCTTTATTTCGGTAGTGTGATATAGTGTCATCAGAAAGGTGGTGTTAGTATGATTACGTGTCCTAAGTGTGGAAGTGATAATATTGTGGTGTCAGCTGTCGCTGAGCAGAAGCGGCGCGGGTGTCTGAGTACTTTTCTGCAATTCATACTCGCCATTGTGACGTTGGGAATTTCATTGATTGTTATGTGGATCAGGGGCAGGAAGACAGTAGAGAAATCAATTGCGGTTTGTCAGAGCTGCGGGAATAAGTGGGCGATTGACGGTGGCTAGGAAAGCGAAAGGTGACAGCACAACCTGATACCATTGAACTCTCTATCCCTTCTGATGATTTTGAAGAGGATTACAAGCCCCTCAAAGAAGCAGGGGTGGAATTTATAGGTGAACCCAAATCAATTGAGGCTTGGGGCATAAGATTTGTGTTCTTTCGTGACCCTAAAGGTAACTTGCATAGCAAGCCCCATAAGACAAGGCGGTGCCAGCCTTATCTTATAGGGCTTTTTATGTCTCACATTGTTCCAAGATGTTTACACCTCAGTAGGCGGCGTGAACACAATTGCCACATTTCGCATTTGTCTATCGGGTGTCGGTTCCTGCTCCTGATAGGGCTTGATCAGCTCCCATATTTTGCGGGCTAAGTCTTTCTGCTCTTCCACAGTAGCATAGAACGGCATCAGGCGAAAACCGGAGCCGTCCTGTAGGATGTCAATGTCTTTCCGCGCTGCATATGCCTGGAACTCAGTTTGCAGTCCGCTGCAAAACTGCTGGAATAAGCTCAAATATCCCGCGCCTGAGTTGTTTGCGATCATCTCCTCTATTTCGGCTTCCACATCTATCGCAACACCATAAACCTTCTCTCTCACATTCCGCACTTGCCGCTCTTCTACCACTTCTAAGATGCCATCTTCCACCATTTTCTTCAAATAGCGATACAATGTCGCTTGGGGAATGTTCTTATTTGTCTCGGCTAATTTTTTTGCAGTCGTTTGCCCTGCTTCTATGTCTGTGAACAGTTTGCACTTGATTGGGTTGGTCAGGCATTCCATTAATTTCTCATGCATGCTTGTGAATCCAATCTGCAATATCAGCGATTACATAGAGCTCTACGTGTTGGGGCTTGGAATATTCTTGCTTTACCTTTTTGATATCACCGGTAACAGTAGGCATAAACACGTGATTGATACCCGGATAGAGTTTCAATGCGGCATCTGGATGGTTTTGCAGGATGCGCTTATATTCATTAAAGTCCTTTTCCACCGAAACATGGAAATCACCATCGCCTTGCATGACGAGAATTGGTTTCATATTGGTCGCCAGATATTCGCTTACTTGCTTTTTCCCCATATCTTTTAAATAAATCGCCATGATATGCTTGCCCAAAGCAGGTGTTTTCTTTGCCTCTTCATCGCTCATCTCGTAAAGACGATCAAAGACCGGGTACATTTTCTTTGTCTGCTTTTTCATAATCCACCTAAGCAAAGCATTCGAGTTTTCTGCAGAAGTCGCTATTTGCTCTTTCATGACCTCTTCTAACCTACGCGGTGTGCCTGCCAAGATAATCAGACCTGCGTAATTGCCGCCCTCCTCGTCAATGCGCGGTGCTAACATACCACCCATACTGAGTCCCGCGATGTAAATCCTGTTCGGATCAATTCTGGGGTCATTTCTCAAGAGTTCCGTTGCTGCAATCGCATCGTCAATGGTTTCCTCTTTCACTGTGCTATCTTTCTTCCAGCTTTTGGGATATACAAAATGGCGCTTGTCATAACGAATGCTCGCGACATTTTGTTTTCCCAGTCCTTCGGCGAAATCTTTGAATGGGCGGACATTATAAACCTTGGAATCCATATCTGATGAACCGGAACCGTGGACAAAGACAACCGCCGGGTATGGTGCGTTGCCTCCGTCCGGGATTGTGAGTAAGCCGTTTAATGGGAACTCGCCGCCTTTGTTGACTATGATTTTTTCTTCCATCTTTCATTTTCCTTTCTTTGTTATCTTTTTAGTTATATTATCATATTGATAATATAAAGTCAAGTGCGTTCGTATATACAGAAATCCTCTCACTGTTTGGTGAGAGGATTGGAAATTTCAAGCATATTTCAGCCATCCTTTGGGTTGGCTTTACTTTTCCTATGCTTATTTATTCTTCCTGAGAATAACAAGTCAATCTTTCAGAAAGTGACTTCGTATGCAACTCAAAAAGGTGATTGTCGTAATCATAAAAGTAAATCGAACGGCCTTCTTCAATCTCACGAGTTAATCGGTCTGGTCTAAACTCTACTCCAACCTCTTTTATCCGCTCAATATAACTATCAAACTCGCTCTCTTTAATTTGAAAAGCAATATGATTATAGGTGCGTTCTGACAGAGGTTCTCCTATGTTTAATGCAATCCACAAATCATTTATAAGAAAATACTTTGCTGAGGAACTCGAATAAACTTCTCTGGCTTCAAAAATCTTTTCAAAAAAACTAGCTGTTCGTTCCAAATTCTTGACTACGAAAGTGATATGACTTATACCTGCAATCAAAACTATCTGCCCTCCAAAGCGTGAATTCTCCTACATTTGCCTCGGTGTTATGAATGTAATGTAATTCTACCATACACTTTCCCAATTTCCAACGAATTTTCAAAAAATGTCATTTTACTCATTGATCAATGTTTTCTCTGAAGAGCTGCACAAAAAAGAAATCCCCCCACCGACTGGTGAGAGGATTCCAAAGATAAAGCCTATCTCTTGGAGAATTTCGGGGGTTGGAATTGCAGTGGGTGCAGGGATTTTTGTGTCATACGTGTGTCAAATTGAGGGTTACTATGGTATTTGCCTCATTCTTCGACATCGTTACTATTGACCTTGGCTGCCCGACTTTGTTGAGTGGTTGGGTTATGCGGATACCTCGATTCTTTGGGATGGATTGTGTGTGCACGAGGTTAGCTCTTTGCATTTTTTATCAGCTTCTCAAGTAAATCTAAAGTATCTTTTTGAGCAACCACATACTCTTCATACGCTTTTCGCAGGTTTGAGAGGGATTCAATTTTGCTGTATTTTTCATAAAGCACTTCGTCTATATCCTTTCTATTTGCTTCCCGCATTATTGATGTGTGATACATAACAAAGCCATAAACCCACTTTTCGTTATTTTCCAATACATGATGTAATAGCGTTTCTTCAAAGTTATTGAGCCTTTCGATGAGGTGCTCGTCCGCCTCAATAGTTGCATTAAATATGCATCCGACTTCATTGGCTGCAATAGACCAAGTTATTTGGCACTCCTCAATTTTCGAGCATAGCTCGCCCATTTGCGCATTAAGCTCTTTGGGAACGTCAAATTTTCTATGGTCTTTCTGTATTTCTCCCCAAACATTAGTCCGTGGCATCTGTGGTTTGGGTATTTGTGTCGCGAAAATAAGATTTCGTTCTTCCACTAGCTCATTGTATAGCGGCTGATAAATTGTTTCGCTCTTTCTCACATGTGCCTGACGCTCTAATTGTTCATCTCGGCGCTTTAGCCCTTCATTGAATTTGTGTATACCAAATGCAATTGCTCCTAGCGCTACAAATGCACTGGCGTACGACCCTATAAAAGATAGCCAGTCGCTTCTTCCCAGCCCGCTTCCCGTGGGAAGAGGGCCATCAATCAGAAAAAACAAGTACACCGCAAACGGAAACAAGAGGGCTATAATGAATAGCGTCCATATCCAATGTTTTTTTAAAATATTTTTCATCTCTCCACCCCCATCATCCCCTCATATACTTTATCAACCCCGCCACACAATCCGCCTTGATTAAGATTAATAAGGGGTACTTTCGCTGTCTCTATGTTAAGTTTAATTGCTGTCTCATTAGTTGGAGGATGTTTTCTTTGTTAATGGAATTAAAAGCCAATCGAAGGCTCTCAAGTGTTTGCTCCGATAACTCACTTGAAGCCATTCCGAATGTCACAGCAAAATTTTCAACAATATCAGGTTTAAGACCTTCAAATAAGTATTGAGCCTGTATTATTTTAAGGCCTTCTAAAGCTAATTCCTGCCGAATACCTAAAATGTGATAGATTTCATTTTCCCATACTTGCTTAGCCAAAATCTGATCGTCAGAAAGGTCTTGTGGAAGCTTAGAAAGCCTTTCTTGAAATTGCTCCACATACTCGTTTGTTGTGCAGGATCTGCTGCCGCTTGGAATGGATTGACCATATAAACGGATCTGTTTTTTGTAAATGATTTGAGTAAGCAGCCCTTTCGGACTATACACAACTTCCTCATTTCTATTTTGAAGTTCGAATGTTCGTTGAGAGATATCGATCCATTTTAACAAAATTTGATATACTTCGTGTCTTTTATCAAAAAGTTGAATCTTAACATTTTGACGTTGGATATCCTTTGAGGTGGCGATTTGCTTATAACTCACGAGACAAATAATAATTGTGGTGACAACATATGCAAATGTCAAAATCACCATTGCAAAACCTTGATTATAATTTAACAAGTCAATCATTCTATTTCTCCCATCAAATTTTGATACTGCTCCATCAATGTCACCACACAATCTGTCTCGGCGAAGGCCTTATTCGAACCCATACAACTTCATCACCGCCCGATCCAACTGCTGATGCGCCTTGAGCTTCAAAGATTCAAGGCTTATAAACAAAATGAGGATAATTTACAGCTTACTCACGCTGTAAATCCATTTCCTGCCCGATTTTTCCGCATGAAGCAGACCCTTTTTCCGCATTTGTTGCATAAGCTTATATGCCCCACTTGCACTGATACCAAGAAGTTCCGCTGCATCCTCTTTACTGAAGAAGGCGTCTGAAAAAGCGTCAAGCACCCGCTGTTCATTCGGGCTGGCAACTACGCTAGGTTTTTTAGAGTGCTGGATAAAATAGTTTCTATTCGGTATGCTGATTAGGAACCCTCCATCCACAACCGGGATTTTCGGCTTCACGCCAGAGTCCTCATATGCGCCAAAAATGCGTGGGATGCCTGTGCCGAACGCTTCGATGATATTTAGGCGATAAAAAATCTGTGCTAGTTTTTCATTGCGTGCCACAGAAACCCCGGACAACATCAAGTCGTGGGTAACGCCGGGCATGGCACCGCCCAGAGACATAAACTCAAGGCGATCATCAAACATACTGACCAATACGCTACCTTCGATATAATAGTCCCGGTGTATGAGCGCATTTACATAGGCTTCCCGAATGGCGACGTCCGGGTAATCCGGATAATCTACCCGATACACGCCTTCAATCTTTGCGCTTACGCGGTTATATACATGAAGATATGCATGGACATCTTCGATTTGCTTGAAGAGTGACCCAGTAAATTCTTTGCGATCTTTGAACTTCTCCTTATTTAAGCCCTCAAAAATTGCAGCCTTAGTCGTATAGGAGCATTGGTCTGATAAAATAAGGGCAAGGTTACTATACCGTCCATCCGGGCGCAATAGGCCAAGGGACTGTTTTTGTTCTTCACCGAACTTAACGCCTCTTTCAGCAAAAACTTTGTCTGCATATTCAAATGTAAGGTCTTGCTCCATAGATAATTCAGAAATAAACTGCCCGGCACCATTGTCTTTAATCATCTGGCGGATATGCTCGCGGGTTGCCATGACAGTATTACTACCGACACGCACATACACACCCTGCGGGACGAGGCCGTGAGAAGCATAACAATAGGGAATGGCCGAGCCCTGCTCCACAACCACTACGATGACATTTTTATCCGCGCGCTTCTCTGCTTCAACTTTGAAATAGCCGGATGGATCCGGCGTGACGGAATCGCGGAAACTGGTGACTATTTTTCGTGTTTCTAAATCAATATCACCATCAACACCATGAACAGATCCATCATCGTCAATTCCAAGGCAAAGCGTACCGCCATCTGTGTTCAAGAACGCTAACATCGTATTTTTCGCTTTTTGATTAAACTCTCGTTTTTGTTCATAGGTCTGATTTTCAATCATAGCGAGAGACCTCCTTACGAAAACTGTCCTTATTATACCACCCAATTCTCCCGTTAGCAATGAAAATCCGGGAGAATTGAGGGAGAGTTCGGAGAATTAAGGGAGAGTTCGTGCATATGCCGAAATTTTTGCCCTCAAAATTAAAACGTCCCTCCTGGGCCACGTCACACGCAAGCGTGGAGAGGTGCGGAGGGTCCTGTTGCTTATAGAATATGCGAACAAAGCGGATTTGTCAATATGAGGTGGTGTAAAAAACTTACAAGCCTCAAATCTGCATCATAGTGCCTACGCCTAAATTAGGTGCACCTTAGACCTAAAATGGGTGAATCTAGTTACCCAATTGCCCCAGATATGTCTCAGAGAGCGCAAGTAACAAGCACTTTTTGTAATGAGAACAAAAAACATCCTGTATATGAGCCTATAATCGTGCCTTTCGAGGCCGGCTATAGGCTCTTTTTTTGCCCTCCAAAAACCAACACTCCTACCCAAACGTCTTGCAACGATATCCTGCCCGTAGAACATATGTGATCTTGATTTCAGTTGTAAGATTCCTGTGTTCAAATTCATTCTCTTGACGAAGTCGGAATGCGTATAATTCATAAAATGCAGATTTGGGCGAAAATACGCATTCTGAAAGAGTGACAAGGCAAACAGCCAGCATCGGAACCTACTAATCCACAATTGCAATTTTCTTATTCCCTAGTGTATATTATATAATAAGAAAGCTTGATGGGGATAGAGGGGTTCAGATGGTCACGAAGCAACAAAGAAATATGATCAACTATCTGGTAATATGTGTCAGCGATTTTGCCACACAGTTTGGCATGAAGCCCAAAGAGGCATTTCGTTTTTTGTCCACCTATGGCGGGATTGCTTTCCTGATTGAACACTATGAAATCGAGCATACATTGAGCCTAGACGAAACCATAGAAGCCCTGGCGCACATTTGCCGTGAAAACGGAGGGGTGCTGGCATAAGCTTATTTTTT
>Ga0131853_10002369_pt1 | contig 33675 bp, 31 predicted proteins | sample TergutLab28metaG_FD_92764 | JGI IMG/M metagenome (GOLD analysis project Ga0131853, IMG submission 92764) | Labiotermes labralis P1 segment gut microbial communities from Petit-Saut dam, French Guiana - Lab288 P1 (version 2) (version 2) | ecosystem: Host-associated > Arthropoda: Insects >... | reverse complement strand
GCACTTGGCTTTTCTGATGCTATCTTCATACCAGAAAGACAAGTAGATAGCCAAAATCCGCAGTTACTTGGCTTTTAAAGTCGTTTTGCTGCATATAAAAGTCACCGAATCGTCCATTGGCAATAAATCTATGACTTTTGATCTAAAAATTCTCGTCTTCATTAGCGAAGCACTACCTTTATCAGTGTAGATTTTCTTCACTAATCCCTTTATACACTTTCACCAATAGTTAGGATCGAAAAAATGTAAATTTACCTAAAAGAGAGTAAGAATCCTGTTACTCAAGAGCTAATAGTAGAAGGAGAACGTATCAAACAAAACGAAGAATGGAGGAAGACGTATATGACACAGTGGTTTAGAGAACAGGATAAGATTAGCGAGGGTATCGAGATTGGGCTAGAACGTGGGAAGCTTGAGTCAGCGATCGAGATAGCGAAGAAATTTCTAAGCTTAGGACTAAGTATGGACCAGGTTATAGTGGGAACAGGACTTTCTGCAGAAGAGGTTGAAAAGCTTATCGCATAAAGAGGCCATATATATAATAGAGTGGTTTGGAATGGATATGTTAGTAGCATAACGGCTTAGAGAACGGGATGAAATCCAGACATGAGCTGTTTAAGAAGTATTAAATATGAACTTTTTTCTAATCTTCCAAGACAAAGTGACAAATTTCATTTACCTGAGGTGATATACTATCCATATTTGGTAGTTAAACGGGGGAATGGAAATGGGAATTGCAAAAAGGGTTAAAGAAACGATGGTGCCACGTCAAGAAGGAATAGTGGCATCCACACAACAATTAAATCGGTATGTGGTCAGTCAATTTTTTGTTCAGCTCGTTAATTTCCAACATCTCATTAAATCCATGAATGACTTTGTCGGTGAAGAAAAGCAAATCAGGTCTGCCACGCTGCTTGAAGGTTTTGATTTATGCTTAAAAAAAACCATAGAAAAGATGATGGACAACCGCTTTGACGTGGAGGCTCAGACTGAGCGAGTGAAAACGTGTGTGGAACATTTAGGTGCTCGTGTGGAAGAGGTAAAGATTAAAAGTCTTTATCCACGACTTCTCAAACTAAGCTTCGTGATGGATAAGCCGACAACTGCCTTGTTAGATGGCAACTTAAAAAAAGAACTGGAGACTTTATTTGATGAGTCATTGAAAATAGACGTTAGAAAGGCACGCCATAAAAAAGTCCGTGTGGAAGTGAAATCAACGCGGAGCTTTAAAGTGGAGCATGGTGTGGCTTATGTGGGGAAAAACAACAGCAAGGTGACAGGTGACAGCTACTTATGCGAAGACTTTCAACGTGCAACCACCATGCTTGCCATTAGTGATGGTATGGGAAATGGGGAAATGGCACAAGCAGAAAGCTCGCGGGCCTTACGAATTTTGAAATATTTGCTTGGCTTTGATCTAGAAGTAAGCCGGGCCGTTGGTGTACTAGCCGATCTCAAACAACAAACCAACACGGAAGAACGTTTTTTTAGTTTAGATTTATGCTTGATTGATAAAGAGAAAGGGCGGGCACAATTCTATAAATATGCTTCAACGTCTACGTTTATCCTTCGTGGAAAATCCGTTGGTCGAATTGAAATGTCCGGCTTACCGATTGGTGCTTTGGAGGGGGACGAAGTTGATAAAGTGGAAATTGATCTGGAACCAGGAGATCTGATTGTGATGTGCAGCGATGGCATTGTGGACGTTTTCCCCGATGTGTCTTTGTTTGAAAGAAGAATCGCAAAAAATTGCGATCTGGAGATAGAAGAAATGTCACAAGATTTACTAAATTATTCCATTCGACGTAATCGTGGCGTGGTGAGTGACGACATGATGGTGGTCGTTGCTAAATATTTACCTATCAGGTAGAAAGGTCTCAGTTGAGATCTTTTTTGATGGTGTAAAACAGCTTTGAATGTGGTAGAATGTGAAAAGATGTACTAGAAAAGAGAGGAACTTAGGATGATAACTAAAAAAATGGGATTTATTGGAGCAGGAAACATGAGTTATGCTATCGTTGGTGGTCTATTAAAGGCAAAATTAATCGCATCAGAAAACATTGTCGTTAGTAATCGCAGTTCCCGGAAATTAGAAAAATTTCAAAACGAATTTGGGATTACCGTTGCTAAGGATTCGAAGGAATTAGCAGGGCAAGTAGATTTCTTGGTGATGGCGGTCAAACCCAATGTGTTTGATCAGGTGGCGAAAGAAATCCTGCCTTACTTAAAAAAAGACGTTGTCATTATTAGTATTGCAGCAGGAATAAGCATAGCTAATATGGAAATACTTTTTGGTGAAGATAAAAAAATCGTTCGAACCATGCCAAACACACCATCTCTTGTGGGAGAGGGAATGTCTGCGCTGTGTCCTAATGCTCATGTAACAGGTTCAGAAATGCTGGAGGTAGAGCAACTATTTAATAGCTTCGGGAAATCTCAAACCATCCCTGAAGCGTTGTTTCATTCAGTGATTGGGGTGGCTGGCTCTTCACCGGCTTATGTGTTTATGTTTATTGAAGCCATGGCTGATGCGGCCGTCGCTTCTGGTATGCCACGTGACCAAGCCTATCCCTTTGCTTCCCAAGCCGTTTACGGGGCAGCGAAGCTGGTGATGGAAAGTGGGAAACATCCTGGTGAATTGAAAGACATGGTGTGCTCTCCAGGTGGGACCACCATTGAAGCAGTAATGGCACTTGAGAAAAATGGGTTTCGAGGGGCTGTTATGGAAGGGACTCAAGCCTGTATTTCTAAATCGATTGCCATGGAAAAATAGCCTTTTAACGCTAACACATTCTATCAGAAATCGTCAGTAAAATCCCCTAATCTTACGTTTGGGAGTGCGATTTAAGAACTTTTCTCTTTTTATAGCCTCTCCTTTATACCCCCCCTCGCCAATTTCGTGTTTTTTCCGCAGGTAATGTTTGACAAAATGCCTGCTATTACGCTATAATTTCACATAAGAGGAGGTTTAGCTATGTATGAAATACAGTTTATAAAAATTCCTAAACCGTTCAAAAAAAATGTGAGCACTAAAAAGAGATACGATTTAAGCGAAGCAAACCGTCGATACGTCAAAACAATAGAGGCTCATGAGGTAGAAGGTGAACGTTTGGAAATAGACTTGCTAGATGTCTCTACAAACGAAGCCTATCAGTTTGAGTTATATGCAGACTTAGAATCGAATTTGCTAGCCTTAATTATTAAGCATCTAGGTGAAAGCATTGGAGCACTAGATGAAAAAGACGTTGAAAAAGTAGAAGCGTTGAAGCAAAAGATTACCGATGAGTTTCTCATAAAAGAAAAAGAGCCAGAAATGTTAGTTGAGGCATTTGAAGGCGGATCATCGGCCAGTACGTTAGAAATACCAGAAGAAACCATGGAGGAAGTCTTAGGTCAGCAAGAAGCTACTCAAGTGCCTGAGGCTTCAGAAGAAATTACTCCTGAGATTGTGCCTGATCAGGAGCCAGAGATGTTGATAGAAACTTCGGAGGATATGATGATGGAAGCACCTGTTTTCAATAAACCAGAAATTGAAGGATCTGTAGATTTGTCGGAGTATTTAGATGCTTCTGATTTTGTTGCGCTTCAAAAATTGAAGAGATTACAAACAAAGGTCAACGAAAAAATCAATTGGTCACCTGAGGAATTATTTGGCTTTTTCAGCTTTATTAATAGCGAAGAACTTTCGCCAGAAAAGAAAAACGAAACGTTATTGTCTTATGATTTTAGCGTTGATTTGAAAAATTTAAAAGTAGAAATCGCTACACTAATCGATGCACTAGAACAGCAAGCAAAAGAAGCGCTTGAATTACGCTATCACCAAAGCTTAGAAGACACGGATGCTTTACTTGAGGCGTCAAAGAATTCTCGTGAGAAAGCCTTGGCAGAACAACTTCACATGGATGCCAAAAGACATAAAAGTGAAGTGGAACAAAGCTTTACAATTGAAATGGACCAGTTACAAGTGCAACAAGAAGAAGAAATTCAGCGTTTAAGAAGAAAGCATCAAAACGAGGTATCGAATTTAGAAACACGTCAAGCGGCTGTTCTTCAAACGTCCTGCCAAGATTTTACAAAAGAAAAGATGGAAGAGTTTGAACAACTGCTGGATGATCATCTTAAAGTCGAGCTAGTCAACATTCAAGCGTCTCAAAGTGAAGAACTTCAAAATTATAAAAAGACGTTGAATCAAGAGCAACTTAATGCTTCTTCTGGACGAATTGAACGACTCCAAGTAGGGGAGCGTAAAATTGTAGAAACCTTATTTAACGTTTTGAAGTTCAACGTTTTGAAGCAAGAGGATCCAAGTTTCCAGGAAGACTATAATCCTTATGCTGAGCAAGAGTTACCAAGCTTGAGAAATCAAAATGAACCGAGTTTCGGACAAAGGGTAAATGAGGTGCCTGTTCGTCATCACACGCCTGCTTTTGATCAAGCAGCGTCGCTCGAACAAGAGCGTCACTTAGAGGAGTTAAGGCTTCAAAATCAATTGCTAGAATCAAAGTTAAACACGCCTTCTGAAGCTACAACATCGGAAGAACCTACGCTATCAAATGCAAACAGATCAAAGAAGTGGTGGATTGGTGGTAGTGCGGTTCTTCTAGTAGGTGTTGGCGCAGCAGCAACCTTTCTTTTAGGTCAAGGTGGAGATCCAGAAGAGCCAAACCATACAGAACAACAACCAACTACACCTTTACAAGCTGCTCAGCAACCACAACAACCGAACAGAGGAAACGGAGAAGATAATTTTCGTAATTACCTTGAATCAGGTGAATACGTGAATGCCATAAGAAATTATCCGGAGCATGCGCCCGAGCTGATTAGCTATCTGTTTGATCGTGAAGATGCAGATAATTTACGAGAAGTGTTAGAACTAGGAGTGATTGAAACGCTTCATGGTTTACTAAATCTAGCCATCCTTGAAAGCCAATACGAGACAGTTGTTTATGAGTTTGAACGCATGTCAATGGAGGATCGTAGAGGTCTGAATTCAAGGCAAATAGCAGGCATTCAACATGCTTATAGTGAGCTAGGGAGAGAACCAGCTGAATTTTAAAAAAGGGGAGGGGGAAAACCGAGATTCATAAGGAGGTAAGCGGATGAATAAACCAATCTTTCAAACACGTATTGTTCCATTGATGGCGACGCTATCCCTCCTTTATTACTCTATCGTCATGCTACCTTTGGCTACGCTTGCTTATGAGACCGATGGTACGTTTCGGGTATCAGGGAATTTGCATTTTTTAGAGGATCCAGGGGTCGATGAAAACCAAGAAGAAACAAGTTCTTATCCTGATTCTGATAGAGACGATGAAGCGTCCACTGAGGGGGATCATGTTTTAGGCAATGGTAATCTACCGGACACAGATCTTGAAGAAGATCATTCCATTCCGGACGAGGATGTAGAGCCAGAGCTAGAGGATCCTGTGGAGCCAGAAGACGAGGTTGAAGGTGAAGAAGAAGCGGGCATAGTGATAGGATCTTTTGAACCTAATCCGGCCGTACGCCTTCCAGCCCCACGATTAAGTGGATCACGAACATTGCCAAACGAAACGCCTCGTCTCCCAGCCCCACGAGAGACCGAGCCAGTGGAGACTGAACCTGAGCCAACGATTTCTGAGACAGAGTCAACGCCTTCTACGACGGCAGAGCAAGAAACAACAACGGATAGTAGTGATGGAGAAGATGCAGTGTCTCAACTCCCTCAAACGGGCATGGAGCGTGCGCGTCCATGGCTCATTGGATTGGGATTGTTAGGCATTAGTGGAGCTGCCATTTATTTTAAAAATAAACAAGATTCAAATTAAAACGAGGATTCTACTAGAAAAGTGTAGCGTCCTCGTTTTTCATTTTATCCTTCACCAGAATAAGCCAATCCTAGTTGGGTACGATTTTTAACGTCCATTTTTTCCATGATGACCACAATGCGATTTCGAACCGTTCCTTCACTTAAGAAAAGGGTGGCGGCGATTTCTTTATTGCTAAGCCCCTCAGCAACTAGGCGGGTAATGTCAAGTTCTCGTGGGGTTAGATCTTTTAGGCCAGGGTGTTGCCTCGGTGTGGTTAGTTCTTTGAGGACATCGGCACTCATAATGCCAGTCCCACTTTTGAGTAATCGCAATTTAGGTGCCAATTCCGATAGAGGATCGGTTTTGAGGAGATAGCCACTGGCACCGGCGGCCATGGCATCTTTGATGTGCTCTCGGTCGGCAAAGGTGGTCAACATCATGATGGTAGCATTTGGGTAATCCTCTTTAATGAGGCGGGTTGTTTGAATGCCATTGATGTTTGGCATTTGAATGTCCATTAAAATAAGATCAGGTAGATCTTCTTTACAGATTTCCAGTGCTTGATGACCATCGGTGATAGCCCCAGCCACCGTTATATCGGCTTCTTTTTCAAGGGTAATTTTTAAACTTTGCAGAATTAATTTATCGTCGTCAACTAAAAGTACATTCATTAAACTTCAACTCCATTCTCTAGGTTGGTAATGGGTACAACACAAATCACTCGAAACAAACCTTTGTCTTTACTCGTAGAAAGATTACCGCCGATCGCATTGATCCGGTACCTTAAATTTGAAATGCCACGGCCTGCAGGTGCGGTCGTCGTATGGGGTACACCATCGTTTTCAATGGAAAGGCGGACGATATGAGTGGAAACGTCTAACTCAACTTTAACGAAACTGGCTCCAGCATGGCGTGTCACATTGGTTAAGGACTCCTTTAAGCACGTAGAGAAAACATGCCACAGGTAAGTTGGCAGTTGTTCTGCGTTACCATGGTGACGGAAGCTAATGCTACAGGTTGTAAAATCAGCACAGATCTTTTGCAACTGTTCGACCGATGCCACATGGGTAGGAATCTGATTATGAAGGATATCCCTAATTTTATCGACACCACTGCTCAACCGCTCTAGGGTGGTGTCGTACATTTCCAAGACGTGGTCAGGTTCAGATTCCAATAGTCCGCGTAACGACTGAAAGGCAATGTTAGCTGCGATGATGTCGTGACCAGCGTTATCGTGAATGTCCCTGGAGATCCGAGCCCGCTCAGCTAAAGTAGTTGAGCGCTCGGCGATGCTTATCGCTCCGGCAAGTTCATGGTTTAAATCCTCTAACTCGTGGATGTTTTGATGTAGTTGGAAACGGCGCTGTTGTTCGGTAATTTTTTCTTCTTCCCAGTTACCTAAGAAGAAGCTAGAGAGGATAGTTAACGTTAACAAAGTTAAGCTAACATCTGGTAGGAGAGTGATGTAGATCAACGCCAGCAGCGCCATGTATTTCTTACGATAAACAGCTTCGAACAACGTCAGAAGGAGGGCATAGGTGGATTGATCCCACCAATCGGCAACAAAAATGATTAAGGCAAAGTCTAGGAGTAACGTTAGTTCTGTCTTCTTAATCCGAAGGCGAAGAATAAATAAAGTAATTAACGTTAAGATAAGGAAAAAATCGACCGGTTCGTCAATGCTAACGTGAAAGCTAAGTAGTAAACCGAAGCCGAAAACTTTACAAACGATGAACCAATGATGAGGAGTAAGTGGAAATTTCATGTGGACGCACCTCGAGCAAGAAATTTTAATCTAATAATAGTATAACGTATTTGCCGGGAAATTTCCAAGAAATGACAAATTAAACTTGAATTCGATGTTTTGGGTGACCGACGCCACTGCGATTCCCTTTGTTAACTTCGGTTCAATCACGTAAAATCACTACGATTATCATTAAAACGTCTAAAATGAAGTTTTAATGATAGAGATTTCCTCATTTAGTGTAAATTTCCACTTAAAAATGGCAAAAAATCTCCAAAATCACTTTTGAAAACCTCTTTTCGTTTAACCACCGTAACAAAAGACCATCTTCTAGAAGCCTGAGCCCAGGCTTCTTTTTATATGGCAATAAAAATGGTGACAAATGTTACTAGTGAACGAAATCCAACTGCGTTATAGTATAACTACAAGCAGAGGGGCTTGGAAAATCGAATTTCAAAATGGTGACATTTGTTACTATTACAAAAAATTCAAACAGGCTATACTATCATTACAACAGAAAGTTGACAACAAAAGTCAAAAATGAAAAGGACGTGTATGACATGATTGCAAGTATGAAAAATGTAGTAAAAGTTTACGGAGGAGACGTTAGAGCACTTGACGGTTTAAACTTAGACATTCACGAAGGTGAAGTACTAGGACTACTGGGACCAAATGGTTCAGGGAAAACAACAGCGATTCATATCTTATGTGGTTTATTAGAAAAGAACGCCGGAGAAGTTAGCGTGTTTAACATGAAACAAGACATGAGAAATTTAAAAACACGCCAAAACATGGGGCTCGTCACACAGGAAGTCACGGTGTTTAAAGATTTAACGGCTCTTGAAAACCTTCGCTATTTTGGTGGTCTATATGGATTAAAAGGAAAAGAGCTGGAAGATAACATCAAAGAAGTACTAGAGTTTGTTGAATTAACCGAGCACGCCAAGAAAAAGCCAGGGACTTTCTCTGGTGGGATGCAGCGTCGCTTAAACATTGCCTGTTCGTTAGTTCACAAGCCGAAGTTTTTAATTATGGATGAGCCAACGGTTGCCATTGATCCCCAGTCGAGAAATCACATTTTAGAGTCGGTCAAGAAAATTGCCGCCCGTGGAACGACGATCTTATACACCTCTCACTACATGGAAGAAGTACAGGAAATTTGTAGTCGCATCGTCGTGATGGACGCTGGGCGTGCCATCGCAAGTGGGACTGTGGATGAATTGATTGGTCAAATTCAACACGAAGAAGTGGTGCGCATTACGGCAGCCGTCGCAACTCAGGCCTTGAAATTGAGCCTTGAAGCCATTGCTGGTGTCAAGTCCGTTGACGTCAATGGGAATGAATATGTGATTTCATCAACGGTAGGTAGCGAGAATTTAAATCGTATTTTAGAAGTAGCGCAGCGTAACGGTGGCGTGGCAGGCTTTACGGCGGATAAACCAAACTTAGAAGACGTGTTCTTAACGTTGACAGGTAAAAAATTAAGGGATGAGGAGTAGAACGATGAATAAATTTGGATTGATTTTTAGACATTATTTTTCGAGGTTGATCAAGGACAAATTAGGACTCGCGATTCAAGTCGGGTTGCCCTTATTTATTATCCTCTTTATGATTAACCTAGACGATGATACGCCTTATCTTGGTCAAATGTGGGCACGTTTGGCATCAAACTTTATTATTGGATTCTCTTTGTTTGGTGGTCAGTGGGCATTAGGTCACATCTTTGATGACTTAAAGGAGACAAGAAAATGGCGTCTAATGGCAACGCCAATTGATACTGGGGTATTTACCAAAGCTGCCATCCTTGGAAGCATGGTCATCTCATTTATTAACAGCATGATTATTGTCATTGTCGTGACCATTGTGACACCCGTTGAGTGGAGTAATCTACCACTTTTGATTGGAACGCTGATCTTAACCAACTTACTATCTCATGCCTTTAATTATTTCATCACGATCGTTGTTAAAGAATACAAAACGGCCAATGCGATTACCATGGTAGTGAGCATGGGGTTGCTGATCGCTGGTGGTGGGGTTATTATGGGGATTCAGAATCTGGTCAATCTTGACGCCTTTACCTTTATTCACGACTACGCAACGCCCTTATCGATTGGACGTCAGATGATTACCTATGGTGGAGGAGCCATGACCTTTGAAACGGGTGAGTTTGTACACGTGGCAGCAGACTGGGGAATGGTCCTATTTAATGCAGGATTATTACTAGGGGTAACGGCATTGTTCGTTGTGGCGAGCTTTGTAGCGAGGAAGGTGAAAGAGTCATGACCATCTTTAAATTTGCCTTATTAAGAATTGTTCGAAATCCATTGGCCATTCTGTTAGGGGTTCTTATTCCTCTAGGATTGTTGCTCATTTCAGCTATGTGGGAAGAGGGGGGACGTGGTTATTATTGGATCGCCTTTACTTTAATGTTGGGTGCTTTCCCTTTAACAAGAGGGCTTCAGACCGATATGAGAGAACGTACGGTGATGCGAATTGCTAGTACGCCAACAACTACTTTTAGTTATTTATGGCAAAACTTGTTTGCTTCTTTGTTACCACTTATTGTTCAAATTATCTTTATCTGTGGGTTCGGGATGATTCGCTACGACTGGTCATTGGAAGTAGCTGGCATGTTAGGTGTGCTATACGTTTTGTTCGCTATGACAGCCATTGGATTTGCTTATGCTTGGGCTTTCTTAACTAAAAAGATGGAGGGTGAGACAGGAAGTGCAGTCATGATGACGATCTTGATTTTTACCACGATGTTTGGAATTATTATGCCGGTTGATCAATTGTCAGGTTGGCAAGAGACCGCTGGTATGGCATTTCCTACTTACTGGATTTCTATTGGTATTGAAGAGTTGTTGTCCGTAGGTGGCTTTAGTACGGATATGCTATTACCGATGGGAATTCTGGCTCTGTTTACCATCATCTTCTTGTTGTATGGTAGCAAGCGTGGGGCTTACTAGAAATTGACATACATGAAAAACACTAGGTCACTCTGTAGCGACTTAGTGTTTTATCATTCTTTACCCCATAACAAGCATCAGCGTTCCGATGGTTAAACAGGTTAGGCCTAGCAGTTGTTTGGCTGACTGCTTCTCGCCTAAGAAGATGCGAGCAAATAAGATGTTAAGTAAAATACTTAATTTATCGATGGGGACAACGCCACTAGCTGGCCCAATTTGTAGGGCGCGGAAGAAAAATAGCCAGGATCCACCTGTTGCCAGACCAGAAAGAATCAAGAAAATCCAACTTTTACTAGTGATGGCGGAGATTCCTTTTTGATTGCCGGTCACAAAGACCATAACCCAGCTTGCTGCGAGAACAACTACCACGCGAATGGCGTTACCAAGATTGGCTTCCACATCGGCAATTCCAATGGCACCAAGGATGGTCACTAAGCTAGCAAATACCGCCGCCAACAACCCAAAAACAAGCCATTTTTTATCTTTACTTGCTTCTTCCTCTGAATCGCCTTCTTTAAGCTTTAGCATGAGCACCGTTCCAGCGATGATAAATAACATTCCCAGTAGTTGAGGAAGTCCAACCGGTTCGCCTAAAACAAGAAAGGCGAGGATCAGAGTTAAAACCATGCTGCTCTTTTTAAGGGGAGAGACGTTGGTGACCGTCCCGAACTTTAAGGCATAGAAGAAACAGAGCCAAGAAGCACCAGTGGCAAGGCCGGAGGCAACGAGGAAAAACCACGTTCGACTGCTAACGGCTCCTAGTTCGGATTGGCTACCGACGATAAAGACAATCAACCAAGAAAAAAGGACGACAACCACGGTACGAATGGCAGTCGCTAAGTGAGAGTTAACCCCTTTAATGCCAATTTTTGCTAACACTGAGGTAGCACCTGCAAACACCGATGCTAAAATGGCATAAATCACCCAATTTTCCATGTTAAAACCTCCAATGACTAAAACTGCGAATTAATCCTAGTATAGCAGATATCCTGCTGAGTAGGAAGGGCAACTTCCCAGGAATAAGAAAAGCTGATGTAAAGTCCATCAGCTTTTAAGCATAATTCAACACCAATTCTTCATCGACTACATCCACCGTAACGGTCATATCTGGCGTAATGTCACCAGCAATGATTCCGTGAGCGACTTTCGTCTCAACGGTGCGTTGGATAAATCGCTTGAGTGGTCTTGCGCCATAAACTGGATCAAAGCCCTCTCGTGCGATGAGTTCGTGCGCTTTTTCTGTTAAGGTAATCACAATGCGGTCGTCTGTTAATCGATTGTTTAATCGCTCGATAAACTTATCAACGATTTGGTAGATAATTTCTGGCGATAGAGGGTTAAAGGTGATGATTTCATCGATACGGTTCAGCAATTCCGGTTTAAAGTAATCGCGAAGGGTGCCTTCGACTTGGGTTTTGGCTTTGGCAAAGTCGGTTTCTTCTAGTAAAATTTGCGAGCCGATGTTGGACGTCATAATAACGAGGGTGTTTTTGAAATCAACGGTACGTCCATGTGAATCGGTAATCCGTCCATCGTCTAAGATCTGAAGTAAGATATTAAAGACATCAGGGTGTGCTTTTTCGATTTCATCTAAAAGAACGATGGAATAGGGTTTGCGGCGAATGGCTTCAGTGAGCTGGCCACCTTCTTCGTAACCGACGTAACCTGGTGGGGCGCCAACCAGGCGTGATACCGCATGTTTTTCCATGTATTCACTCATGTCGATGCGTACCACGTGCTCTTCTGAATCAAAGAGGTTCTCAGCTAAGGCTTTAGCCAGCTCGGTTTTCCCTACACCGGTTGGGCCTAAAAATAGGAAAGAACCGATGGGACGATGAGGGTCTTTAATCCCGGCACGAGCCCTTATGATGGCATTGCCTACGACGTCAACGGCAGGGTCTTGTCCGGAAACGCGGCGTTTGATGTCTTCTTTTAAGTGAAGGAGTTTTTCCCGCTCCCCTTGAATGAGTTTGGTTACTGGAATGCCTGTCCACTTAGAAATAATGTCAGCGATCTCTTCGCTACGTACATTTTCTCGGAGCAATCGTTTATCAGGACTACCGTTTCTATCGTTGGTCGCTTCAGCAGCAGTAATTTGCTTTTCTAATTCAGGGATTTCACCGTATTGCAGTTGAGCAGCCAATTCATAGTTCCCTGTGTTTTGCGCGTCTTCAAGCTGGCGTTTTGCTGATTCAAGCTTAGCTTTTAGATCGGCAACCCCGTGAATGGCTAGCTTTTCTTGCTCCCATTGAAGCCTCATAAGGTTCAATTCGTCTTTTAGATGGCTAAGCTCTTTTTGCAAAGCTTCTAGACGTTTCTTACTGTTTTCATCGCTTTCTTTTTTCAGGGCTGCTTCTTCAATTTCAAGTTGCGTGGCACGTCTTTTAATACGATCCAGCTCTTCTGGTAGAGAATCGATTTCTGTTCGAATGGTCGCGCAGGCTTCGTCAATTAAGTCGATGGCTTTGTCTGGTAAAAAGCGATCGGTAATGTAGCGATCCGATAAGGTAGCCGCTGAGACAATGGCAGCATCGGTGATGGTCACGCGATGATGCACTTCAAAGCGCTCTTTTAAGCCACGTAAAATTGAGATCGTATCTTCTACCGTTGGTTCAGATACCTGTACTTTTTGGAAACGGCGTTCTAAAGCAGGATCTTTTTCGATGTATTCGCGATGCTCTTTCAAAGTAGTTGCTCCAATGCAGCGTAACTCTCCTCGTGCTAGGAGGGGCTTTAATAGATTACCTGCATCCATGGCGCCTTCCGTACGGCCAGCACCAACGATGTTATGAATCTCATCAATGAATAAGATAATTTGGCCTTCGCTACTTTTTACTTCGTTAAGGACAGCTTTAAGGCGCTCTTCAAATTCACCACGGTATTTAGCACCAGCGACAAGGGCTGCCATATCTAATTCAAAGATGATTTTGTCTTTTAAGCTTTCTGGCACGTCGCCACGGACGATTCGCCAGGCTAGCCCTTCAACGATGGCCGTTTTCCCCACACCTGGCTCTCCAATTAGGACAGGGTTATTTTTTGTTTTACGAGATAGGATACGAGTAGCACGGCGGATTTCCTCGTCTCGACCAATGACTGGATCAACCTTCCCATCACGTACGTCTGCTACTAAGTCACGTCCATACTTTTCCAAGACTTCATAAGTTGCTTCTGGATTCTCCGACATCACTTTAGAATTTCCTCTCATTTCACCGATGATTTCCTTGATTTCTTTCTCGTTTATGTTGAAGGTTTTGATCAGTTGTTTTAGGTCATAGTTATCGGTTTTAAAGAGGCTTAAAAAGACGTGTTCCACCGATAGGTAGTGGTCTTCCCATTTGCGTGCCACCTCGTCTGCTTTTAACAGCACACGATTTAAATCAGCAGAAATTCCTAGCTGTCTGCCATCTCCACTAACCGATGATTTCTTGTTTAAGAGATCCATTACATCTGCTTTGATATCGGTTAACGGATATTTCCCTTTGGCTAAGATACGAGAAACCAATCCATCTCCATCTTGTAAGAAGGCTTGAAACAGGTGAAGCGTATCAATTTCTGGGTGGTTCATGGTCATGGCTAGGCTTTGTGCTTCACTTATTCCTAGCTGTAATTTTTCAGTCATTTTGTTGATGTTCATTTCTTTCAACTCCTTTGCTAAATTTTTAACTGTATGAAGCTATTATATCATCTTGTTAGCACTCTGTCAATCAGAGTGCTAAAGGTCGATGTATACCCCCTTGGTGTACACCAAAAGGATGAAATTGAACGCTTAACGTGGAAGAAACTCAAAGTGGTAAAAATGTGCTATACTCAATTCTCATGCGCAGGGGGCATAAATTTTAATGGAGGTGTTTTCATAATGGGAAGTAACACACAAAGGGGGAAGGGGACGGTTTTGAAAAAGGTAGTGCTATCTGTACTAGCATTTGCCATGTTCTTTCAAACCGTTGCAACGCCAACGATTTTGGCATCTGCCAGTGAACCAGAATTCGTTCACCAAGAGCTGGTAGATGAGTGGTTAGAAAACTTAGAATCGGAATTGGAAGAAATTCTTAATTCAGAAGAACAACCACCACTAGCAACGGAAGCAATGGAGGACGGAGAAGAAGCGACAGCCCCTCCAACTGAGGCAGCGACGACTCCTGAAGCAGGGGAGAACAACCATGAGAATGAAGCAGCAACCTCTCCTGAAGCAGACACTGACGTGGAAGCAAATCCAATGACAGAAGAAGACGAAGAGGAGGAAGAGGAAGAAAATCCAGATTTGCAAGCGATTTTTGATGCCAATGCCATCTTATTAAATGAGATGACGACAGAAATGCATCAACTTCTTGCTCAGATTCAACACCTTGACCTACCACCAATTGAGATTTTACCTGGGTTTAATATTTCGGTTACCACGTTACTTGATGGATTTATGAACGGACTTAACATACTGGGACTAATTAACATCGGTGGCATCGGAAGATTAAACAATCTTTTGTTCCATAACAGCTTTACGTATCTCCGACTTGGTTTGACATCTACTAACCTTGTTTTTCCAAACGGGATTTTAAATGGAAGTAATCCGACAGGGAATACTGGGATTTTACCACAATCTCTTGAAGCACAAATTGCGGCTCAAGAATACCTTCTTTACGTGACCGATGCGGTTAGAGGTGCTTTCCGTTTATTTGCGATCATGGACATGGACATGGATAACTTTGACATGAGTGAGATTTCAGATGTATTAGCTGGTGCTAGGTCGTTTTTAGAATTCAACATGGACGATCTAAACCAAAGACGCGATAGAATGTACAGTCTGTTTACCAATGAAACAGGGGCACTCGGAGGTCTGTTAGGGGGAACTCGAAATGTGAGTGCTGTGGTACGAAGCGTTGACGGTGGTGGTTACGACTTACTGATGAATCTTCGTAATGACATGCTTGGTGACCAAGAAAACGTTGATACATTAATCGATTTTATCGATTTTATTGATCGTATTCTATCAGGTGAACTGCTTGATAAATACAACCACGTTGACTTTACTGACATTCATGCAGGAATCGATCAAATTCTAACGTATTTGATTGCTGATGTGACAGAAGTTCGCGACCTATTAGAGCGATTTGACCGCCTAGCAGGACCTCTTGCTGATCTACTGGATGGAAACGCAGAGGGTGGCGTGGTTGGCATGATCCTTTCCTTCTTAGGTGACGATCTAAATGCTGGACTTGGTGCCATGGTAGATGAGATCATTGAAGCTAACGTTCCTGGACACTTTGGCTTAGGATTAGCGGATATTATGCACGATTTACTCGGTGGCATTGACTTTGATAACTTAAGCACACAAGATGTGATTGCTTACTTAGACAACACCATTTTAGCCCTTGAAGGCATGCGCTCAGGTGCACGTAACATCGACCTTGAGGCAGGAATTCGCTTTGTAACGGATTTAATGTCAGGTGCGTTGATTGACCGTTACCTTGCCCTTCGTGATGCCACTGGTCCACGTATGGGAACCATTTTACGTCTTGTACAAGAGGACGTAGATGGAGCCATTGCTGTTTTAGAAATGGCTGACTTACTAGATCGCGAACTGGCTCATGTTTTAGGTGGAAGATCAGTGGTTGACTTAATTAGAGAATACTTACTGACGACACTTCCTCACGTGATCAACCACGAGCTAGACGGCATTGTGACTGGTTTAGGTGGGGCTTGCATTGGAGAAGTAATTACAGCGATGCTTTCACCAGCTATCAGACACTTTAGCATTCCTAGAACAATTCGCCACCTGCGACTTACTTCACGCTCTTTAAGTCTTATCATTCCAATTTACGAACGACTTGAAAACACACTTGGTGACGACTTAAGAGTCATTGAAGATGGTGTAGTAAACATCGTTAGAGACGTCATTAGCGATACAGTGAGTTTCGTTCGTGACACGGTATTTGGTGATTTAGGTAGTAGCGAGACAGCAACAGGACTACAGAACTTAAGAGGTTCAGTTGATCGAGTTGCAAACCGAATCAACACAACACCTTCATTGCCTACATTATCTAGGCCAACTCTTTCTCAATTATCGTCTCGAATCGTTAATACGGTTTCAAACTTACCAGTTATAAGCCGCGTACAAAGTTTATTTAGACGTTAATTTTGTACTTATAAAAAAGCAAGCTACTTTGTTAGCTTGCTTTTTGCTGACCGTTGACAAATAGGCTAGACCCCTTCATAATGAAGATAAATCATTAGCAAAGGATCAAAAAACGCAATAGGTTGACCAAATCGTGCTCTTTTTTAGCATCTAGATCTGAAAACATCAACAAACTGGTTGAAATCGTAAAATGTTGATGTTTTGGTTGCCCGAATAAGTCAAAACGTGCCCAAACTATCAGGTTTTCTCTAAAAACGCAGGTTACCTGATAGTTTCAACCGCTGATTCTCCGATTTCTACCTCAAAAACATCAACATTTCTTCCAAAAGCGCGATTTGTTGATGTTTTGACTACTCGGAATAGGTTAAAACGCGCTCAAACTATCAGGTTTTTCCTAAAATCGCGGGTTACCTGATAGTTCCGACCGCCGATTCTCCGATTTCTACCTCAAAAACATCAACATTTCTTCCAAAAGCGCGATTTGTTGATGTTTCTTGAATACGTTGTTACAAAAAATGGAGGATTAGCTTTTTTGAGTTCGTCAACAGCCTGAAAAAAGCAAGCTACTTTGTTAGCTTGCTTTTTGCTTTTCTTGAGGTTTTCTTTTTTAATCGCTGTTTTTTTGCAACTTTACTAGTACCTCTTTTAACACAGTTGGAATGGGGATACCAACGATGGCAGCATTTTCTAGCAGAGAAACCCCTTGATTGGTAATGTAGAAAAAGGTAACGGCGGTTTTAAGAGGGGCATTTGGGCTTCTAATCAGGTAAAGATCAATCACATTGGCCACACCAACGATTAAAATAATTAGGATCTTTTGGAAAATTACCCGCATGCCAGCTGCACTGCTTAACTTTCTCGTAATCACACCGCGCATGACTTGGGTGATGTAATCGACGACAATTAAAACCATCAACGCATAGACTAGCGCATCCAAACCTCCTAAAAACCACCCCATAACCATACCGATTCCAACGCATAGTAACTTAATGATCATCAATGTACTGGCCATGTTAAATCGTCCTCCTTTTGGTAGATGTTTTGTAGTTCATTATATGCAACTGGCGAGCTTGAGGAAGTTGCGTTTAACTAGGGGTGATGGATTGTTTACACTTACTTTATATTTATTCAGTATACTTGGCTATGCGAAGGGTGACACCATAACAGACTAATGAAATCAGATCAAAAATGTGATATACTAAATGCTCTTCAAGCTTGGCTTGATTAGTGCATCTTAGCACCTGAAGGTACAAGTCTAACTAATCACTCATATTTTCGTGAAGTTAGGCTTTGTGCCACTCATAGTGAGACTAGATGCTTGTGCATTGTGTCGAACATGACAGGTATACTATTAGTTATGATTTTTTTATGAGACCAATCAATGGACGAAGGGCAGTTTTTATGAAAGATCACGTGTTGCAGACCATTAAAAAGTATGAAATGTTTGAACCAAACGATGTCGTCGTTTTGGCCGTTTCAGGTGGCATTGATTCTATGGTCTTGCTTCGTTTAGTGGTCGAATTTCGAACGCATTGGAATTTAACGATCGTCGTGGCTCATTTGGACCACGGAAAGCGGGAAGTCTCTTATTTAGACCGGTTGCTAATTGAAAAAGTCACGCAAGAGAACGGGGTGGTTTTTGAGTGCGAGGCGATGCCAAATCAAGAAGCCTCAGGTAACTTCCACGACTACGCCCGAAAGAAGCGCTATGAATTTTTTGCTCGCATCGCTCGTAAGTATCGTGCACATAAGGTAGTGACGGCCCATCATGGGGATGATCATTTGGAAACGGTGGTTGCTCGCCTACTGAAAAACAGTACACCAGCTAGCTTGATTGGGATAAGAGCCAAAGGAAAAGTGAACGGTCTAAAGGTTGTTCGTCCGCTCATTGACGTAAGAAAAGAGGACATTTATCTTTTTGCTAAAGCTCATGGATTGGCATATAATGAAGATGTAACCAATGAAACGGACCTTTATTTGCGCAATCGAATCCGACATCACATCACGCCAAAATTACTCAAAGAAGATCAAGGCATCTTAAAACAGGTGCGACAGCTAAGCGATCATTTGGAGGTCGATGAGGATTACTTTTCTAAACAGGTTGATGACCTGATGGAAAAAGCCATTAAAACAAAGAATGGTCAGCAACTATCAAGGAAATACTTAAAACAGTGGCATCCAAGCGTTTTAAGAAGGTGGATCAAACGACTGGTACCATCCATTGATCAAAACACGATCTTAAGTACGATGGCGTTGCTAAATAGTGATAAATCCCATTGGCAACTAGACGTTGGTGAGGGAAAGGTGATGAAGGCTTCCTACGATGACGTTTATTGCGTTAGTAAGCAGGTAGAATCACCAAGTTCCTACGACTTTGAGCTTAAGATCGGCGAAGAGGTTTTACTCCCCTGTGGTGGGAAGTTATCTGTTTCACCGTGGTTACATGAAAAAAAGATTAAAAATGACCCCAATGTCCTTTATTTATGTTATAATAGTGGGCGTCTGCCGCTTCGGGTTAGATCGAGGCAACCAGGCGACCGGATAAAGTTGATGAATCAGCTAGGGAGTTCAAAAGTAAAAAAGATGATGATTGATGCAAAGATTCCACGTGACCAAAGAGCCCTTTGGCCCATCGTTGTTGATAAAGACGATGAAGTGATTTGGATACCGGAATTGAGAAAAGCGCCGCTGTGCTTAGATGAAAATGAAAAAAATACTCGCCTTACGATTGAATATACACGCGAAAGAAGCTAATATTAGAAGGTAGTATGAGAGGAACTGATTATTAAAATGGAGAATCGAAGAGACGAGAATAGCAAAAGACCAAATAATTTGGGTGGAGGAAATGTACCAACCCGGGGACCAAGGAGTTTGGTTTCATACTTAATGATGCCAATTATCGCTTTAGGTGTGTTTTTGTTTATGATGCAAGGTGGGACGGAGGAACAACCACCAGAAGAAATTAACTTTGTGGATTTCATTCAACAAATGGAAGAGGGATACATCGAAGAAATGACCATTCGTCCCGTTACAGGTGAAGGCAACCGTGACATGCTTCGAGTAAGTGGAGATCGTGTGGGAATTGAAGGGGAAGACGTGGTCAGTGAGTTTTACTTGATCGTTCATCAAACCCATCTTGATTTAATCACAGAAATGGCGATTTACCATGGTGTCGAAATGCCGATTGAAACGTTGCCGGCTATGCCTTGGACAGCCTTTATTTCTTTTGGTGTGACGGCGGTTCTGATCATTGTTGTTATTACCATGATGCGTTCGACACAGCGTGGCAATAACAAAGCCTTTAATTTTGGAAACAACCGGGCTCAATTGGCTAAGGACAGTGGTGTCTCTTTTAATGACGTCGCTGGTAACGAGGAGGAAAAAGAAGAGCTAGTTGAAATTGTTGACTTCTTAAAAAGTCCGAAAAAGTATAACGACATGGGTGCCCGCATACCAAAAGGGGTCTTATTAACAGGACCTCCGGGAACAGGTAAAACCTTGTTAGCACGTGCCGTTGCTGGTGAAGCTGGTGCGCCTTTCTATTCCATTTCCGGTTCTGATTTTATGGAAATGTTTGTTGGAGTTGGTGCGTCACGTGTCCGTGATATGTTTGCTGTAGCAAAGAAGAATGCACCATGTATTATCTTTATTGATGAGATTGACGCCATTGGTAGACGTCGTGGATCAGGGACAGGTGGTGGACACGATGAGCGTGAGCAAACGTTGAACCAGCTTTTAACCGAGATGGATGGGTTTGGTGTGAACAGTGGCATTGTTATTATGGCAGCTACCAACCGTGCCGATGTCTTAGATCCAGCTTTATTACGTCCAGGACGCTTTGACCGTAAAGTCATCATCGCTCTTCCTGATGTGAAAGGTCGCGAAGATATTTTAAAAATTCATGCCCGTAACAAACGCTTTACACCTAACGTTGAGCTGATTCACATCGCGAAGCGTACGCCTGGATTTAGTGGGGCTGACTTAGAAAACTTACTAAACGAAGCAGCGTTACTGGCTGCACGCGACAACCGAAGGTACATTGAAATGCGCGACATTGATGAAGCAGTAGATCGTGTTTTAATGGGGCCTGCTAAAAAGTCGAAAGTCATTACACCAGAAGAACGTCGTACGGTGGCTTATCACGAAGCTGGACACGTGGTTGCTGGTTTAAAGACCAGCGGATCGTCCATCGTTCAAAAAGTAACCATCATTCCACGTGGTCATGCCGGAGGATACGCCCTGCTACTTCCTGAAAAAGAAACCATGTTAAAGACAAAGCAACAGCTTTTAGATAGCATTACCGTCTCTTTAGGTGGACGCATTGCGGAAGAACTAACCTTTAAAGAAGTAACCAATGGTGCCCATAACGACTTACAAAACGTCACGCGTACGGCACGTTCTATGGTAACAGAGTATGGGATGAGTAAACTTGGACCGGTTCAATTTGAACAGCGTGGTGGTGACATGTTCTTAGGGTCGATTTATGGACAAACGACGCAAAACTATTCGGATCATATGGCCTTGAAAATTGACGAAGAAGTGGCAGAGATCATTAATAGCTGTTACGAAAGAACCACCACAATTTTAAAAGAAAACTCCGAACTGATGACCTTAATTGCCGAAACGCTACTCGTTGAGGAAACCTTAACGAAAGAGCAAATCGACGAACTGGTTGAAAAAGGGCATTTAGATGAAACGGATTATGGAAAAGGTAGTCGTGTGGCGTCTGAAGTAGCTGAAGAGGAAGTTGTCGCTACAGAAGAAACGTCTCAAGTTGAAGAAGTGCCAACAGAAGAAAACTAAAAAACAACTCCATTAGGAGTTGTTTTTAGAGTAAAGGTCGTGAAGAAGGATGAAGGATTACTTAGTTAAATCCCTAGTATTTGGAGGTGAAATCCGAATTTATGCCGCCAGAACCACTGAGTTATGTGAGGTGGCTAATCAAAACGTTGGTGCCTATCCAACAGGTGCTGCGGCGCTTGGTCGAACCTTAACGGCTACGGCGATGATCGGTTGTATGTTAAAAGGCGATCAAACGGTGACGGTGAGAATTAACGGTGGGGGACCGATTGGATTGATCATGGCAGACGCTAATGCGCAAGGGAAGGTGCGTGGTTATGCGGCTAATCCACGGGTTCAATTTCAATACAACTCAGGTAAACTAAACGTTGGGATGGCCGTCGGAACAGAGGGGGATCTTTACGTCACAAAAGATTTAGGATTGAAAGATTACTTTACCGGGCAAGTGCCCCTTCAAACCGGTGAAATTGGCGATGACTTTACTTACTATTTTACCCAATCCGAACAAACCCCATCGGCTGTAGGTTTAGGTGTGCTAGTTAGTGAAGAAAACAAGGTGATCGCTGCTGGTGGTTTTATCATTCAAGTGATGCCTAATGCTAGTGAAGCCTCGATTAGTAGGTTAGAGAAATCCTTAAGTACCATTGCACCTGTTTCAGACATGATTGCTTCTGGTTTGACACCCGAAGAGATGGTTTACGAGCTAGTAGGGAAAGAAAACACCAAAATTCTAGAAACGCAACCTCTCATGTTCGAATGTAACTGTAACAAAGAGAAGTTTCATTCTGGTTTAACGTCACTTGGAAACGATGAACTTGATGCGATGATGAAAGAGGATAACGGTGCAGAAGCGGTTTGTCACTTTTGTATGAAACGTTACGAGTTTACGGCTGATGAACTTGAAAAGCTGAAGACGTAACATGGAAAAACGATTTTTTGTCTACATGCTACAGTGCAAAGACGACACCTTTTACATTGGTTATACCACAGATTTAGAACGCCGAGTGGAGGAACATAACACCTCACCAAAAGGCGCTAAATATACCCGTGGTAGGAGGCCGGTTAAACTGGCTTACCATGTGGCATGTGATACGCGCTCTGATGCCATGAAAAAGGAAGCACAGTTAAAAAGACTAAGCCGATTACAGAAAGAAATGCTTGTTGATAGGTTAGATTCTACTTTAGAAAGTGAAGAGGATCTATAGCAAAAAATGACCGTCCTAAGCCTGGTAAAGCTTTTATAGGACGGTTATTTTTTTAGTCAATGCCAAAACCGATGCGAGCTTATCAATCCTAAGGAGTTAAGTGCTAGACAAATGTTGTCAGCTTTTTTTTATTTTGCCCTTCTGGATACATAGGTTTTCAAACTTTGACAGAAAAGTCACTTGTTAAAATTAGGAGCTTTACGGAATAAACGTCGAAACGCTGTTATTTGGAATATTCCTTGATAAAATGGATACCAGTTCGCTAAAAGGGGAGTTAAACATGAGTATAGGTGTGAATGCACAAGTTCAAAAAAACATTTTATTTGTTGACCTGTCAGGAGAGTTGGATCAGTCCACGTCACAACAAGTGAAGAATAAATTGACGTTAATGTTAGAAAGCTATGAGATCCAGCACATTGTTTTTAATTTGAAGCGCCTTGACTTTATGGATTCATCGGGAATTGGCATTATTTTAGGTCGTTACAACCAATTAAAAGATCATGGAGGGCGGGTCTTTGTCGTGGGAATGAACCCAGTCGTATCAAGGGTTTTTTATCTGTCGGGATTAAACCAAATCATTACCATCATTGAAGACGAGAGGGCGATAAGTAAAATGCTCGAGGGGGTAAGTTAATGAAAAATCAAGTGTGTGTGACCTTTCCAGCTATCGCAGAAAATGCCAGCTTGGCCCGGTTGATCGTTATGGGGGTACTAACCTCTTTGGATGTGGATGCCCAACAAGTGACAGAAATTAAGACCGTCGTTTCAGAAGGGGTTACCAACGCTATCATTCATGGTTACGAAGGCAATCCAGAAGGCATCATTGAGTTCAAAGTGACCTTAGAAGGTCGCTTGCTTCGTGTGACCATCAAAGATAATGGCGTTGGGATTGACGACATTGAACAAGCGAAACAACCTCTCTATACAACGAAAAAGGAAGAAGAACGGAGTGGGCTAGGGTTTATGATCATGGAATCCTTTACCGATGAACTGGAAATTACATCGGCTCCTGGTGTGGGAACCACGGTGGTTTTGGAGCGAGAAGTTTAAATGACAAAGGGGGAAATCAGGGCACTGGTTGCCAAAGCACAAGATAAAGATCAGGAAGCATTGGCCACTTTAGTTAACCATAACATCGATTTGGTCTGGTCCGTCGTGCATAAATTTTCTGCTATGAATGCAGAACAGGATGATCTGTTCCAAGTAGGGTGTACCGGACTATTAAAAGCCATTACCGGCTTTGATCCAACCTTTGATACGACCTTGTCTACGTACGCTGTTCCCATTATTATCGGTGAAATGAAGGCCTATTTAAGATCCCTTAGCCCCGTTAAAGTGAGTCGACAAGTGAAAATGAATGCTTATAAAATTGCGAACGTTAAAGAAGAATTATCACAGACCATGGGACGACCACCCACCATTGGAGAATTAGCTAAAGCCTGTGAACTAGAGGAAGAACAAGTGATTTTAGCATTAAATGCACCAACCAATGCTACTTCTTTAGACTATTCAGAGGGGGACGATGCCCCGCTATTTGAAAGGTTAAGAGACGGTAACACGAAAACCTTTGATGAGGGAGTCGTCTTAAAGGAGATTGTCGGTACGTTTGGGAAAAAGGAGCAAACTTTGATTTACTTGCGTTACGATCTGGGACTAACGCAAGCCGAAGTTGCCGCACGTTTATCCATGAATCAAGTCGCTGTTTCCAGATTGGAGAAGAAAATATTACAAGAATTAAAGACTAGGATGAGTTGAAAAAGCAGCGGACCATTTGTTGGAATGTTGCTTTTCTTTTGTCTGCTATGGTATACTTTTTTCAATACATTGAAAAAGGTGTTTGCCATGATTAATAAAAATAGCTCTGTTTCCCTCTACCACCAATTAATGGATATTCTAATCGAAGAAATAAAAGAAAAGCTTCAGCCCAATGAAAAAATGCTTTCTGAGCGAGCCATTTGTAAAAAGTACGACGTCAGCAGAACAACGGTTAGACTAGCTCTCCTAGAACTAGAGAACATGGGGTACATTTATAAACGCTCCGGGAAGGGAACTTTTGTAGCGGAATTGCGAGGTCATGATAAGCAAAATTTAATGGATAACTATAGCTTTACGGAGCAAATGCGAGAAATGGGGAAGGTTCCTAAAACACAAGTATTAGCTTTTGAAATTGTTAATAGTTACCAAGACATTGCTGAGCAACTTGGGTTAACCTCTGGAGCCAAAGTTTACTATTTAAAGCGACTCAGGTTAGCAGATGGGATTCCAATGATGATGGAAATTAGCTACATTCCAGTTGAAAGTTTTGAAGATTTGGAAGAAAGTCGTATTTCTAGAAAGCCATTATATGAAATATTTAAGGAAGATTATAACGAAATCATTGAAGTTGCAGACGAAGAATTTTCTGCTGGTCTTGTGGGTGCCAAAGAGTCTAAATTACTTGAGGTAGACGAGGGCAGTGCTTGTTTAAAATTGAAACGGCGTGCCTTCAATAAAGGCAATAAGGTAATTGAGCTCACCTTCAGCACGGCTAGAAGTGATCAATTTGTTTATAAAGTTCGTCACTTGATTCTTTCTTAAGGGCTCAATAGTTAAAGTTAAAAAAATAAATGTTTTAAGGCTTTTCCAAGTCGATGCTAGCTGCTCTAGTGTGACTTGGAAAGGTTTTTTTGTTTGTGTGCAAACGAGAAAAAAATTAGAACTTTAAAGATAAGACTTGATTTTCGCACAAAAACAGGTTAGAATAATAACTGGTAATTACCAGTAGTAACCACTTTGAGAGGCGAAAAAAGGAGTTGAATAAACTTGTTTCAAATGGAAAAGAGAGATTTAAAACAATTAGGTGCTGATATCACCGTTACGGAAATCAAACAGCAACCTAAATTGTGGAAAGAAGCTTTAGAAAATTATTTGGCAAACAAAAAAGAAATGACAAATTATCTATCAGCAATCTCTAATCAGCATAAAAAAATTCGCATCATTTTTACCGGTGCTGGTACATCGGCTTATGTTGGAGATACGGTTGTTCCTTATCTCAAAGGAAAAGTTGATGAAAAAGCATGGGAATTATTAAGCATCCCAACGACTGATCTTGTTTCTAACCCTTATGACTATTTTAATGAAAGTATCCCAACGCTACTTATATCTTTTGCACGAAGTGGAAATAGTCCGGAAAGCATTGCTGCAATAGAACTTGGACAGCAAATCGTTAAAGATTTCTATCAGCTGACCATTACATGTGCAAAAGATGGTCAGTTAGCACAACGAACAGCAAGCGATAAGAAGAATTTACTGTTCCTGATGCCTGAGGATTCTAATGACAAGGGCTTTGCCATGACAGGAAGTTATACATGTATGACACTATCAGCCCTACTTATTTTTGATCCAGTTACAGTTGAGGAAAAGGAAAAGATCGTCCAAACCTTAATATCAATGGGAGAGGAAGTGATTGAGAAGGAAGAGGAAATTCAGCGTGTTATAGATTTAGACTTTAATCGCGTCATCTATTTAGGATCGGGTAGTTTAGCAGGAATGACGAGAGAAGCTGGCTTGAAGCTTCTTGAATTAACAGCAGGTAAAGTTGCCATGCTTTTTGACTCTTCTTTAGGGTTTAGGCACGGACCGAAATCATTTGTTAACAATCAAACGTTGATTTTTGTTTTTACTTCTAATCATGAATATACAAGGAAATACGACTTGGATATTTTAAACGAAGTAAAAAACGACCAAATCGCAGCACACGTTTGTAGCTTAACGGTGACAAGCAAAGAAGGTTTTAACGGAGCAACTTTTTCTTTTGCTGAAGTTGGGTCACCTATCCCTGATGCTTATCTTGCTCTACCATATGTCATGTTTGCACAAACTTTTTCAGTCATGGCAGCGATCAAAGTCAAAAATAAGCCAGATACACCGTCACCAACTGGTACGGTCAATCGAGTGGTTAAAGGTGTAACGATACACTCATATTAAAACTGGAGATGATTTTATGGTTAAAGATATGTTAACCGAAGCCTTAGTCGTAACGAATCAGCAAGCTGAAGATTGGCGTGAAGCTGTAAAAGTCTGCGGTAATTTATTAATCCATCGCAATAAAATAACCAGCGACTATATTACTTCTATGATTGAATCGGTTGAAGAATATGGCCCTTACATGATCATGCTTCCAGAAATTGCACTGTTTCACGGAAGACCAAGTGAGGGGGTTAAAGAAATATGTTTGAGTTTAGCAACGTTTTGTAAACCGATCGAATTTAGTGAATTTGGTAGTAACAAAACCATTAAAGCAGCTTTTGCATTTGGAGCAATAGACAATGAGTCTCACGTTGAATTACTTAGTAAGATGGCAGCATTGCTACAAGACGAAGAGTTTGTGTCGCTGTTGAGAAACAATGGAAAAAAAGAAGAAATAATGAACGTAATAAAAAATTACTAACAGCATTAAGGAGGAATGTAAAATGAAGCATAGAGAGTTTTTTTCAGTCATTCAGAAGCAATTAGAGGTGCAAATAAACGAAGAAGAAACGAAAATTGAACAGGCAGCAGTGTATTGTGCAGAGTCAATTATGAAAGATAGAGTGATTCACGTCTTTGGGTGTGGACATTCACAAATGTTTGCCATGGAGGTATTCTATCGTGCTGGTGGAATCGTGCCTATTAATGCGTTATTAATTCCTCATCTTGCGTTATTTCCAAAAGCAAAGTTAAGCACCATGCAAGAAAGAGTGGAAGGATTTTCCAATGAATACCTTGACTTACAGAATACTTCCTCGGATGATACGATGATTATCGTTTCTATTTCTGGACGTAATGCCGCAGTAGTAGATATGGCACTAGCAGCTAAAGAGCGCGGCATGAAGGTTGTTGCTTTAACGTCGTTTGAATTTTCTAATGCTGTAACTTCAAGGCACTCATCTGGAAAGCTTTTAAAAGACGTTGCAGATGTTGTGATTGATGTTAAATGTGAAGCAGGAGATGCTGCTTTAAGCATGGAAGGATTGGAACCGAAATTCACAGGTACTTCAACCATATTAGGTATGGCTGTAATGGATAGTATGACGGCAAGAACCATTGAACTTTGTGTGGAAGGTGGGGTTAATCCACCAATTTATGTTAGCTCAAATTTAGATCGTGGAGATGCTATTAATAAGGAGCACATTAAAAAATATAGTCCAATTGTCGACTGTTTATAGGAGAGAATACGTTCGAGTTGCCAAAATCGATATGCGGTTGTGCCGTTAATTTGAGGAGGAAGTTAGATGAAAATCATTACAGTGTGTGGAATGGGTGTTGGCTCCAGCTTGATTTTGAAAATGACAGTTGAGTCAGCAATGAACCAATTAGGAAAATCATGTGATGTTGAACATTGGGATATGGGAACGGTAAAAGGCAAGCCTTGCGATATGATTGTTACAACTGAAGGATTTACTGATCAATTCTCAGACATGGAAAACGTTGTATTTGTAAATAACATTCTTAATGTAGATGAAACAAAAACAAAAATTGAAGATTTTCTTAATAGATAACAACCTGAAATCTAGTAAAGTTTTATCATATGAGGAGGATTCGTTATGTTAGATTTTATTCTTGAAGTCATTCAAACACCTGCTATTATTTTAGGATTGGTAGCTTTAATCGGGTTATCCATTCAAAAGAAATCAGGTGGACAAATATTTTCTGGATCTTTAAAAACTGCTTTAGGGATGATCATGGTTTCTGCAGGGGCAGGTTTTCTTGTTACAAACATTCTGCCATTTGTTAGTTTGTTTAATGAAGTTTTCGGTTTAACAGGATTTGCAACTGGATCAGAAGCGGTTGTAGGTGCGATCCAAAATAGTGTGCCTGTTATTGCTAGGACGAGCTCTTTGATTTTAGCACTTGGATTTTTGGTAAACATTTTGATTGCTCGCTTTTCGCCACTTAAGTATATTTTCTTAACGGGGCATATGACGTGGATTTTATCGGTAGCAGTGGCTCACGCCCTTTATTCCGCTGGGTTTGATGAGGCGATCATCATTAGTCTAGGAAGTGTGATACAAGGTTTACTAATGGTCATTTTACCGGCTATTGGTCAACCGCTGGTTAGAAAGTTAACAGGTAATGATAACTTTGCCATTGCTCATTTAACAACCCTTGGTACGGTTCCTGCAGGTTATATTGGTGGCTTACTTGGTGATAAGTCGAAAGATGCTGAAGAGCTAAAAATTCCGAAACAATTAGAATTCTTCAAAGACACTGCGGTTTCTATTTCCATTGTGATGGGGCTGTTCTATTTAGTTGTGGCTATTTTGGCAGGTCCAGAAGTGGTAGGTGAATTTGCCGGTGGTCAAAACTACATCGTTTTTGCCTTGATCAGTTCAATGGGGTTTGCTGTTGGGATTTTAATCTTACTACAAGGTATTCGCATGTTCTTAGGTGAAATTGTGCCTGCCTTTAAAGGAATCTCTGATAAGTTAGTTCCAGGTGCAATACCAGCTTTAGATGTGCCAGTTTTATTTGGCTTTGCACCAAATTCACTTATGATTGGCTTCATTACAGCAGTTGCTGGTATGATAGTTGCTATGTTTGTTAGTTCCATTGTGTTCGATGCTGTTCCACTTGTTTCCATCATTGGTGCGTTTTTCACTGGTGGTGTTGCTGGGATCTTCGGTAATGCAAAAGGTGGACGAAGAGGTGCTGTCATTGCAGGGTTTGTATACGGATTTATGCTTATTTTAGGTTCAGCTTTTATCTCTACGTTTATCGATTTTGCAGTCTACGGTGCTGCAGGGGTTGGGCATGACTGCATCGATGCGATGGTTGTCATGGGCATCATGAGAAATGTATACGTTGGAATTGCAATCATCGTTGTGACATTTATCGCGTTGTGCATCTTAGAAAAAAAACGTAAAAAACCAGTAGGTAACAGTTAAAATGAAAAAAGCAATTTATGCAGATAAGTTCTTTTTTGAAAATAAAATGGATGGACCTGGGTATTTAATGATTAAAGATGGTAAGTTCGATGGCTTTTCCAGAGATTTGCCATCTTCTGATGTTAAAATCATTGACTATACGGGAAAATGGGTTGCACCTGGTTTAGTCGATACTCACGTTCATGGCTTACGAGGCTATGACGTGATGGATAATCAAATTTTGGGATTAAAAAAAATGTCAGAGGATCTTTTAGCTTGTGGTGTGACCTCTTTTTTACCTACAACATTAACGTCATCTATCCAACGATTGGATGAGGTTGTAGAAGGCATAGGTAACTGTTATCAAGATACTCCCGGTGCTAAAATTCAAGGGATTTTCTTAGAAGGACCATTTTTTACCGAAACGTATAAAGGTGCTCAAAACCCAGCCTATTTTTCTGACCCAAGCATGGAAGTCTTGCAAAATTGGCAAAAGCTTTCAAACGGCTTAATCAAAAAAATTGCCATTGCTCCAGAACGGAAGGGAGCAACCGAATTCACTCAATACGCTACCCAGAATGGGATTGCAGTTGCTTTAGCACATAGCCATGCAACTTATGAAGAAGTCAGAACAGTCATTGAAAATGGTGCCTCTATTTTTGTTCACACATTTAATGGGATGAGTCCGCTTCATCATCGTGAGCCTGGAATGGTTGGGGCTGCGATGTCACTAAAAGGTGTTTTTAATGAATTGATTTGTGATGGTCATCACGTTCATCCACAGGTTGCTAAGATTTTAATGAATGTGACGGATGTAGATCGAATGGTTTTGATTTCAGATAGCATACGTGCGTGCGCAATGCCAGAGGGTGTTTATGAACTAGGGGAATTACCAGTTATCGTGAAGGATAAAACAGCACGAATAGAAAACGGTAGCTTAGCTGGGAGTGTTTTACAGCTGAAGGATGCGATTAAAAACGCTGTGGATTGGAACATTGCTACACCAGTCGAAGCTGTTAATATGGCAAGCTTAATTGCTGCCAAAAGCGTTGGGATTGATGACGTTTGTGGAAAGATTGCTCCGGGTTACGATGCGGATTTCATTGTGTTAGATTCTCAATTGGAACTCATGGCAACTTTTGTTGATGGTGAAAAGAAATATGAGATTAAGGAGGAGATGTGAAGTGATTTTAACCGTAACCATGAACCCTTCGGTTGACATCTCTTATCCTTTGGAAGCGCTCCGGTTAGATGCTGTTAACCGATCAAAGCAGACGAGGAAAACAGCTGGTGGAAAAGGGTTAAATGTAACGCGCGTTATTAAACAAATGGACACAGCTGTTTTAGCTACGGGCATGATAGGAGGAACCGTTGGTGACTTTATTGAAAAAACACTAACAAAGGCTTCCATCCAACATGACTTTTTAATAACCGATTACGAATCTAGAAACTGCATTGCCATTCTACACGATGGGAAGCAGACTGAAATCTTAGAAGCAGGCCCCACTCTTTCTCAAACAGAGGAAGTGGCATTTTTAAGAAAATTTGAAGCCTTGCTTTGTGGGAAAAAAATCGTCGTCATTTCAGGAAGTTTGCCTCGAGGAATATCACCATCAAGTTATCAAAGAATGATCGAGATAGGGAAAAGGCATGGCATAAAAACCTTGTTAGATTGTTCCGAACAAACGTTAAAAGAAGTTGTTTTGGGCACTCAAAAACCTTATTTAATCAAACCGAACCAAACAGAGCTAAGTCAATTGTTACAACGGGAAGTGTCGTTGGACCCAGTTGAACTTAAAAAGGCATTAGAAGAAGAAATTTTCTCTGGAATCGAATGGATCGTTGTTTCTTTAGGAGCAAATGGCGCATTTATTAAAGCAAAGCATCGCTTTTATTTAGTGACTGTTCCAACCATAGAGGTGGTCAATCCAGTTGGTTCTGGTGATGCTACCGTAGCAGGCTTGGCGGTGGGACTTGTTAAAGAATGGACGGTAGAAGAAACGATTAAAACCGCCATGACAGCTGGTGTCCTTAATGCTCTGGAGTCGGAAACGGGTCACATTAACTTTGCTAATTTTGATCGCTATTTTGACCAAATCAAAGTAAACAGGGTTTGATACTTTTAAAGAGGAGGCCTTTCATGTTAGTCAACACAAAAGAAATGCTTGCACTCGCTCAAAAAGAGGGCTACGCTGTACCAGCATTTAACATTCATAACTTAGAAACACTACAAGTCGTCGTTGAAGCAGCGGCGAAATTAAGGTCACCAGTGATTGTAGCGGGAACACCTGGGACTTTTTCATACGGGGGACGTGATTATCTTCAGGCTCTAGCTACCGTTGCCGCTAAAAAATACGACGTTCCTATCGCGCTTCATTTGGACCACCACGAAACCTTTGTTCAAATAAAAGCATCCATTGATTTAGGAACAAAGTCAGTGATGATTGATGCGTCACACCATTCCTATGAAAAAAACATTGATCTAGTGAAAGAGGTTGTGGCTTATGCTCATGCCAATGGTGTGACAGTGGAAGCAGAGCTAGGTCGTTTAGGTGGCCAAGAAGATGATTTGATCGTGGATGATGCGGATGCTTTTTATACCGATCCAAGTGTAGCGAAAGATTACGTCACCAGAACCGGGATCGATTCGTTAGCAATTGCTATTGGCACGGCTCACGGCTTATACAAAGCGGAGCCTAAACTGGACATTAAACGGTTAAGAGAAATTAGAAAAGTAGTCGATGTTCCACTTGTTCTACACGGTGCTTCAGGCGTCTCTCAACAAGCAATTCGTGAATGCATCGAAAACGGAATTTGTAAAGTCAACATTGCTACTGAATTAAAAATCCCTTTCTCAAATGCTTTGCGTAAATTTTTAATGGAACACCCAGAAGCAAATGATCCAAGAAAATACATGAAACCAGCTAAAGAAGCGATGGCAAAGATAGTAGAAGAGAAGATTAACATGTGCTTAAGTAACAATCGGTATTAGACAAATTTAAAAGCAACCACTACAAAAGGTCGTTGCTTTTTTCTTATTTAGTTGTTTTTCATGGCTCCAACGATCGGATGAGGAACGTAAAGTTCTTCTAAGAAGTTCATTTCCTTTTCTGTTAAGGTTACATCGAAGGCACCGATGGCATCCTCTAAATGAGATTCTTTCATGGCTCCAACGATCGGTGAGGTGACACCTTCTTTATGGAGCAACCAGGCCATGGCAAGCTGCGATCGCAGAACCCCTTTCTCATCGGCTAATTTGGCGACGCGTTCGATGATGCCGCGATCGAGCTCCTCAGCATGAGCGTATTTTTTCTTCTGAATGTGATCTACGTCAGCGCGTGCACTACTTGTTCCAGGGTCACGGGTTAACCTTCCCGATGCCAGTGGACTATAGGGCGTCAAGCCAACGCCTATGTCGTTACATAGTGGAATCATTTCTCGCTCGTCTTCTCGGTAGAGGAGATTGTAATGATTTTGCATGGAAATGAATTTGGTCCAATGGTTTGCCTCAGCAACGTATTGCATTTTTTGGAATTGCCAAGCAAACATGGCGGAAGCGCCTAAGTGTAGGACTTTCCCAGATTTTTTCAAGTCATGGAGTGCTTCCATGGTTTCGTGGGTTGGTGTATTGTAATCAAAACGGTGGATGATCATGAGGTCGATGTAGTCTGTTTCGAGACGTTTTAAGCTATTTTCTGCTTCTTGGAAAATAGCTTTTCTTGAGAGACCACCGGCATTACGCTCGTCACGCATGTTTCTGAATAGTTTGGTTGCTAATACGATCTCTTGTCGTTTTCCAAAGTCTTTTAAGGCACGACCTGTAATTTCCTCTGAGACACCATAAGAATAAACGTTGGCTGTGTCGATAAAGTTAATCCCTAAATCCAATGCTTTTTTGATGACCTTGCGGCTTTTTTCTTCGTTGATGGTCCAGGGATAGCGTTCGCCACCGTCACCAAATCCCATGCAACCTAAACTTAACTTTGAAACGTCAAGACCACTGTTCCCTAACTTTGTATATTCCATCGCTATCAGCTCCTAGTATAATAAAGTCATAGTTTCGAATCACAAACTATGCTGTTAAAAATGTCAACTTGTGTGATCATAAGACTCTCAATCGCTAAGGTATCGTAAACGTGGTATAGTTATTATTG
>Ga0131853_10002368_pt1 | contig 33675 bp, 34 predicted proteins | sample TergutLab28metaG_FD_92764 | JGI IMG/M metagenome (GOLD analysis project Ga0131853, IMG submission 92764) | Labiotermes labralis P1 segment gut microbial communities from Petit-Saut dam, French Guiana - Lab288 P1 (version 2) (version 2) | ecosystem: Host-associated > Arthropoda: Insects >... | reverse complement strand
TGGGCGTGATGGTTCAACTTGGTTAGCTGGTATTCTTAAAAAACGTAAACTAAAAATGATGAATAATCAAGTAGATGTTGGTGTCAGGGTCGAAACTTCTAATATTGTGATGGAAGAAATCAATGAACATTTGTATGAGGGCAAGTTTGTTTTTAATACGTCAGTGGGGACAACAGTGCGTACTTTTTGTTCTAATCCTGCAGGGCATGTTGTTGTGGAGAATCATTCCGGTGTAATGCTGGCAAATGGACATGCTTATAAAGATCCTAAGCTTGGAAGTGAGAATACAAACTTTGCTTTACTTGTATCACATACATTCTCAGAGCCATTTGATCAGCCAAATGAATATGCAATTGAAGTATCTAAATTAGCGAATGCACTTTCTAATGGCGGGATCATTGTACAGAAATATGGCGATATTTTGAAGGGTAGACGTTCTACTGAAAAAAGAATTAGCGAGGGATTCTTAGAGCCAACAATGAAAGAAGCGGTTCCGGGAGACTTAGGGTTAGTGCTGCCCTACTATACGTTGAAAAGTTTAATTGAAATGACAGATGCTTTGAATCATGTGACACCGGGTATTGCTTCAGAGCACACATTGTTTTATGGTGTGGAAGCGAAATTCTATTCCGCACGTCCAATGTTAAATCAACAATTTGAGACAGCGATTGATGGATTATATGTTGGTGGAGATGGCGGTGGCATTACGAGAGGTTTGGCACAAGCTAGTGCATGTGGTGTTTGGATTGCACGCGATATTATTGAGAAAATCTAAAATTGGCGAAATATATTGCAACTAAGCCAAAAATTAAGCTTTTCTTTGAGGCTTTTGCTATACTTAAAAATATAAAAATGAAAGGAGTCTAGGGAGTGCAATCTTTTTATCGTTTTCTGATGACGTTTCGACATGAACTACTAGGTAACGAGATTACTATTTTTGCTGAGCATGTATTTCATGATCATTCGTTTCCGAAAATGAGCAGTAATTACCATGAATTAAGCAACTATTTAGAAACACACGCGGATTATATTTTGGATATGAGTTTATTTGATGAAGTTTGGATCCTATTTTTAGAGAAAAATAGCTTGGTCTAAACTAAGGGAGTGGGTAATTTGGTTGCAGAATTACACAAAGAAAGTTTAAATGATCAGATATTAGAACTTACTAAAACCATTGCAGAGCGTGATCAAGAATTAGCTGGCATGAAGCAAGAGTTATCACGTATGCAAGGTTTGAAACTACTTGGTGAGCGATTACCTATGATTGCTCATGAAATGCGTAATTCATTAATGAGTATTCGAGGTGGTTGTCAATTTATTAATATGATTTCTAAAGACGGCGAGCTCATTAATACATATTCATCTAAAGCTGTGGATGAAGCAGATCGAATGGTTAAGTTGATGGAAAATTTATTGGAATTTTCACGACCAATCCAAGTTCACAAAGAAGAACATGATTTGGCTGAGCTCATTCATGGTATGTTGTTAACAGCAACAATTGAAATTAATAAAAAATTAGTTCGTATTCGTAATGAGATTACGGAAAAATTACTTATTTTTACTGATGGTAGTAAATTACACCAAGTGATTTTAAATACATTTCGTAATGCGATGGAAGCTGTTTCTATTGGAGGAGAAATTTGCTTAAGTGCTTGTAAAGATCAAGAATGGGTTAGAATATTGATTCAAGATAATGGTGTAGGAATTCCCGAAGCATCGCTTAAGAAAATTGGAACATCCTTTTATACAACAAAAGTAGGAGGTAATGGAATCGGAGTAGCAACTAGCATGAAAATTATGAACGAACTAGGTGGTTCTTTTCATATTGATAGTATTGAAGGCGAAGGAACGACCATTTCTCTGAAATTACCGATTGCTTAGAGTAAATATGATTCGGGAGTAAAAGTAAAGAGAGCGCTATCCTTTAGCTTAGATAGTATTTCCATGAGATATTTATCTGTGCTAAAGGGTGGCGCTTTCGTTTGTTGTTTTGTTAGCTTACAGCTAATGGATATTTTAGCTTGAGTTCTTTCGCTCTCTGCTGACAAGCATTATTTTCATAAGCAAGATAAGCTTTTTGAACATCCGGTTGTGACATATAAAAATCATAAATTTTTGGTATTTCGTCTCTATGCGTGTCACTTAATAACTCACCTTCATGTGAGTGTATTCCTGCTTTATGGAGTCTGATGATTAATTTCATAGCGTTAATATAAGGAATTAATCCGTAGTAACCACTAAATTCATTAAAAGTTTTAGCTTTTTGCAAATAGAATGCGCTTGCTTCAATATTGCTTGTGGCAATTGCTATACGAGCTTGCACTAGGTACAGAGCATCTACTAAGTAAGAGTTACCATTTTTCTTTTTTTGCTCTAGGATATTAGTCACCATTTTTTCAGCTAGATCATACTTCCCTAAATCAGCATATAAAGAAACAAAGTTATGTATCAATTCTGTATACAATTGGCTACTTGTATCATCGCCTAACAGCTCTAATGCCTTTTGATGGTACTTTTCAGCTTGTTCATAAGATTCAATAAAGCGGTAATAACTGCCTAATTCTTTGTAGAGACGCACAGGTAAATTTGGTCTATGTCTGTTCTCTATTGGCAGTTTTAATGCTTTATGAAAATATTCGACTGCTTGCCCACGGTTTTGTCTATCATTTAAGAAGCGAATACCTTTGTACATATAAAACTCTTGCTGGAGCTCTGTATGGTTGAAGTGTCGCATTATCTCAGCTTCATATTTTGATACCCATTTTGCTAATCCTGTGAAATCAACAAATCTGCGTAACTTTCTTGCTTCTTCTAAAGCTTCAAGCATGCATGCTTCTCTTAGAAAGTTAATATCCATTGGATAGCCAGTATCTATTATCTTAGTGATTGATAACAGCTTAGGATATTGAGCAAATAATTCACTTATTTCTTGATCTTTGTTCCTGAGTTCTGATAATTTTGCCAACAGTATCGTTTTTCGCATGGTTATCAACCTCCTATTATTAATGTTCTTATAATTTTATTAAAGATTAGGTGCTGCATCTTTAAGCGGCATTATTTGTATTGGTTCACTAGGTAGTTCAGATTTCATAGGAGTAAAGCCAAGTACAGCACCTCCCAATAAACTAAGCACACCAATTTTCAATAACCCTTTTTGTAATTTTTTCAAATTAATCTCTCCCTTTTTATCTAAAATATAGTACAGCTTTCATTTTAGATAAATCTGTCGAATTATACAAATATTTTGCCTCGAGATATTGAATTTTTTCTAATTAATCTTTTTGTGTTCCGGTTAAATTTTTCATGATAAAATGGATATGAAAGTAAATGGAATGGAATGGAGACGGATTATGCAAGGAAAAATGAAAGCAATTGTGAAGCATACACGTGGGTTTGGTGCAGCGTTACAAATGGTGGATATTCCAGCGATTGATGAAAATGAAGTACTTGTGAAGGTGAAGGCTACTTCCATATGTGGGACTGATGTACATATTTATACTTGGGATGCTTGGGCCGAAAGCCGCGTTACACCGCCTTATGTGTTCGGACATGAATTTGCAGGTGAAGTGGTTGAAGTTGGTGCATCTGTTACAAATGTTGCTATTGGTGATTATGTTTCAGCAGAAACGCATTTTGTGTGTGGTACATGTCCACAATGTTTAACGGGTAAAGCACATGTTTGTCAAAATACGAAAATACTTGGTGTGGATGTAGCCGGCTGTTTTGCTGAATATGTTGCTGTTGATGCCTCGAATATTTGGAAAAATAGTAAAGAGGTTCCTGCACACATTGCCTCAATTCAAGAGCCACTTGGTAACGCTGTCCATACTGTGTTATCAGGTGATGTTGCTGGATGCTCGGTGGCTATTGTCGGTTGTGGTCCGATTGGGTTAATGGCTGTTCAAGTTGCTAAAGCTGCCGGTGCTGCACAAGTGATTGCGGTTGATGTGAATGAATATCGCTTGGATATTGCAGCACAAATAGGTGCGACTACTGTGATTAATAGTCTGCAGCAGGATTTGCCCACACTTGTTGCGGAATTGACAGCAGGCAATGGGGTAGATGTTGTTTGTGAAATGAGCGGGCACCCGGTTGCAATTGATCAAGCTTTTAAAATGTTGGCATTTGGTGGACGAATTTCAATTTTAGGTTTGCCAACTGCCCCAGTTAGTTTGGATATTACAAATGATATTGTTTTTAAGGGAATTACAGTGAAAGGAATTACCGGTAGGCTGATGTATGAAACTTGGCAGCAAACTTCCGGGTTGTTACAATCCGGACAGCTGGATTTAGATAAAATTGTTACGCACCAATTACCATTTGAAGATTTTGAACAGGGATTTGAGTTGATGATGAAAGGGCAATGCGGGAAAGTTGTATTGACCTTATAGTTGAATTTTAATTAATGATAAAGGAGCTTTATTTATGAAAGGTTTTGAATATTTAGCAACAGAACTAAAAGAGATGAAGGAGAAAGGTATTTTCCGAACGTTGCAATCAATTGAGTCATCAGCTGGTGCTGTAGTAGAGATTGATGGTAAAGAGGTAATTCAACTTTCTTCTAATAATTATTTAGGTTTGACGACGCATCCTCGTATGGTAGATGCTGCTTTAAAAGCTACAGAACAGTTTGGTGTTGGAACTGGTAGTGTGCGAACGATTGCCGGGACTTTTACAATGCATATGGCACTTGAAGAAAAGTTGGCTAAGTTTAAACATACAGAAGCGGCGCTTGTGTTTCAATCCGGATTTAGTTGCAATCAAGGTGTGCTTTCCGCTATTTTAACTGCTGAAGATGTAGTGATTTCGGATGCATTGAATCATGCTTCGATTATTGATGGCATTCGTTTGACGAAAGCGGCTCGTAAAGTTTATAAGCACGTTGATATGGAAAGCTTGGAGACTGCGTTAAAGGAATCTGCTGATTTTCGAAAGCGACTGATTGTAACGGATGGTGTTTTCTCAATGGATGGGAATATTGCACCGTTACCGAAGATTGTAGAATTAGCAGAGAAGTATGATGCATTGGTGATGGTAGATGATGCGCATTCATCCGGTGTACTTGGTGAAAATGGGCGAGGTTCAGTCAATCATTTTGGATTGGATGGTCGTGTGCATATTCAGGTTGGTACCTTGTCGAAAGCGATTGGTGTTCTTGGTGGCTATGTTGCTTCCAGCCGGACGCTAATTGATTATTTGATTCATAAAGGAAGGCCGTTTCTGTTTAGTACTTCTCATTCTCCTGGGGTTGTAGCAGCAAATGATGCAGCAATTGATGTTTTGTTATCTGAGCCGGAGTTAATTGAGCAACTTTGGGATAATACGAAATTTTTCAAGGCTGGATTGAAAGAATTAGGTTTTCAAACTGGAGTAAGTGAGACACCAATTACGCCTGTGATTGTTGGTGATGAAGCGTTGGCGCACCAATTCTCTGACAAGCTGCTACAGTACGGCGTTTTTGCTCAAGGAATTGCCTTTCCGACAGTTGCGAAAGGTCAAGCACGAGTACGAACGATTGTTTCTGCTGCACATACGAAGGAGCATTTGCAGCGTGCTTTGGATGCTTTTGAAAAAGCTGGCAAGGAGTTAGGATTGATTTAAGATAAAAGTTCAACTAAGGAGAAAAGATGATGATTTATTCGTACAAGGGAAAAAAGCCTACGATAGCTGACTCTGCATTTATTGCTGACTATGTCACGATTACAGGTGATGTAACGATTGGTGAAGAAAGTTCGATTTGGCATCAAACAACGATTCGAGGAGATGTTTCGCCAACCGTTATTGGCAATAGAGTAAATATTCAAGATAGCTCTGTTCTTCATCAAAGTAGGGGAAACGCTTTAATTATTGAAGATAATGTTTCCGTTGGGCACCAATGTATTTTGCATGGCTGTATAATTAGAAAAGATGCACTAATTGGCATGGGATCGATCATTTCGGATGGTGTAGAAATTGGTGAAGGCGCATTTATAGGTGCTGGAAGCCTTGTAACTCCTGGTAAAAAAATCCCGCCAAATACGCTAGCTGTTGGTCGGCCAGCAAAAGTTGTTCGAGATCTAACTGAAAAAGATCGAGAGTATCTTGCTTATATAGTGGAAGATTATGTGATGAAGGGGAAGGAATATAAAAAGATGCAGTCTACTAATGAGAATTAATCTGCATTTGTCTAAGTAAAAAGCAACGAGGCAGTTGGGAAATGTTTTAGCCTATATATCACAGATGGTGATTTAAGAAACTGTCAGTTTTCTCTATCAAAAAGTGATTTTACTGATGTTGATTTGTAAATAAAAACAATAAAAATACACTTTTATTTACATTCTTAACATTTTAACACCTTTAAAACATCCGAAATATGGAAAAATATCATAAAAAACTGTCAGTAATCACTTAAAATCAAGCGATTACTGACAGTGATTAAAAAACGATTAGTTTTTCTAAAAAAGATTTTCTGACCGCCCCGTAACTTACACTAAGTAATGAAAATTACTTATATTACATAAATAGCATGTTCACGTTGTGGAACAACTTTCCCAATTACTACGGCATCTGGATAACGCTCACAATAAGTATTGACCTCTTGCTCAGGTAAAGCTAGTAGTAACCCCCCTGAAGTAATAGCATCAGAAAGAATGAATTTTCCTAATTCATCAATTTGTGTAGCGAAGTTGATGTGCTCCTCCAACCAAGCAAAGTTAGCTTTTGAACCACCCGGTATAGCACCGAGTTTAGCTAATGAAATCGTTTCTGGTAGTAGTGGTACTTGGCTAAATGAAATTTCTAAACTTACTTTACTTGCAGCTGCCATTTCATAAGCATGTCCCAGTAAGCCAAACCCTGTAATGTCAGTAACAGCAGTTGGGTGCAGGTCTGCCGCAGCTTCTGCCGCTTCTTTGTTCAAAGTAGCCATTGTTTGTTCAGCTAGTTGTTCAAGTTCAGGTGTCACCAAGTTCCTCTTTATAGCAGTTGTAACAATGCCCATTCCAATTGGTTTTGTAAGTACTAAAACATTGCCAACTTGTGCTCCGACATTTTTCCATACCTTATCGGGATGAACTGTGCCGGTAACGGATAAACCAAATTTAGGCTCGTTATCATGAATAGAGTGTCCACCAATTGTGACAGCACCGGCTTCAAGAATTTTATCATTAGCCCCTTTCAGAATTTCCGCCAGTACAACATGACCAAGGTTTTCAATTGGAAAGCCGACAATATTTAAAGCAGTAATCGGCTTGCCACCCATAGCATAGACATCGCTTAAAGCATTAGCAGCTGCAATTTGTCCAAACATATACGGATCATCCACGATTGGTGTAAAATAATCAGCTGTTTGCACAAGTGCAAGCTCTTCAGATAATTGATAAACCCCGGCATCATCAGCAGTTTCGTTACCAACAATGACGTTAGGATGTTTTTCGTGAGTAGGTAATAGACGCAAAACTTGCGCTAAGTCCGAAGGACCAAGTTTGCAGCCTCAACCGGCTTTTGTGGAAAATGAAGTTAGTTTAATTTTTTCCATCAATCAGCACCTCTTTTCAAGCTATATTGATCTTAGCTTAGCATATTTCTAGCTCAGATTGAATTGTTATGATATTTTATCACGAATTGTGCTATGATAAAAATGAATTTTTACGATAAAGAGGGATAATTGTGCCAAAAGCTGATTTAAAAAATTTACCTGCAATTCATGTGTTACAAAGTCACTCATCAACTATTAAACTGATGCAGGAGTATCAAATTGATTTGCCAACAATGACAATTTACTTGAAAAAGCAACTTACTAAGATGCGTAATGAAATTATTCATAATAAAACAACAGTAACAGCTCTTGATCCCGAGAAATTTATGGATTATTTTTTTCAAGAATTAGTAGTGCTATTGGATAGAGAATATGCTTTCCGAATGAAAAAAGTAATCAATGCATCGGGAACCGTGCTTCATACGAATTTAGGACGAGCTCGGCTAAGTGACTCGGCCATTGATCACGTGGTAGATGTAGCCAAACATTATTCTAATCTTGAGCTTGAATTGGCATCTGGCAAGCGTGGATCACGGCATACGCATGTTGAAGCATTATTAATCAGTTTGACCGGAGCAGAGGCAGCTATGGTTGTCAATAATAATGCGGCGGCAGTGTATTTAGTACTTGCAGCACTGTCCAAAGGAAAAGAAGTGATTGTTTCTCGTGGTGAATTAGTAGAAATCGGTGGCTCTTTTCGCATTTCATCGATTATGGAAGAAAGTGGTGCAGTTTTAAAAGAAGTGGGAACAACTAATAAAACGCACCTTCATGATTATGAGGCAGCAATTAGTGAAGAAACCGCGATGCTGTTAAAAGTACACACTTCCAACTTTCAAGTGATTGGTTTTACAGCATCAGTACCTAGCCAAGATTTATTTCAACTAGCAAAAGAGAATCGTGTAATTAGTTATGAAGACTTGGGAAGCGGTGCTTTATTTGATTTTTCGAAATATGGTATTGGTTCTGAACCATTAGTTAGTGATGTAATCGCTAATGGTGTAGATATTGCTTCATTTAGTGGAGATAAATTATTAGGAGGACCACAAGCAGGGATTATTGTTGGGGAAAAGCATCTGATTGATCAGTTGAAAAAACATCAGCTTGCACGTGTGCTTCGAGTTGATAAAATGACATTAGCGGCATTGGAAGCTACACTGATGACCTATGCAAAAGGGCAAGAAGCAGTTGTTAGAGATATTCCAACGGTACGCGATATTGTGATGTCAGCAGAGTCGGTGAAGGAGAAAACTTTATACTTCTTAGACTTGTTAAAGCAAGAAAAACTAACATTTGACTACGATATAGCTGAGGATGCATCAGCAATTGGTGGTGGAACCATGCCAGGCGTTACAGTAAAATCTAATGTGATTGGGTTTAAATTTGCACACCTATCTGCCCAAACACTTCATGATCAGTTACGAACTGGTCAGCCGGCAATTATTGGTAAGATCAATCAAGATATGCTTTGGTTGGATCTCCGAACAGTAACAAAATCAGAAATTAATGAGATCGTTCAAGTGCTGAAGCAATTATAATGCTTCAGCACTTGAACTATTGAGCTGATTTCACTAATTCACTTATTGGCACATAGTCAATATGATCATTTTCTTTCTCAGTGAAATAAAATTTCTTTAATGCTCGGGCAGTGATTTGTCCACGATTTCCAACATGACCGATTGCAATGCTGATACCATTTTCCAATGCTTCTTGCTTTACTTCTTGCAACTGCCCTAACACATGCCCAGGTGTATGAACATCATCAAGAAAAATTTGATTTTTGAGACAAATGACACCTTTTTCTTTTGCAACTTTTTCAGCTACACTTTTATGGTGAGTCGCGCTATCAATAAAAAACAATTTGTTTTTGGCACAGAAATCCATGACTAAGCGCATAACTCGTTCATCACTTGTCACTTTTGATCCCATGTGATTATTCATACCAATCGCATAAGGAATTTCTTCATAGGCTTCTGTTAGCCTTTTCTTAATTTCTTTATCGGATAAATCAGTTGTAATTGGTTTTGGGCCTAACCAATTTTGTTTCCCACAAATTGGCTCCATTGGCATATGAATAATAACTTCATGCCCTTTTTGATATGCCATTTTAGCATCCTCACATGAAGTTTGTAAAAAAGGCATGACAGCAACAGTAATTGGGAATGGTAAATCCATCATTTCTGCTGTTCCGCCCATGTCGTTGCCAAAGTCATCAATAATAATCGCTATCTGCGGTTTTAAAAGTGGCTCATAATCATCTGCATGTACTGTAGGTGCAATCCAGAATATGCAGAATAGTATAGTAATTAAAATTTTGAATATTTTCAAGTGAATCTCCTACATATCCGAGCTGCTATGTTTTTTAGCTCGGGAATGATTTTGGTTTTTAACTTTCTTTGAACCGCTTAAAGGTGCGGGTTGACCTCCGCTTTCTTTTGTATTGTTTTGCCCTTGTTGTCCTGTTTGTTTACCCATTGTACCCATTCCTTTCTATTGATTTTTCTTACGCTTTTTATTAAATTGTTTATTTTTTTCAGAAAGCTGATGAATTTGGCTACTGGCACCATTATCATCTTGGCTTTCATGAGATTCATTTGGTGGTAAATTATCAATGACATGCTTTTTTCTTTCTTTGCTCACTTTGTTTTCTCCTTTCGAAGTTTGATTAACCTTTTTATTTTTAGAGAAAGGTGATAAAAATATACAAGTTGTAAAATCATTTGACGATTAACCAATAATTAAAGGATAATGATTGAAAGAGATTTTCTTGGAGGCAGTATGAAAAGATTAAATTGGTATTTATCAGGTGTGATTTTTATCTTGGTTGCCGTAGCCGTGATTTATGCAATTAATTCAATGGAAGATGGAACAGAGGATGCTGCTCTAGGAGAGTCGGCACCTGATTTTGAATTGAGATCATTAACCGGTGAAGTAGTAAAACTTTCTGACTACAAAGGGCAGAAAGTAATGATTAATTTTTGGGCAACTTGGTGTCCACCTTGTGAAGCAGAAATGCCGGATATTGAGATGTTGCACCAACAATTTCCTGATTATAAAATTTTAGCCATTAATGTTGATCCAGAAAATGATATTGAAGGCTATATCGAGCAGCGTGGGTTAACATTTCCGGTTTTATTAGAAGAGAAAGATCAGAGTGGTAGAGGATTTACAGAAAAGGCATACGGTGTTACCGGCTATCCAACTACTTTTTTCATCGATGAGCAAGGGATTCTTCGTAAAACCCGTATTGGTGCAATGAATTTCGAAACAATGAAGTCGATAATGGAAAAATTATAATGCATGATTGATCAAGAAAAATCTCATCCTAATGATTAGGCGAGTAGAACCCGCGTCCACTCGCCTAAGGAGGGATTTTTTTATGGGCAATCCAAAAAAAGATTCAAAACATTTCGTGCCTGAGAATATTGGTGCAAAACCAATGGCTGCAGGTGGAAACAAAGGGAAGAAAATGCAGGATAAATCCGGGAAGACACCTGATTTAGCGAAGTAATTAGTCACCGATAACAACGATTATCTCATCATTGTTATCGGTGATTTTTATTATATCCAAGAAACTTTTGGCTCTGTTTTATTACGGATTCGAGTTAAATTGGTACGATGTCGATAGACGATAACGAACATTAAAATAGCTAATAGCACAAATAAATGCCAGTCTTTTGAAAAGAAAATACCGTCAATTAAGCTATAGATGAATCCTGATATAGCTGCCATCATGGACGAAAGCGAGACATATTTCGTAATTTTTAATGTGAGGAAAAAGACGACCGCTATTATTAAAAAGAGCAGTGGTGCATAAACGGCAATCACACCTGCTGAGGTCGCAACGGATTTACCTCCGCGGAATCCAGCGAAAATTGGAAACATATGACCAACTACTGCTGCAACGCCTAGAAACAAAGGATCAATTACATCAACATGTAATAATAAAGGCAATAATACAGCAGTTGCTCCCTTAGCAACATCTAAAATACTTACGATAAAGCCAGCTTTCTTACCAAGTACGCGAAATGTATTAGTAGCGCCTAAATTACCACTACCATGCTCACGAATATCCATATTGTAAAAAATCTTTCCAATTAAAAGTCCCGAGGGAATAGAGCCTAATAAATAAGCTAAAACCAAAAGTAAAATAATCATTTATATATCATTCCTAATCAAGATACTATTACTATTTTTTAATCTTATCATGAATTGCTGTTTAGTAACAACAGTAACTATTTTTAACTTGTACTTCTAGTATATGCTAGAAATCTCCTTTGTTTTTAAATATTTTAAAAATGGGCAGATTATGTGTTATGTTTTTAGTGACATTCGTTTATTTTTCGAAGGTCATGATTGAAAAAACACGAACGTTCATGTAAAGTAGTGAGAGGATTTAATGAGTTGGGAGCTTTTTTAGATGGTTAATAATTATAATGATGATGCAATTCAAATTTTGGAAGGCTTAGAAGCGGTACGCAAACGGCCAGGGATGTATATTGGCAGCACGGATGCTAGAGGTTTGCACCATTTGGTTTATGAAATTGTGGATAATGCTGTAGATGAAGCCTTAGCAGGCTTTGGTGATAAAATTATTGTCAAAATTCATTCTGATAATAGTATTAGTGTAGTGGATCATGGGCGAGGTATACCTACAGGGATGCATGCATCGGGTAAACCAACACCGGAAGTAATTTTGACTGTTTTACATGCAGGCGGGAAGTTTGGACAAGGCGGTTATTCCACTTCCGGCGGTCTTCATGGCGTTGGTGCATCTGTTGTGAACGCACTTTCTGAATGGCTTGAAGTGACGATCCATCGTGACGGACATGTATATAGGCAACGTTTTGAAAATGGCGGTCAGCCTGTAACCACTTTGGAGAATATTGGGGATAGCAAGCGAACTGGTACGACGATTCATTTTAAGCCGGATCCGTCTATTTTCAGTACGATTATTTATAATTTTTCTACTTTGTCTGAGCGTTTGCGCGAATCGGCTTTTTTACTGGAAAATTTAAAAATTGAATTGCATGATGAACGAAACAATGTGAAGGAAGTTTACCATTACGAGAATGGCATTGAAGCCTTTGTTCTCTACATTAATGAAGAGAAAGATACGCTACATAAGGTAGTTAGCTTTGCGGGTATGAATGGTGAAATTGAAATTAACATTTCATTACAATACACGGATGGCTATTCGGAAAACATTCTTTCATTTGTTAATAATGTTCGGACAAAAGATGGCGGCACACATGAAGTTGGTGCAAAGACTGCTTTAACAAGAGCTTTTAATGATTATGCACGTAAGCAAGGCTTGTTAAAGGAGAAGGATAAAAATTTAGATGGATCAGATATTCGTGAGGGAATAACCGCGATAATATCTGTTCGGATTCCTGAGCATTTATTGCAGTTTGAAGGGCAAACGAAAGATAAGTTAGGTACAAGTGAAGCAAGATCAGCAGTCGATAATTTAGTCTATGAGCAATTTGGCTATTATCTTGGTGAAAATATTGATACTGCCACAATGTTAGTGCGTAAAGCGATTAAAGCATCGCAGGCAAGAGAAGCTGCCCGCAAAGCGCGTGAGGAAGCTCGCAGTGGTAAAAAAAGAAAGAAATCAGATAGCTTATTAACTGGTAAGCTAACACCGGCACAGTCACGTAATCCTAAGAAAAATGAACTGTTTTTAGTAGAGGGTGATTCAGCTGGTGGTTCTGCAAAGCAAGGTAGAGATCGCAAATTTCAAGCAATTTTACCCTTACGAGGAAAAGTACTGAACACTGAAAAAGCTAAGTTAGAAGATATTTTTAAAAATGAAGAAATTAAAACAATTATCCATGCTATCGGCGGCGGAGTGGGTAATGATTTCGCAATTGATGAAATTAATTACGATAAAATTGTCATTATGACCGATGCGGACACTGATGGCGCACATATTCAGGTGTTGCTATTAACGTTCTTCTTCCGTTATATGAAACCTCTGATCGAAAAAGGGAAAGTATTTATTGCTTTACCACCGTTGTTTAAAGTGAGCAGGGGCTCTGGGAAAAAAGAAGTCATTGAATATACATGGGATGAGACAGAACTGGCAGCAGCCATTAAAAAAGTTGGCAAAGGTTATGTTTTACAAAGGTATAAAGGACTAGGTGAAATGAATGCTGATCAATTGTGGGAAACAACAATGGATCCGGAAACAAGAACATTGATCCGTGTGTCAATTGATGATCTAGCATTAGCTGAACGTCGTGTTTCCACATTGATGGGTGATAAGCCTGAGCCAAGAAGACGATGGATTGAATCCAATGTTGATTTTGGTTTAGAAGATGATGCGCAGTTCTTGGAAGTAGGTGAAAAAGCGTGAGTGAAGTAAAACAAGAAGCTTATCAAGATTTATTGCTAGAAGAAGTCATTGGTGACCGCTTCGGTCGCTATAGTAAATATATCATTCAAGATCGTGCATTACCTGATGCTCGTGATGGTTTAAAACCTGTACAACGACGCATTTTATTTGCGATGCATGATGAAGGCAATACTTCTGAAAAGCCATTCCGTAAGTCAGCCAAAACGGTTGGTAATGTAATCGGTAATTACCATCCGCATGGAGACTCCTCCGTTTATGATGCGATGGTGCGGATGAGTCAGGATTGGAAATTGCGTACTGAACTAATTCAAATGCACGGTAATAACGGGAGCTTAGATGGTGATCCGCCTGCGGCAATGCGTTATACTGAAGCAAGATTAGCGGCTATTTCCAGTGAATTGCTAAATGATATTGAAAAAAACACGGTTGAATTTGCACCTAACTTTGACGATACTTCCAAGGAGCCAACTGTGCTACCTGCTAGTTTTCCAAATTTATTGGTGAATGGTTCAACAGGGATTTCTGCCGGTTATGCTACAGAGATTCCACCTCACAATTTAGCTGAAGTAATTGATGCGGTTGTCATGCGTATTTTAAAACCGGAATGTGAATTAGCTGATTTGATGAAAGTATTGCGTGGTCCTGATTTTCCAACTGGTGGTGTGATTCAAGGGATTAACGGCATTCAGAAAGGTTATGAAACGGGAAAAGGCAAAATGATTATTCGTGCCAAAACAGATATTGAACATCTGAAAGGTGGCAAGCAGCAAATTATAATCACTGAGTTGCCATACGAAGTGAACAAGGCTGTTTTAGTACGAAAAATTGATGATATTCGTGTTGATCGCAAGCTAGACGGTATGGCAGAAGTTCGTGATGAAAGTGATCGAACGGGACTTAGAATTGTTGTTGAATTGAAGAAGGAAGCGGATGCTAAGCTAGTATTGAATTATCTTTTTAAAAATACAGATTTGCAAATTACTTATAGTTTCAATATGGTGGCGATTCATAACCGACGTCCCGAGCAGATGTCACTAGTGAAGTTGCTAGATGCTTATATTCATCACCGAAAAGATGTTGTTAGCAGACGTTCACAATATGAATTGAATAAGGCAAAAGAGCGTTCCCATATTGTGGAAGGCTTAATTAAGGCATTATCAATTTTGGATGAAGTGATTGCTACAATCCGTGCTTCTGTTGATAAAAAAGATGCACGAGATAATTTAGTGAAATCATTTGGTTTTACAGAACTACAAGCAGAAGCAATTGTGACTTTACAACTTTATCGCTTGACGAATACAGATATTACTGCGCTTCAAAAGGAAGCAACTGAATTGCAGGAGAAAATTGCAAGGCTGACAGAAATTTTAGGGAATGAGCAAGTTTTAATGTCAGTAATTGTTCAGGAATTAAAAGCTGTGCGCAAGCAATTTGCAACGCCTAGACGTTCTGTAATTGAGGAAGAAATTGAAGAAATTAAAATTAGTCAGGAACAATTGATTGAAAGTGTTGATGTAATTGTGACTGTCACGAAAGAAGGCTATATTAAGCGAACAAGTTTGCGTTCTTTTGCTGCCTCAGGTGGTGCTGAACTTGGTTTAAAAGAAGGTGATCGTGCGCTTGCGACATTAGAAGTTAATACAGTAAACACTTTATTGCTATTTACGGATAAAGGAAACTATTTATATTGTCCTGTTTATCAATTGCCGGAAATTCGTTGGAAAGATGTTGGACAGCATATTAATCATATTATACCGATTGAAAAAGATGAGCGAATTATTAGCGCGATTCCTGTAGCAGATTTTGAAAAGCAATCAGCCTATATTACATTTGTTACTGAAAATGGATTGATCAAGCGTTCAGAGCTAGGTCAATATAAGGCGCAACGCATTTCTAAGCCGCTTGTTGCTATTAATCTGAAAAATGCTGACAAGGTGAAATGTGTTTATTTAACAAATGGTGAACAATTAATTTTCATGGCTAGTGCTAAAGGCTATGTACTGATTTTTAAAGAAGAAGATGTTCCGGTTGTTGGTACAAAGGCTGCCGGTGTTATTGGTATGAAACTGAAAGAAAATGATTTTGTTGCGAGATCGTTTGCAGTGAGTGATTTGGAGCAAGAAAATATTGTGATGATCACACAGCGTTCTTCTGTGAAAAAGTTGAAACTTACTGAGTTTGAAGTGGCAGGACGAGCTAAGCGTGGTGTGGTAATGTTGCGCGAAGTGAAAACAAATCCACATCAAGTTGTGGCAGTTTATCCTACTGTTCATGGCGATTGTGTGCAAATGCTTAGTGCAAAAGGCCACCTTGAAGAAGTTTTATCAGAAAATTTACGTTTTAGTGATCGTTATTCTAATGGTGCATTGACTTTTAATGAGCAAGAACATGGTATTGTTACGGATACTTGGGTTGTCCAAAATAGGAATAAGGAGTAATGGTTGCTTTTATCTGAGATTTAGATGGGACATTAATAGATTCTTATGATGTTACTTTGGATTCACTAGCTGAAACTTTTCATTTCTTTGAACTTCCGGATGATCTCGAATCTACTCGGGCATTTATTTTGGATCAATCTGTTGTGAAATTATTGAAACAAGCAGCAGCAGATTTTCATATCCCTTATGATGATCTTAAAAACCTTTGTTTAGAGCGACTACGCTCTAAAAATGATCAGATCACTTTAATGTCTGGAGCTTTAGAAGTAATTGAATGGACTAAGGGAAAGGGAATCACAAACTTTGTATATACGCATAAGTGCGATAGTACTTTACCGTTCCTTGAGAGATTAGAGGTAAGAAAATATTTTATTGAAGTATTTACAAGTGCTAATGGACTTCAGAGAAAGCCAAACCCTGAGGCTATTCATTATTTGATGGATAAATATTAATTGTCAATGGATAAAACTTATTATATTGGCGATCGGAACATGGATGTTGATGCAGCAATTAATGCTGGTATCAAGAGCATTAATTTAACGTAATCAACTTCTGAAATGAATGTACAGATTTCAAAATTAACAGATATTTTAACTCTCATATTATGAATCAAAAGTCTTTTATCTGATATAATTAGCTTGAAATATTTTGATTAGAGGTTATGTGCCATGAGTCAATTAAATATAAAGGAATATAAATCCTTTGAGGACATCAAGCAAACCGTTGAAGGCAGTGGCGGATTTTGGTATGCCCGTGAGTTGGCAGCGGTTTTACAATATTCAAATTGGCAAAATTTCTCCAAAGTAATTGACCGTGCTAAGTTGGCTTGTAAAAACAGTGGGTTCGCAATTTCAGACCATTTTATTGAGGTTAGTAAAATGGTCAAGATCGGTAGCGGCGCACAACGCAGTAAAATTGATTATGAGCTTACACGTTATGCCTGCTATTTGATTGTTCAAAATGGTGATCCGCGCAAAGAAATTATCGCGTTGGGACAGACCTATTTTGCCATTCAGACCCGCCGCACTGAGGTTGCGGACGCTTTCAATCAGCTTGATGAAAACAATAAACGTCTTGTCGCTCGTGGCAACATCAAGCAATGGAATCAACTTTTAGCGGAAGCAGCGTACAACGCTGGAGTCATTACAAATGAAGAATTTGCGATTTTTCAAAACTCCGGTTATATGGGTTTGTACGGTGGTCTAACTGTCGCGGATATTCATAAGCGTAAAGGATTAAAGGAAAAAGAAAAAATCCTTGACTTTATGGAAAGCACGGAATTGATTGCTAATCTGTTCCGCATTTCACAGACAGAAGAAAAGATAAAAAAGGACGAGGCGGCAACTCCCACCGAAGCAAACAATATCCATTATGAGGTTGCGGAAAAAATCAGGAAGGCTATGATTGAAATGGGTGCGACATTACCAGAAGATTTGCCAAAACCCCATAAGAGCATACAAGTAATTGAGCGCGAGGAAATCCGCAAACTGCGAAACTCCAAAACTCCGCTTATGCTCGACGAATAGAGTTTATGTTTTATTGACATCAATAAAACATAAACAGCTTTGGTTTATTTTTAGAATCCAAACTGAGAGGATTTTTTCAATCATTAGATTATCCTTTAGTTATTAGGAGATGATGCGATGGAATGGCTGCAAAATCTGAATAAAGCAATCAATCATATTGAAGAGCATTTGACGAATGAAATCAGTCTTAACGAACTTGGAAAAGTTGCAGGTTGTTCAGGATTTCATTTTCAAAGAATTTTTTCATATATGGCTGAAATCTCGCTTTCTGAGTATATTCGCAGAAGAAAAATGTCTTTAGCGGTAGTAGATTTGCAAAATGGTGAGAAAGTTTTGGATGTTGCGTTAAAATACGGCTATGATTCACCTACTGCATTTAATCGTGCATTTCAAAGTGTGCATGGTTTTCCACCGTCGGGCGCAAAGTCAGAAGGTGTTACACTAAAAGCTTTTCCACCTATCAGCTTCAAATTAACAATTAAAGGTGAAGCTGAAATGAATTACAAAATCGTGACAAAAGAATCATTTCGCATTGTTGGCGTAAAAGAGCGTTATCCTGTAAATATTGAAGAAAATTTCGAGAAGGTGCCACAATTCTGGCAGAAAGTAACTATGGAAGGGACAGTGCCTAAAATACTTCCACTTATGAATCAAGAGCCTTTTGGACTTCTTGGTGTTTCGACTTACATGGATGGTAATAGCTTTGACTATTATATTGCAGTTTCATCAGATCAAGCTGTACCAGAGGGAATGAATGAATATATTATACCGGGGTGTACTTGGGCAATATTTGAATGTGTTGGTCCCGTACATGCAATTCAAAATATGCAAAAGCGAATTGTGACTGAATGGCTGCCAACTTCTGGCTATGAATATGCGAATGCTCCAGACATTGAAGTTTATTTTGAAGGTGATCAATCTTCGGATGATTACAAGTGTGAAGTATGGCTTCCTGTGGTGAAGAAAGATTAGTTTATTCTTTGGTAAATTTTTATTTTAACTTATATTCTCATAACATTGCTTAAAAACAATGTTGTGAGAATTTTCTTTTTTTATTAACTCTTATATCCTACTTGAACTTTTGCTAATGAATAAATATGCAGAAAATAAGTTATTGAAGCAATTTCTTAGCAAAAATACAACTGAATACACGATTGCCCACTACAACAATTTTTGATATAGTCAGGGTAGATTGTGGAATACACCGATAATTTTTGTTCAAACTAAAGTAGATGAAACAAGAAAGCGAGGTAGGTCATATGAGTAAAAAAGTAATTGTGGCACTTGGCGGTAATGCAATTCAAACTGGTAACGGTGCAACAGCTGAAGATCAGCAAAAAGCTTGCTTTGAAACAGGTCAGCAAATTGTGAAATTGATTGAAGCAGGTTACCAAGTGATTGTCAGCCATGGTAATGGGCCACAAGTGGGTAATATTTTATTACAACAAGCAGCGGCAAACTCTGATAAGTTACCAGCTATGCCGTTAGATACATGTGGTGCAATGAGCCAAGGAATGATTGGTTATTGGCTTCAAAATGCATTGGATGAAATTCTAGCAGAAAAAGGATTGAACAAGCATACAGTAACAATTGTTACGCAAACATTAGTGGATAAAAATGATCCGGCTTTTAAGAATCCAACTAAGCCAATCGGTTCTTTTTATAGTAAAGAAGAAGCAGATGCTTTAACAAGTGAACGCGGTTATGTGATGGCCCAGGATGCAGGACGTGGTTTTCGTCGCGTTGTACCTTCTCCGCAGCCAATTGATATTGTTGAAAAAGCGGCAGTCCAAGCATTAGTTGACAATGATTTTGTTGTTATTGCTGGCGGTGGTGGTGGTATTCCTGTTACTCAAGAAGGCAATAAACTTGTCGGTGTCGAAGCAGTCATTGACAAAGATTTAGCTTCTGAAAAAATGGCAGAATTACTGGATGCTGAATATTTCTTAGTATTAACTGCTGTTGAGCAGGTAGCCATTAACTTCGGTAAGCCTGAACAAAAGAATTTAAGCGAGGTAACTGTTGCAGAAATGAAACAGTACATTGCTGAGCAACATTTTGCGCCTGGAAGTATGCTACCAAAAGTAGAAGCAGCAATTTCCTTTGTTGAATCAAAACCAGGTAGAGTGGCGCTTATTACGTCTTTAGAAAAAGCAGCAGAAGCCTTAAATGGAACTGCTGGTACACGTATTACATCATAGTGGTTCAGGCTTATTGCCTGTGCCTCTTTTTTTATTTAAATTTCACAATCTATGCGGCATTTTTATAATAGGAAATATCGCTACACTTGCAAAAAAATTCACAAATTTGTCACATAATAAATCAATAAGAAAAAAAGTTTATATTTAACATTCGATTGTATCTTTATGCATGTGCATATTGCAATGAGATGAGCCTTTGTATAATTTTGATTCGAAGTTCAATAATAAGGGGAAAGTATATTTTTACAAACAATCATTGTGAGTAATTTACTCTATTATAGGCACTTACAAGCTGTTTGACATAGGTATATTTTATTTAATAACAATTTTAGTGAAAGAGGGAGGTAACCCAAAAATGGTAACACCATTAAATGTTACATCAGAAATTGGTAAGTTGAAAACCGTACTTTTACACCGACCAGGTCGTGAAATCGAACATTTAACACCTAACACACTTGAGCGATTGCTTTTTGATGATATTCCATTTCTTCCGGCAATTCAAAAAGAGCACGATTTTTTTGCAAAAACAATGGAAGATCGAGGTATTGAAACAATTTATTTAGAAAGATTGACTGCCGAGGCGCTTTCTTCGGAAGAATTACGGCAACAATTTGTGAAGGATATTTTAGATGAGAGTCATGTCACAATTGTAACGATTCGAGAAGCTTTATCAGAATATCTTTTGTCATTACCAACGGATAAACTAGTTGATGAAGTGATGGTTGGGATTCAAAAGAAAGACCTTCAACTTGGCACACGGCAGAGGACTTTGATTGAAATGCTGGATGATGATTATCCATTTTATTTAGATCCGATGCCGAATCTATATTTTACACGTGACCCGGCAGCAACTATCGGCAATGGGATCTCGATTAATCGTATGATGATGCCAGCACGTAGGCGTGAATCTTTGTTTATGGCTTATATTATGAAATATCACCCGCGTTTTGCTAGCGCAAATATACCAATTTGGTTTAATCGTGATGCCAGGTTTGCGATGGAAGGTGGAGACCAACTTGTCTTGAGTAAAGAAGTTGTAGCAATTGGTATTAGTGAGCGGACATCAGCACAAGCCATTGAGCAGATGGCACTCAATATGTTTGAAAAGCAAACTGATATTAAAAAAATTATTGCGGTTGAACTACCAAAGAAACGTGCATTTATGCATTTGGATACTGTGTTTACAATGATTGACTATGATAAGTTTACAATTCATCCTGAGATTCAAGGTGCAGATGGTTCGATTAATTTGTTTATTCTTGAGCCGGGATCAGAAAAGGGAACATGTAAAATTACGACAAGTACAGATTTATTTGATACACTAAAGAAAGCACTACATTTACAAGAGGTTGCACTCATTCCTTGCGGTGGTGGTGATCCGGTTGCGGCAGCACGCGAGCAATGGAATGATGGTTCTAACACTTTAGCGATAGCGCCAGGTGTAGTTGTGACGTATGATCGGAATTACGTTACAAATCCTTTGTTACGCTCACATGGTGTTGAAGTAGTGGAAGTTTTATCTTCAGAATTAGTGCGTGGACGTGGTGGTCCTCGTTGTATGAGTATGCCAATTGTTCGAGAAGACCTTTAATTCAAGGTAATATTTTAAATTTATATATAGGAGGAATTTTATTATGGGATTTAACATTAAAAACAGACATTTACTATCTTTAAACGACTACACACCGGAGGAAATTCAATTTGTCATCGATACATCGATTCACTATAAGAAGTTGAAATATGCTGGTGTTCCTCACAGAGTATTAGAGGGTAAAAATATTGCTTTATTGTTTGAAAAACCATCAACAAGAACACGTTGTGCATTTACCGTTGCGGCTATTGATTTAGGGGCACATCCTGAGTATTTAGGTAAAAATGATATTCAATTTGGTAAAAAGGAATCCGTTCGGGATACAGCGATTGTACTTGGTAGAATGTTTGATGGCATTGAGTTCCGTGGTTCTAGTGACGAAGTTGTTGAAGGTCTTGCAAAATATTCTGGTGTACCGGTTTGGAATGGATTGACTGATAAATGGCATCCAACACAAATCTTTGCTGATTTAATGACAATTCAAGAGCAGAAAGGTTATTTGAGAGGTATTAAGTTTGTTTATGTAGGTGATGCACGTAATAATATGGGTAACTCATTACTAATTGGTTGTGCGAAAATGGGTATGGATGTGCGTTTGCTTGCACCTAAGTCGTTATTCCCAGAGCAAGAGATTATTGACGAAGCACATAAAGTTGCAGCTGAAACCGGTGCAAAAATTATGATTACTGATAATGTGACCGAAGCAGTGAAAGATGCAGATGTTGTTTATACAGATGTTTGGGTATCAATGGGTGAGGAAAGTCAATTTGCTGAGAGAATTAAATTACTTTTGCCTTACCAAGTAAACAAAGCAATGATGGATCTAACCGGTAAAGAGGATACATTATTTATGCATTGCTTACCTGCATTCCATGATTTAGAAACAGAAGTTGGCCGTGAAATTCATGAAAAGTTTGGAATTGATGCAATGGAAGTAACAGATGAAGTATTCCGCAGTAAGTACTCGGTTGTCTTTGATGAAGCAGAAAACCGTATGCATACAATTAAAGCAGTTATGGCATTAACTTTAGGATAAGGATGAGGATCGAAGGGATGTAATTATTCCTTCGATCTTGCTTGTTGTATAATTATGCATCATGAGTTATAATTATGCAATCCAATTATAAAGAGGTGAAAAAAGTGAAAACTTATTGTATGGAAAAGCATCAATTGCAGGCATTAGAAGTATTAAAAGCATCCATTAAAATTCCTTCGGTTTGTAATGAGGAGGCAAATGATGGCACACCATTTGGTATAGATATTCAAAATGCTTTAGAACATGTTTTATCAGTCTGTAAGCAGTTAGGAATGGAAACTTATATTGATCCAAATGGCTACTATGGTTATGCTGACTATGGACAAGGCGATGAAATGGTTGGTGTTGTTGGACATATGGACGTTGTTTCCGGTGGTGATCCTAGTTTGTGGAATACATCACCATTTGAGCCGGTTGTTATGGATGGGCGATTGTATGGCAGAGGTTCAGAAGATGATAAAGGACCAACATTTGCAGCGCTATTTGCACTGAAAGCTGTAATGGATGCCGGCTTAGAATTCAAGCGTCGAATTCGATTTATTTTTTCAACTGATGAAGAAAGTCTATGGAGAGACATCCCGCATTATATTGAAAAGGAAGAACTGCCTAGTTTTGGCTTTGTTCCCGATTCGAGTTTTCCACTTGTATATGCAGAAAAGGGCTTATTGCAATTGTATATTACCGGAGAAGGACATGCTGACTTGACGCTGTCTTGTGGTGAGGCTTTTAATATTGTTCCGAGTAAAGCAATTTATCAAGGGCCACGATTGAAAGAGGTGCAAGAAGCACTTGATCAGCTAGGGTTTGAATATAAAGCTAGTGGTGATTCGATTGAGGTGGTTGGTAAATCTGTTCATTCTATGGCAGCAAATGAAGGTGTGAATGCAATTATTAGACTTGCGAAATCTTTGGTCAAAATTGGAGAGAAGCACCCGATATTGCGCTTTTTAGCTGAAGCTGTAGATGAGGATGGCTTTGGTAGTAAAGTTTTTGATGGTATTGTGAGTGATGATGTATCTGGAAATCTGACATTCAATGTAGGTAAATTAGCGCTTAGTGAAGAAAAAAGCCAATTGTCTATAGATGTTCGAATTCCGGTTAAAGTGAATAAAGAAGAAGTTGTTGGAAAGATTATAGATAAGTGTGTGAAATATGGACTTACTTATGAAGAGTTTGATTATATACCTGAAATTTATGTATCCATAGAGGACGAACCAACAAAAACTTTACTTTCTGTATATCGTGAGTTAACTGGTGATGTCGCGACAGATCCAATTACTTCAGGTGGCGCAACATTTGCTCGAGCTTTGCCAAATCATGTAGCATTCGGTATGGCGTTTCCAAACTCAGTGCGAACTGAACATGGACCGAATGAGTACATAGAAATTGATGAATTTAACCAAGCAATGGAAATCTATGCTCATGCGATCGCAAGGTTGTGTACGTAATTGTTTTACACATTTAAACTATTTTAAATTTAAGGAGGAGTTTTATTATGGGTGATGGTGTTAAGAAAAAAGGCTTTAAAATGCCTTCGTCATTTACGGTTTTGTTTTTAATTATCCTTGTAATAGCCGCTTTAACTTGGATTGTTCCTGGTGGAGCGTATGAAACGCAAGAAAATCCTAATACAGGTAGAATAGAAAATATTCCTGGAACTTACCAAGTTGCAGAAGAGCAAACGCCACAAGGTCTTTGGGATGTAGCAATGGCTCCGATTAGAGGAATGATCGGTTCAGGTGGTGCAATTGAAGTTGGATTGTTTATTTTAGTAATTGGTGGATTTCTTGGTGTAGTAGCAGCAACAGGTGCGATTGATGCCGGAATTGGTTCCATTGTTAAGAAAAATAAAGGTCGAGAAAAATGGTTAATTCCGATACTAATGATTATATTTGCACTTGGTGGAACAACTTATGGAATGGCAGAAGAAACAATGCCTTTCTATGCATTATTAATTCCGGTTATGATTGTAGCTGGCTTTGATACGATTGTTGCAATTGCAATTGTGCTAATCGGATCGGGAGTTGGGGTTCTTGGCTCTACAGTAAACCCATTTGCAACTGGTGTTGCTTCACAAGCAGTGGGGCTTTCTCCGGGTGATGGCATTGGCTGGCGTTTATTAATTCTTGTACTTTCACTGGTATTTAGCATTTGGTATGTATGGCGCTATGCAGCTAAAGTGGAGAAAGATAAGCGCAATTCAATCGTTGATGATTATGAAGCAGACAAAAAGAATTTTGCTTTAACGGAAACAACTACAGAGATGACAGGTCGTCAGCGTGCTGTTATGTGGTTATTTGGCTTATCATTTGTGATCATGGTTATCTCGCTTATTCCTTGGGATATGATTAATGATAAATGGACATTCTTTGTTAAGCTTCATGACTGGTTAATGGGTATTCCGGTATTAGGCAATGTGTTAGGTAGCAGTTCTATAGCTCTAGGTGAGTGGTATTTTGAGGAAATCACAATGCTATTCTTAGTCATGGCAATTCTCATAGGTCTTGTTTATGGTATGAAAGAAGGACAGATTGTTGAAAACTTCCTTATAGGAGCCAAAGATCTTTTAAGTGTAGCATTAATCGTTGGTCTTGCTCGTGGTATTCAAGTGGTTATGACTGATGGACAAATGACGGCAACAGTTCTAAACTGGGGTTCAACATTATTAGAAGGGATGTCACCAGCAATTTTCTCTGTGCTAACATTCATTTTCTATATTCCAATGTCATTCTTAATTCCATCAACATCCGGTTTAGCTAGTGCGACAATGTCAATCATGGGTCCATTAGGTGAAATGATTGGAGTTCATGCATCAGTCGTTATCACAGCATTCCAATCAGCGAGTGGTATTGTAAACTTAGTTACACCAACTAGTGCAGTTGTAATGGGCGCTTTAGCAATTGGACGTGTAGACTATGGAAAATGGTTGAAATTCACATGGCCTTTGCTTGCAGGATTGTTCTTAATTTCAGCAGGGGTTATTGCGATAGCAGCAATTGTATAATTAGTTTAGAGTTGCTTTTTTAACTCATTATGTTAAAATAAAGAATATTGAAGCGGATTTAAATGAGCGATTACTAGGTAAAATTAATACGTTAATTCACGAAAGTTGAATTGGCGTATTTTTTAATTACTTTTTTAGGGGAAGAGTCGAAATAATTGTGATAAAGGTAGATAAAATTATATATTGATTTCAAAGAGTAGAAAGAAGCTTCATACTCTGATAATAGAATGGCCTATCTAAATAAAATAAGAAGGAGTTTTAATAAATGAAGTACTGCAACAACTATATAATTAACCCGGAAACAATTGCAATTTTGCCGGAGTTTCAAATTGAAGGGGCTCAGTCGCAAATCATTGAGGTCGATCGCATTTTTTTTGCTGCTCCGACTCCAACAGAAATTATCGAGGAAAGTTTATTACATTACGGAAGTGATTTAAAAGGCGCTCGCAAAAGTACTGCTTACCATTTAGGTTCAGTTCATCGACCACCACTTATGATTAGTTCTGAACTGAGTATTTACTTTTATACAAGCGAAGCGATTTCCAAAACGGATAATGTTTGGTTTTCAGTTTTTCACACAAAGCGTATGGATAAATGTCGAGGTGGTAAAACGATGGTCCATTTTAACAATGATTTATCACTTGAAGTACCGGTTAGTTACCATTCGCTTAACAATAACTATTTAAGAGGGTTGCATCTAAAGAAAATTAAAGATGAGGTGATTCAGAAAAGAAACTGTAATCATTCAGTTGATCATTTTTATCCAATACAGCCAGGAGAAGTACAGATGGTGAGAGAAGGTAATGGATTGACTTACTCGATTAGAAGCAAGCAAGGAGCATATTAAAGAAGCAGTTATCAGAGGTATGTATTTCTAGACTCAAGTAGGAGTCATACCTTTAAATTTTTTCCTTCGGTTACCGGCTATTCATGTAATGTTGTAGATTGCATACATTAGTGTAAGGAGCATTTTTAAAAGTAATTGTGTCAGCTTAATCACAATAGACGTTTGACCCGCATAACATGAAATGAAAATGTATGGGGGGAGGGCCTTAAATGTCAGGGCAATTTCGTGAAATCATTACGAAAGCAGTAGTGGCGAAAGGTCGCAAGTTTACAAAAGCAGCGCATAGAGTAAAGCCAGATCATTGTCCTTCCAGTATTTTAGGATGCTGGATCATTAATCATCGTTATGAAGCAAAAAAGCATGGGAAAAAGGTTGAAATTGAAGGAAGCTATGACATTAATATTTGGTATTCATATGACGATAATACGAAAACAGAAGTTGTTACAGAGCGTGTAAACTATGTTGAGGAAATTAGGTTGAAATACCGCAATGATGAATATTATGATGACAATGAAGTAATTGTCAAAGTTGTACAACAGCCGAATTGTGTGGATTGTTTCATTTCACCATGCGAAAGACATATCAATGTCAAAGTCGAAAGAGAATTTTTGACAGAGGTGATTGGTGAAACGAAACTATGTGTTGCAATCGCACATTCGCATGAGTGTAAAGAAGATCACTCTTGGGAAAATGAAGTAGATGATGAAGAATTGGCGGAAATCGATACAGAATTTTTAACAGAACAAACGCAGGAGTAAAATTCCTGCGTTTTTTTATTTTACTTTATAATCTTTTATGTTATAAAGCTCTACATAGAATTGACAAGTTTCATTTCAAATGGCTATAATTTTGTATTATCATTAGGTCGGATAAGACTAATTTTTCAACTAATTAATTTTTAAAAATTTAAACTTACAGGGAGTTTTGTTACATGAAACCAGAACTAACAAAAGAAGTGATTAAGGAAATTGCAAAAACAGAAGGCGTTAAGTTTATTAGACTACAGTTTACAGATATTTTTGGCATCATTAAAAATGTTGAAATTCCGATTAGTCAGTTAGATAAAGCATTAGACAATCAAATGATGTTTGATGGTTCTTCAATTGAAGGGTTTGTTCGGATTGAGGAGTCCGATATGTATTTGTATCCAGATCTAAGCACTTGGGCTATTTTCCCTTGGACAAAAGATGCGGCACCGGTTGCGCGTTTGATTTGTGATATTTATTTACCGGATGGCACACCATTTGCCGGTGATCCGCGTGGAAATTTGAAGCGAGTATTAAAGGAAATGGAGGAGCTAGGATACAGTAGCTTTAATTTAGGACCGGAACCTGAGTTTTTCTTATTTAAATTAGATGAAAAAGGTGAGCCGACGTTAGAATTGAATGATAAAGGTGGCTATTTTGATTTTGCACCGACTGATTTAGGTGAAAATTGTCGTCGAGATATTGTGCTAGAGTTGGAAGAAATGGGGTTTGATGTTGAAGCAGCACACCATGAAACCGGCGAAGGGCAACATGAAATTGATTTTAAGTATGCTGATGCTATGCGTGCTTGTGATAATATTCAAACATTTAAGTTAGCTGTGCGTACAATTGCACGAAAGCATGGCTTGCATGCAACTTTTATGGCAAAACCGATTGAAGGCTTGGCGGGATCAGGGATGCACTGTAACCTTTCACTTTTTAAAAATGAAGAAAATGCGTTTTTTGATGAGGCAGCTGATATGCAATTGAGTGATGATGCTAAACATTTTATTGCTGGAACTTTAAAACATGTAACTGATTTTACAGCAGTTACGAATCCAACCGTGAATTCGTATAAGCGGCTTGTTCCAGGGTATGAAGCGCCTTGTTATGTGGCTTGGTCTAATAAAAATCGTAGCCCATTGATTCGTATTCCGGCTGCAAGGGGTATGAGCACACGAATTGAAGTGCGCAGCGTTGACCCAATGGCTAATCCTTATTTAGCCATGGCTGTAATTTTAAAGGCAGGTCTTGATGGGATTAAAAATAAACTAGAAGCACCGCAGCCGGTTGACCGCAATATTTATGTGATGACAGCTGAAGAACGAAAAGCAAATGGCATTGGCGATTTACCGGGTTCTTTGGAAGAAGCGCTTAGATATTTAAAAAGTAATCAACTCATTCAAGATGCACTTGGTCAGCATATTCTGGAGTATTTTTTAACAGCAAAAGAAATTGAGTGTGAAGCTTATCGGACGCACGTTCACTCATGGGAAAGGGAACATTATCTATCGATGTATTAATGATGGAAGAAACTGGGGTGAAAATCCTAACCGATGAAAATGGAAAAAAAGGGACCCTATAAAAGAGCAGTTATTTTTCAACTGCCCATTTTATTGGGTCCCTTTAAAAAGACACTTACATCATTTTAATTGTAATTTTTTTATGTAATTATCCAGGTATTGCGTCCACTCGAGGGCGTTTTCCTCATAAAATAAGTTTTCTAAAAAGTCTATCATGATTTTTGACCTTTTAAGTGCCTCTTGCTTACCAGCATTAGACATCATTAAATTTGGTAATTTTAATAATTTCTCAAAAAAATGATTTATGGCACTGTCGGTATCGTGAGTTGTCCCTTGTGAGTTATATTCTTTAGCTGTTATATTAACATTAGGGTATACATTTTTATCAAAAATAACACCGCTACCTTTATCACTAACAGTATAAATAACTGACCTTATAATTCCACTAGATCCCATAGCATCGCACATATCAGCATCAGACACTATTTTACCCTCAAGGCTTTTTGGTCTAATCCCTCCAAGAAATTTACTATAACCCATATTTTGTATAATATCTAAAACTGCTGTTTGAATTTCAGTACTAATATCAACTTTATTCATTATATTCTTTGCATTTGTTAAATTTCCAGAATTTTCTATACCTACAATTTTATAATCGTCGACATCATGTAGCAGTGAGGCTATAGCAACTATTTCTTTATTAGCTTGTTCAGTATCAGCAAATTTTAACGCTAAGTCATATACTCTAATTATATGATCTATTCCGTGTCCTGAATTATCACTATTTAATAATTCATAAACTAAGTCTTTTATTTGATTTAACATATTTTTAATCCTTTTTTATCTCTTGAATAGAGAGACTGGGATAAAAGGTTAAAAATATTTTCTTAGCCTTTTGTCCCAGTCCTTTTCTTCTATGATTAATGAACAACATCGCGATAAAGTCCAATCACCTTACCAATAATCGTTACATTGGATAAAATAATTGGTGCTAGCGCTTCGTTTTCAGGTTGCAAGCGTATATGATTGTCTTCTTTGAAAAACCTTTTGCATGTTGCTTCATCTTCTTCAGTCATGGCAATGACGATGTCTCCATTATTAGCAGTTTGCTGCTTTTTAACAATGACTTTATCTCCGTTAAAAATACCGGCTTCAATCATGCTGTCGCCACTGATTTCCAACATAAAGATTGTATCATTTCCATAGGCCATATTATTTGGAAGCGGAAAGTATTCATCAATATTTTCAACTGCGCTAATCGGGGCACCGGCAGTAACTTTTCCAACAACAGGAACTTGAATAACTTCTGCACCCATTTCCAAAGGTAAGATGTTTGCTGACGATCCTTTATCAGTCAATATTTCAATTGCTCGTGGTTTAGTTGGGTCCCGGCGAATGAGACCTTTGGCCTCTAAGCGACTTAAATGCCCATGAACAGTTGAGCTAGATGTTAGTCCAATTGCTTCACCAATTTCCCGAACAGAAGGTGGATATCCTTTTTGTTTAACTTCTGAAATAATAAAGTCCAGCACTTGCTCTTGACGCTTTGATAATTTCTTCACGAATAACGCTCCTCTAACATTTTATAACCGAAGTATATCATTGATTATTAAAAATAGCAAACAATTGTTCGAAAAAAGCTTGACACCCAACAAATGTTCGTGTAATATAAAATCAGAACATACGTTTTGTGTTTACGGAATTATTTGAGGTGATCATGATGAAGAAATTATTTTTGAATAATATTTATACTTTTTTAGCTATCGGACTGCTTGGCATATTGCTATTTTATACTACTAACCATAGTCGTGGATTGGAAGGGACTTTTCAAACAGTGACAATTGAAGTAGGTGATTCTATTTGGGAGATTGCAAAGCTTTATCAAGATGATGGCCATGAACCGACAGATTTTGTGAATTGGGTAGCGAAAAATAATGCAATCGATATTAATAACATCAAGCCAGGGCAGGAAGTATTGATTCCGATTAAAAAAGGTTCTCCTAATGATATAAAATTAGCTGATGCAAAGTAATATAAATTTTGAAAACTTCCTTGTAATAGGAAGTTTTTTTTTATAATATTAGATATAAGTGAATAATATTGAGGTGTGGTATTTTGTTAGCAAAAGAAAAAATAGCACGAATTAATGAATTAGCACAGAAAGCGAAATCAGCTATTGGATTGTCTGATGCTGAAGTGGTAGAACGCGATCAGTTGCGAAAAGAATACTTGGCGAGTTTTCGAAGTACAATGACTGATACGATTACTTCACTGAAGATTGTTGATCCTGAGGGCACTGATGTGACACCTGAGAGAATCAAAAAACTGAAAGAGAAAAATCAGCTACATTAAATCGGGCTGAAATGAGCAAAAGCTACGCAATAAGATAAAATTATTTTATAATTGCTTCTTGCTTCACTGCGTTACGCCGCAATTATAAAATAATTTTATCTTATTGCTACGCTTTTAAACGCTCATTTCAGTACCTACATTAAAGGAGAAGCGCAAAATGTTCAATGAAAAAGACCAACAAGTAGTTAACGCAATTAGAGCATTGTCTGTAGATGCCATCGACAAAGCTAAATCCGGGCATCCCGGTATTACGATGGGTGCTGCGCCAATGGCTTATGTACTTTGGAGTAGGGTGATGAATCATAATCCGAAAAACCCTGATTGGATGAATAGAGATCGTTTTATATTATCCGCAGGGCATGGCTCTATGCTCTTATATAGCCTACTTCACATTTCCGGCTATGATTTACCGTTAGATGAGATTAAAAATTTTAGACAGTGGGGGAGTAAAACACCCGGACATCCTGAATATAAACATACAGTAGGGGTTGAGGCTACAACAGGCCCGCTTGGACAGGGCGTTGCTATGGCTGTTGGTATGGCAATGGCAGAACGACATATGGCAGCAACTTATAATCAATCAGATTGCGCACCAATTGATCATTTTACTTATGCGCTTTGTGGTGATGGTGACTTAATGGAAGGTGTATCAGCAGAATCAGCTTCACTTGCTGGTCACTTGCAACTTGGACGTTTGATTGTATTGTATGATTCAAATGATATTTCACTCGATGGTGACTTAGATAAATCATTTAGTGAAAATGTAGCAGAGCGCTATCAATCTTATGGCTGGCAATATTTACGTGTGGAAGATGGTAACGATTTAGAGGCGATTTATCAAGCTTTAATGGAAGCAAAAGCTGATGAAAAAAGGCCAACACTGATTGAAGTGAAAACTGTGATTGGTTATGGTTCACCAAATAAGGCTGGAAAATCTTCGTCGCATGGTTCCCCACTTGGTGAAGTGGAATCAGGACTTGCAAAATCTGCATGGGGTTGGGAACATCAGGAGGCATTCCATGTGCCTAATGAAGTGTATGATAGAACTGAAGAACTGATTGTAAATAAAGGAGCTGCGGCAGAATCAGCTTGGCAAAAATTATTAGCCAATTATAAGACGCAATATCCAGAATTGGCTAATCAATTAGAATCAGCAGTTGCTGGAAATTTACCAGATGATTGGGCAGCAGAATTACCAATTTATCAGGAAAAGCCAATTGCTACAAGAAGCGCTAGTGGCCAAATTTTAAATGCAATGGCTAAAACAGTGCCAAACTTATTTGGCGGTTCAGCAGATTTAGCATGTTCAAATATGACTTATTTAAATGATTTTGGTGACTTTTCTGCTGAAGGTTATGATGGTCGTAATATTTGGTTCGGCGTTAGAGAATTTGCGATGGGCACTTGCCTTAATGGTATGGCATTGCACGGTGGTGTCAAAGTATTTGGTAGCACATTCTTTGTTTTTTCCGATTATATTCGTCCGGCAGTTCGTTTGTCAGCGTTAATGGGATTACCAGTTACCTACGTTTTTACGCATGATAGTATTGCTGTTGGTGAAGATGGACCAACACATGAACCGATTGAGCACTTGGCTTCTTTCCGAGCTATGCCTAATGTGTCAGTGATTCGTCCGGCAGATGCTAATGAAACGGTTGGTGCTTGGAAGTTAGCACTTACTGCTACAGAAAAGCCAACTTTGTTGGTGCTATCTCGTCAAGCATTACCGATTTTGCCAATTTCAGCTGAAGCGGCGCAAGCTGGTGTTGAAAAAGGTGCTTATATTGTGTCGGATGCCGTGAAAGCATTACCGGATGGGATTTTAATTGCTACAGGTTCTGAGGTTTCATTAGCTTTAGAAGCACAGAAAGTTTTAGCTCAAAAAGATATTGATGTTCGAGTTGTGAGTATGCCTTCGTGGGATATTTTTGAAGTGCAAACTGCTGATTATCAAGAATCTATTTTACCGAAAGCTGTTACAAAGCGGTTGGCGATTGAAGTTGGATCGAGCTTAGGTTGGCATAAGTATGTTGGTTCAGCTGGTGCAGTTTTAGGTATTGATCAATTTGGTGCATCGGCACCTGGTGATTTGCTAATGGAGAAATTTGGCTTTACAGCTCAGAATGTTGTTGATCTTTTTCAAAGTTTATAATTGGAATTGATTAATTTGTAGGTTGTGATAGAGATATGTATGCTCTATCACAGCTTTTTTGAATACCTTATAGATTTTGTATAATTAGAATATGTTATAATGAAAAGATAGTGTTTGTTAGGTAGGGGATTTGTCTAGGCGAATGTCTGATAGGGATACTGGTTAAAAACCCCTGAGATTGGCGAAGCTCTTTGTTGTCGTCAATCACCATATTCCCGATATGCTTCAATCCTCCGCCGCGATCTTCACCAATCTCAGAGATTTTTAACTCGAAGACCTAATTTCCTTGATTTTTGTGTTAGTCAAGGAAATGATGAGTGCGAATATCGGGAATATTCGTGCTCATTATTGACGCAGGATAACGCAAAAATCAAGGAAATTA
>Ga0131853_10002367_pt1 | contig 33686 bp, 32 predicted proteins | sample TergutLab28metaG_FD_92764 | JGI IMG/M metagenome (GOLD analysis project Ga0131853, IMG submission 92764) | Labiotermes labralis P1 segment gut microbial communities from Petit-Saut dam, French Guiana - Lab288 P1 (version 2) (version 2) | ecosystem: Host-associated > Arthropoda: Insects >... | reverse complement strand
AGAACCATAGGCGTTTTGCTACCCGCTATGACAAACTCGACATCCATTTTGCGTCCGTTGTTTCCCTTGCTTGTACTCTTATTTGGTTACTTTGATTGTTTGAAGAAATGCCCTAGGGGCGATCGACCCGATCGCCCGTGGTTTATGTTTCGTCGGCAGTAAGGACGCGGGCGACCGGGTCGGTCGCCCCTACAGTATTTGCAAATGCACCCATTTTATGCAAAAAACAGGGTTGATGTAGACGGCACACTACATCAACCCTGTTTTTTGAGTTTATTCAACATTTAATTCCCTGTGCTTTTTCTTAAATTCTGAGTGCACTCCATCATTTTATCCCACTCTCCCCAAACCACACACGCGTTGCTTCCGCGTCCCGCTGGATCTGTGTTTTCAATGCTTCCACGCCATCAAACTTCATCTCCGGGCGCAGATAGCGGAAAAACTCTACCCGGACACGCTGTCCGTAGAGGTCAGCGTCAAAGTCTAGGATGTAACTCTCCACAGTCACCCGGTCGCCCCCGGCAACGGTAGGGCGTGTCCCAATGTTTGTCACCGCGAAATGTACCTCATCCCCGATGGTGACCCGTGTTGCGTACACACCGTGGGGGAGCTCCAGCACTCCCTTCGGGAACTGCATATTAATCGTCGGCGCACCCAGGGTACGCCCCAGTTTATACCCATGCCGCACCGTATCCACCAAGGTGTGAGGATGTCCCAAAAACCGATTGGCGGCCTCTATCTCCCCTGTTTGCAGTAACTTGCGAATATGCGTCGAAGATACCGCCTCACCCGCTATCGCCACTTCTTCTATCACGTCACAACCCATCCCCAGGGCTTGGCATTTCTCCGCAAGCAGCGCCGCCGTGCCCTGTCCGCCGTAGCCGAAGCGGAAGTTGTGTCCGCAGACCACATGCACCGCACCAAACTCACCCTGCAAAGCCGTGACAAAGTCCGCCCACGCCATCTGCCGCATACGTGTGTCGAAATGGAGAAACAGTACGTCATGGATGTCATACAACCGCTCCAGCAAGTCCACGCGCCCTTCCGGCGCGTTAATAAGCGGAACGGGCTTGGTGGAAACAATCTGCCCCGGATGGGTGTCAAAGGTGAGTACAGAGGGCTTCGCGTCCAGCTCCAAGGCTCGCTCTTTCGTGCGCGCCAAAAGCGCGGCGTGTCCTAAATGCACACCGTCAAAGAAGCCTAATGCGATCACGCGTTTTTCTTTGCCCATCTGTGTTTGTGTCTCCTTTTGGTAACTGCTTGCTTTATTTTGTAAAAACCCCGCAAATCGTTTCCCCTGCCCCTGAAAAGGCCTTGCCGGAAACGTCATCATAACATTCAAACCCGCTAAAACCTATGGGCTTCATTTCACACAGTAAGTCTTCTTTTGTGAAGTAGTGATCCCACACGTGATAGCACTGCACCTTTTCTTCTTCCAACACAATGCACTGACGTAATTCCGTGCGATTGTCATATTGGTAAATGGATTCCAAGCAGATATGGGGAGATGTACTCCAAAAACCGCCTGTTGGATGCGATTCCCAAGTCCTGCTTTCCTCTTTCTGCATCCGGGGCGTAAACACATCCAAGATAAATTTCCCTCGGGGCTTTAATGCGCGATATATTTTTGTCAGCAGTAAATGCCTGTCAGCAGCGGATAATGCTGCATACTCACAATAAATGAGCGCGATCACATCAAACTGCTCTGTATAATCAAGGGTCAGATAGTTTTGGTAATGATACGTGATCTTGCTTTGATGAAGCAGCGTTTGTTCTTTCGCATATGCAATCGAGCGTTTAGAAAAATCTACGCCTGTAACAGCATATCCAGCCTTACTAAATCGTTCCGTATATAATCCAGGACCGCAGCCTAAATCCAGCAGAGCCCCATATTGAGATGGCGGCATAATTTCTGCAATCCATTTTACCGACTTGTCGATAAATGCATGTTTACGGCTTGCCGCTTCCCAGTTCGGATTTAAGTGGGCTTCCAGCATACCTTTAGAGATATGCGGGTCATCCCAAAACGCACACGTGCTAGGCGCGTATAATTCTGGTTTTGTTGTATAGTTTTGAAGCTTATGAAACATGTTTGTCCCTTTCCGGTTTCGTTTCCTATCTGTATTTGTATCTTCTTTTGTTGCTACATCCGCTTCTGCCCTATGTCAGATTATTCCAAAAATTAGGCGGAAGTATGGAATCTGTCTCTACATCTACCCCTCTAAAAACGTACTCTCCATCGAGAAACGCAATAAAATCTATCCCCACATGTTGTCCCAGTTCAACCACCGCGGCATATCTTTTCTCAGAAAGGCTGTCTGCATGAATGGTCCACAGCCAAAATTCGAGTACCATAATTTCACCGCTGTCCGGCATCACCTGCGCCATCAAAAACCGGGATAATTCCTCTCCCACGGCGGATTGCCTGACAGGTACAAAAGCTATGGTCCTCTCCTGATTCGCCCGCATCAGACCTGGGCTTATCTCTCTACCCTGACCTCCAAAAAGCCGCGCCAACTCTTCTAAAAACACAACAGCATCCAAGCGAAGCATGGGACTGGTCGCGTGGCTACTAAAAGCAAGCCTAAGACCGTCATGTGTGATAGTCCCCTCCGGGTCACCTACACCATAAATCGGTTCGAGTATCATATAGGTGTTCCCCAAAACACTCTCAAGAGGAACTGCCTCAAAAGATGATCCCGCCGACAAAGTATAGTTCACCAAGTTGAGCTCTTCCAGATCATATACGACTTCAAAATCACCGGGGAACGCTTCTCTTCGTTCCCAAGAAAGCAAGGCAGCGCCGCTCACACTCTCTATCAATTCTTGTAGTTCCTCCCAAGTGAAGACCGCTTCCGGCACAGCAATAGGCTCTACACTCTGGGGACGATAAAAGAACTCCGCATTCATCGTAAGAAGCTCCGGCACATACACATGCATACGTTGCTGGAATCCATCTGCAACTTCAACTGTAGAAATGGTAATCTCAAGCTCTTCCCCTCTAATGGCAGTTGGAGGAATGGCAATTGGCGGCTCTCCCTCTGCAGAAATGACACTTTCAGGCTCTTCCACATGTCCCTCTTCTCCATATTCCACTAGTGTCATCAACACTTCGGCAAGATCACCAATGGCCGGTCTATTTTCATCCACTGTGGCAAATTGGGTGAGCATATCCAGGATATCCTCCAACAGTTCCGCCGCGTCACTTCCTGTTAGCGTGACAACAAATAATACATCCCCTCTTCTTGACACCGCCTCTGCATCAGGGGGTAATATCGGCAAACGGGAGGTCAAATCCGAAAAACTCCCGCCCCCCAGCTCTGCAAAGGAAGCCCGTGTATGGCGCGTTTCCCCTAAGACATTTTCTATAATAACAGCGCTTAAATCCATATACACAGCGTCTTCTGTAAATAGCTTATTTACAGGTCTTGGAACAGGACTGCCCCTGAATCGCTCCTCCGTATATCTGATTTGCATCTCCCTGTGTGTCATGGACACTGTTCCGTCTACCTGAATGTACCCGGGATAAAATCGAGCCTCCCCATCCTCCGATTGAGGCAAACGCTCCGACAATACCGCTTCTCTGACGATGCTAACTTCCATGCTAAACGCATATTCCGACAGCTCGCGCATCTCTTGCATTAAGGCTTCATATGCCTGCAAATCTTCGTAGGCTTGTGAAGTCTCTTGTTCTTGCGGGTCTTCATCTCTCCGAGAATCTGTCATTCCCTTACAAGCGACCAATCCTACAACAAGCAATAGCGCAAGAAACAATATTCCAATTCGTTTCATATGTACCCGTCCTCACTTTGATTTGTAAAAGCGCTTAACAGTCGTCAACATCCCATCGTCCGCGTTTGTGTCTTCTTTGTGCTCGTATGGTAACTGCGGAAAACGCTTATACTGTGGGGTGTTGCCCTTCGTAGGGGCGATTATCAATCGCCCGCGCCCTTTACGCCCTTACTACCGACAACGCTGAAACCACGGGCGATTGATAATCGCCCCTACAAAATGGCTCTGCACCCAATAAAAATACTGCGCACCACCACAGGTCACACCTACACCGCATAAAAACTCTTTACAACCCGCAACATTCCATCACCCGACACTTCACCCAGAGCCAAAAACGCCCCGTCCTCACCATACACACGGCAATGCCCCAGCGCCTCCGCGCCCATGGGCACACGCTGCCCATTGCGTATCTTCCACTCCTGCGACCCATCCACAGTCACCGCCGGATATCCCGCAAACAGCGTGTCCACAGGGCGCAAAAACTGCCCGCGATCTTCCGTAGCTACGATCTGCTCCAGCGTATACGCCTCATCCAGCGAAAACGCCCCTACACGCGTCCGCCGCAACGCTGACATTGTGCCGCCGCAGCCTAAAACCTCGCCCATATCATGGCAGAGCGTGCGGATATACGTCCCCTTGGAACAGGTGATCTCCAGATCAAATTCACCGTCTGCCCCGCCCAGTATACGGATATCCCGAATCGTCACAGGGCGGGCTTTGCGCTCCACCTCTACGCCCTTGCGGGCAAGTTGATAGAGCCGCTTGCCGTCCACCTTAATCGCCGAATACATGGGCGGTATCTGCTGTATCTCGCCTAAAAAACGCGGCAAAACCGCCTCTAGGTCGGCGCGTGACACTGTCGTGTCGGATTGCTGCAACACGCGGCCTGTGATGTCCTGCGTATCTGTCACAAGCCCAAGCTTGAGCCTTGTTATATATGTCTTATCCGCCGCCTCTGCAAAGGTGACGGCACGTGTTGCGCGACCAACAAAGATAGTAAGTAAGCCTGTCGCCATGGGATCAAGCGTCCCTGCGTGGCCGATGCGCCGTTCCCGAAGGAGACCGCGGAGCTTTGCCACTACGTCATGGCTCGTCCAATCGGTGGGTTTATCAATCAGTAAGATTCCAGTCATCTGAGCATTCCCTCAGATGCCCCAAGCAAAAGCCCTACCGCGGCCTCCGGCGTCTCGTCTATCGTACACCCCGCCGCCATGGCGTGTCCGCCGCCGCCGAAGTGTTTGCAGATGGCATTTGCATTTACGCCCGGCGCAGTGCGGACGGATATCTTGCACCCGCCCGTGGGCAATTCTCTCACAACAATGCCGATCTGCACACCCTCCACCTGATTGGGGATGGCAGCCACATCGTCTAAATCGTCCTCTGTTACGCCGCAGGATGTCAGGAGTTCCTGTGTGAGGACAAGGACTGCAATCTGATCTCGGTGATAATACTGCAAAGAGGAATAAATTGCCCCATCCAAGGCAATCCGCGCCCGTGTTTTCGTGCGGAATAGCTTCTTGTTCACGCTCACATGGTCAGCCCCCGCAGCAATGAGCGCAGCGGCGACAGAAAAGGTATGGGGCGTGACGTTTGCATAGGCAAAGCAACCCGTGTCCGTGGAAACCGCCACATAAAGCGGCAGGGCTGAGGCTTTGCTGATCGTGCCGGAGAGTGCCTGTAGCACATCAAAAACCGTTTCCCCGCAGGAAGCATTACCATCTAAGCAGGTATACGCCGCATAGCCTGTATTCGATGCATGGTGGTCGATTGATAGGTCTACACGTGAGGCATACGCGCCCGCGTTACCTTGTAAAATCTTACAGTCCGCCGTGTCTACAGAGATAATCGTCTGCGGCGAAAAATCCGCCGGTGCGAGATAATCCGCCACATACTCCACATACCGGGCTGTCGTCTCCGGGTTTTCCAGCACATAGGCACGTTTGCCGATTTCCCGCAGAGCAGCACAAAGTCCGGCGGCGCACCCTAGGGTATCGCCATCCGGACGGCGGTGGGTCAAAATGAGGAAATCGTCGCGCTCACAGAGCCACGCGGCGGTTTCCCTATGCGTCAGTCTCGTTGTCTTGTGCATCACACTCTCCAACATCTAAGTCTCTCAGAATCTTCGACACATGCGCGCCGTGTTCCATGGACTTATCCAGCTTAAACGTAAGCTCCGGCGTGTGGCGGATGTTCACCGCACGTCCCAACTCACGCCGCAAATATCCCGTGGCGGAATGGAGACCTTTCATCAACCCCCGCTCGTCCTCTATCCCCAAGACGCTGATATGAATCTTACAAAACTTCAAATCCGGCGTGGTTTCCACCGCGACAATGCTCAACATCCCCTGCTGAACGCGGGGGTCTTTCACCTCTCGCAAGAGCTTGGAGAGGGCATGTGAAATGTCTTGGTTGATTCGTTGTAATTTGTTTGTTGCCATATTCGTACCTCATGTAGGGGCGATTATCAATCGCCCGCGCCCTTATTGCTCTTACTGCCAACAATGTTAAACCCCTGTGCCGCCATTGATCCACTGCACCCCGTAGGGCGCGACGCCCCGGCGCGCCGTGTATCAAATCTGTACCGCACAATCGGGTATGCGCCGAAATTGGAACAGCGGCGCGCCCGGTGGTCGCGCCCTACAAAACCCACGGGCGATTGATAATCGCCCCTACGGGTGCATTCCGACCGACGTAAGCCTTTCTCTAAACCTCAATCTGCTCCATGGTGAACGCTTCAATCACATCACCAATCTTCACGTCATTGAAATTCTCAATCGCGATACCGCACTCATAGTTTGTCGCAACTTCTTTCACATCATCCTTAAATCTTCTGAGAGACGCCATATTACCCTCATGGATCACAATACCATCCCGCACCAGACGGACTTGACAGCCGCGGACAATCTTGCCGCTTTGGACATAACAACCGCAAATCGTACCGATATGAGACACCTTGTACGTCTCACGCACTTCCGCTTGACCTAGGATAACCTCGCGGAACTTCGGCGCGAGCATCCCTTTCATGGCGGCTTCAATCTCGTTGATCGCCTCGTAAATCACGCGATACATCCGCATGTCAACCTTGTTGCGGATGGCACTGTCCTGTGCCGCCGCTTCCGGACGGACGTTAAAGCCAACGATGATCGCCCCTGCGGTATCGGCCAGCATCACATCACTCTCGTTAATCGCACCCACGCCGGAGTGGATCACACGGACGCGGACTTCTTCGTTTGTAATCTTCTCCAAGGCAATCTTGATGGCCTCAGCAGAACCCTGCACGTCCGCCTTGACGATGACGTTGAGGTCTTTGAGTTCCCCTTGCTTAATCTGTGCGAACAGATCTTCTAAGCTAACCTTCGCCACAGGATTAAGCGCCTGTTTCCGCTCTGCTTTTCTCTGTTCAGAGAGTTCCCGCGCCATACGCTCATCGGCAACCGCGTTAAAGGTATCGCCCGCGCTGGGCACTTCCGCCATACCCATGATCTCCACAGGTACAGATGGCCCTGCGGCTGTGAGTTTCTCACCTCTATCACTGGTCATGAGACGCACACGTCCCACAGACGTACCCGCGATGATGATGTCACCCTGTTTCAGCGTACCGTTTTGGACAAGCCCAGTCATAATCGGGCCGCGGCCTTTGTCAAGCCGCGCTTCGATGACCGTACCACGGGCTGCACGGTTGGGGTTCGCTTTGAGTTCCTGCACCTCTGCTGTGAGGGCAACCATCTCAAGGAGCGTATCCACCCCATCGCCGGTTTTCGCTGAGATTGGGACAATGATGGTCTCCCCGCCCCAGTCTTCGCTGATGAGTTCATATTCCGTGAGCTGTTGCTTGATTTTCTCCGGGTTCGCGTCCGGCTTATCCATCTTATTGATGGCAACAATAATCGGAATCTCCGCCGCTTTCGCGTGGCTGATGGATTCAATGGTCTGGGGCATAATGCCGTCATCCGCCGCGACGACTAGGATTGCAATATCCGTTACCTTTGCACCACGGGCACGCATGGAGGTAAAGGCTTCATGCCCCGGTGTGTCTAAGAAGGTGATAGGTTTCCCCTTAATCTCCACCTGATATGCACCGATGTGCTGGGTGATACCACCCGCTTCTCCGTCTGCCACTTGGGCGTTACGGATGCGGTCAAGGAGGCTTGTTTTACCATGGTCAACGTGACCCATAACCACAACGACAGGTGCGCGGGATGCCAAATCTTCATCTTTGTCTTGGGTATCATCAATGAGGCGTTCTTCGATGGTCTGTACCACCTCGCGCTCCACGACACAGCCCATTTCCATGGCGGCAAGTGCGGCGGTGTCATAGTCGATTACGTCAGATAGTGACGCCATAATCCCGTTCTTCACAAGCCAGCCCACAACCTGTGCGCCTGTTTTCTTCATCCGGCTTGCAAGCTCGGAAACGGATATCTCATCCGGGATGAGTACGCGAGTTTTTGCCTTTTTCGCGGCTTCCATCTGGAGGCGGGTCATCTTGTCCCGCTCTTCTTGACGGCGCTTGGCGCTTGGCATCTGCTTTCTCTGGTTACGCTTACCGAACTTCTCCTTGCCCTGCTTCATACCCTTTGCACTGTCCGGCACTAGGGTGTCAAGACGTTCGTCATACTTGTCAATGTTAATGGTCGCGCCTGATGTGTCAATCACGCGCTTCTCCGGCTTTTGCGTACTGCGCGGCCCGCTCGGCTCTGTCGATGCTGGCTTTGGCGCGGCAGTTGGTGCAGTCGAAGCGGCTGATGCTGCGTCCTTAGACGGTGCTGCCGCTTCTGCTCCTTTTTTGCTTGGTGCAGCCTTTTCTGCTTTGGGCGTAGTCTCCTGTGCCGGCGGCATGTAAGTGTCCGCATAGACTTCTTCTATGCTCTCAATCTGATTATGAAAGGTGAGGTAGTCAAAAATCAGGTCAAGCTCCCGCTCCTCCAAAACCTGCATGTGGTTTTTTGGTTTTGTGGCGTACTTTTCCAGGATCTCGGAAATATCCTTAGACCCCAATCCGAAATCTTTTGCCACCTCGTGTACGCGGTATTTAATCATTACTTCGTCCTCCTCTTGCCTGATTGTGCGATGGTCTACGCTTCCGCTTCGTCTTCTTTTTCACTTTTCGCCGCTCGGCACGGTCTTTCCGTGCCTCCAAGGCTTCTGACAGAACATTGTATCGTTCACGATCTATCTCCGTCAGTTTATTCGCAAAGGCCCAGGAAAGTCCCGGGTCTAAAAACGCAATAATGGAACAGGCATCCCGCCCCAGTGACCTACCCAGCTCCGCTTGGGTATACGGTAGCTCTACATAGAGCCCGTTACACCGATCCGGCATGTGCTGTGCGCGGTCAAGCAACCGTTCACTGGCGTCAGACGCGGTACAGATGAGCCGTGCCCGCTTCTCAAACACCGCCTCGGACACTTCCGTGTCCCCGGCTACGAGTTTCCCCGCTTTATATGCAAGGCCAACCAGCCCCAGTCCTTTACCCATTCGTCTCCTCCGGCATCTGTGCCAGTAGCGCCGCTTCCAATTCATCCGTCACTTGCTGTTGAAACACCCGCTCCAATGCCCGCTTTTTGCGGGAGAGCTTGATACATGCTTCCGTGGGGCAGACATACGCCCCCCGTCCCGGCGCTTTGCCCATGAGATCAAGAGAAACCTCCCCCTCCGGTGAGCGCACTACACGGACAAGCTCCGCTTTCGGTTTCATTTCTCGGCAGCCGGTACACATTCTAAGCGGAACACGCTTTGGTGTTTGCACAAATTCACTTCCTTGTAAAATGTGTGTTGTACATGTAACGCGGCGCGTCGTAGGGGCGATTATCAATCGCCCGCGCCCTTGCGCCCCTAGCCCCTACTGCCGGCCAAACAGAAACCACGGGCGATTGATAATCGCCCCTACGGGATTTCCGTTCTGTTGTAGGGGACGCATATCATGCCCCGCGGGTACACTGGGCGTCCCGCCCTTTCGGCTTCGGTGCAAATTTGGTACACGGGACGCCCAGGTGTGCGTCCCCTACGGGTAACCCGATATCAGACAACCAGCCTACGCATCCGGCGGGCCAATGTCGATCTTGTAGCCCGTCAATCGTGCCGCCAATCTGGCATTTTGCCCCTCTTTGCCGATGGCCAAACTCAACTGATCGTTTGGCACAATCGCCCGACAAGCCTTTTCTTCCCCCGGTGCTAGGATAATATCAATCACCTCAGCAGGGGCTAATGCTGCCGCGATAAACTCACTGGGATTTTCGCTGTATTGGATAATATCAATCTTCTCACCGCCCAGTTCGTCCACAATGGCCGCCACACGGCCGCCCCGTGGGCCAACGGACGCACCCACCGGGTCAACTTGATCGTCGTTCGACCAAACCGCCATCTTCGTGCGGCTACCGGCTTCACGGGCAATGCTGCTGATCTCAACAATACCCTCTCCGATCTCCGGCACTTCCAATTCAAACAGACGCTTCACCAGTCCCGGATGCGTCCGTGATATGAGCACCTGCGGCCCGCGGGTACTGCGGCGGACTTCCACCACGTATACCTTGACGCGGTTACCCTCACGCAGTTCTTCGCCCCGCACTTGCTCATGGGGAGAGAGCATCGCTTCCGTGGTCTCACTACCAGATCCAATACGGACAGACACACTGCCGGATCGAGGCTCTACACGGGTGACCGTACCTGTGAGAATCTCATGCTCTTTGGAGTGGAATTCAGCATAAATCATCCCCCGCTCCGCCTCACGGATGCCTTGGATGATGACCTGCTTTGCCGCCTGCGCCGCGATACGGCCAAACTTCTTGGTCTCAATGGGCACATTGACCTCGTCACCCAGCTCCGCTTTCTTGTTGTAGGTGCGCGCTTCGTCTAAAAGCATTTGGATATCCGGGTCTTCCACCTCGTCCACAACCGTCTTGCGGATATAGAGCTCGATTTTTTGTCCCGCTTCGTCTACGTGGACAAACAAGTTCTCAGCCGCTGTGGGATGATCTTTTTTCAGAGCCGCCAATAGCGCCTGGTTGATCCGATCCAACATATACGCCTTGCTGATCCCTTTTTCCTGCTCGATATCGTCTAGCGCCGCAAAAAATTCTGCATTCATAGTAATTCGTCCTCCTAAGCGATGCGTAAGCGTACCATCGCAATATCTGCCTTTTCAAACTTCCGGGATTCGCCATTTGTTTCTATTGTTATATCTCCGTCTTCATAAGAGACTAGATTCCCCACATGCTCTTTCGCCCCGTGGAGTGCGCGATAGAGTTTCACCTCTACCTTATGCCCCAAAAACTGTTCAAAGTCCTGCGGACGCTTAAGTTGCCGCTCCGCTCCCGCTGAGGACACCTCAAAGGTATACTGTCCCGGGATAACGTCCAGTTCATCCAGCATAGGGTCAAGGGCGCGGCTTACTTTCTCGCAGTCGTCAATGGAAATGCCGTCTACCTTGTCGATATAAACCCGCAAAAACCACTGTCCCGCTTCCTTGATATACTCCACATCCCAAAGGCTGCACCCGGCATCAATTGCCACAGGTTCGGCTAGTTTCGTGACGGCTTCTATCACCTTGTTCATCCCGTTTCCTCCAATCGGTGAGGATTCAAAAATAGGCTTAAAGAACGGAGTGGGGATTCCCACTCCGTCAACTCTTCTTACTTCTTGGCTTATTTTAACATACAATCCCCCAAAATGCAAGGGTTTTGCTTGTGTTTGTGGTTTTCTTTTTTAAGGTGCTTGCACAGTATGCTTATACTATGAGGTATGCCCTTTGTAGGGAACGGTTCTAAACCGTTCCGTCCCCTGTTGCCCTGCGATAATTATGCGGAACGGTTTAGAACCGTTCCCTACAATGATAGGGTGCACCCGTAGGGGCGACCGTCCCGGTCGCCCCTGGTTTTTCGTTTGCTGACATGACAGTAAGGGCGCGGGCGATCGGGACGATCGCCCCTACAAGACCCACCACACAAAATATAAATTCCCTGCCCCTACTCCTTATACACACTACTCGTAATAAAGGCGTTCCCGCCCAGCGTGACACCCTTACCAATCACCGTCTCACCACCAAGCACCGACACGCCCGAATAGATCGTAACCCCATCTTCAATCGTCGGGTGACGTTTCTTCCCCTTTAGGCTCTGTCCGCCCCGTGTGGATAGCGCACCTAGGGTAACGCCCTGGTAAATCTTTACATGATCCCCAATCACGGTAGTCTCACCAATCACAACACCTGTGCCATGGTCAACAAAGAAATACTTCCCAATTGTAGCCCCCGGATGTATCTCTATCCCTGTTTTATTGTGCGCATACTCACACATAATCCGCGGGATATACGGCACACCAAGGCTCTGTAGCATATGGGCAATTCGATAGACTGTCACCGCAAATACGCCGGGATAACAGGAAATGATCTGATCCTTATCCACAGCCGCCGGATCACCGTCCAGCGCCGCTTGCACATCATAGGATGCATACTCACGCAAGATCGGCAAGCTTTGGAGGAAAGAAAGGCATATCTCTTCCGCACACTCCCACAAGGCTTCATCGTCCTTGCAGTCATCAGTATCTTTATTTTCACAGCCCGCGCTGCATTTTTTCTGGCTCAGAGCGAAATAAATCTGGTCAATCAATTTCTGCTCCATGCTTAAAATGATATCCCCAATGTAATAAGGCAACGTCTCCTCGCTGGGAAAATACGCCCCTGCATACCCCGGGAAGATAAGCTCCAAAACGGAATCCGTTGTCTCAATCACAGCCGTTTTGTTGGGTACTCTGCATCTCATTTTGTTGGACGAAACCGGGTAATCCACGTACCCCTGAATCATGTCTTGTACAATATCCTTGATATTACTTTTGATACGATCACTCAAAACAATTCCCTCTTTCTATTCTTGCTTAAATAAGCCCATGGACAAATACCGCTCACCCGTATCCGGCAATAACACTACGATTGTCTTCCCTCGATTCTCAGGACGCTTGGCAAGCGCCGCCGCCCCATAGACCGCTGCACCTGATGATACGCCCACAAGCAAGCCCTCCGTCTTTGCAAGGGTTCGGGCAGTCTCAAAGGCCTGCTCATTTTCCACTTGGATAATTTCATCCACCACATGGCCATGATAATTCCGAGGCACAAATCCTGCCCCGATACCTTGAATCTTATGGGGCGCAGGATTGCCGCCGGACAGCACAGGAGAAGCTGCCGGCTCAACGGCTACGATCTTGATATGTGGATTCTTCTGCTTCAACACTTCCCCCACGCCGCTGATCGTACCGCCAGTCCCCACACCGCCGACAAAGATATCCACCTTACCGTCAGTGTCACGCCAGATTTCTTCTGCCGTTGTTCTTTTGTGTATTGCGGGGTTCGCAGGGTTCTCAAACTGCCCCAAAATAATGGAATCCGAGATTTCCTCACAAAGCGCCTCCGCTTTGGCGATCGCGCCCTTCATGCCCTTTGCACCCTCGGTCAAAACAAGCTCCGCGCCCAAAGCTTGGAGCAGATCGCGCCGCTCTATACTCATGGTGTCCGGCATGGTGAGGATGAGCCGATACCCCTTTGCCGCCGCCACAAAGGCAAGGGCAATTCCCATATTGCCGCTTGTGGCCTCGATGATGACGCTGCCCGGCTTCAGCAGCCCCTGTTCTTCCGCATCTGCGATCATGGCATATCCGGCTCTATCTTTCACACTGCCAAGGGGATTGAAATATTCAAGCTTGGCAATGAGTTTTGCCTCTATATCATGTACAGAGCTGTAGTTTGATAGCTCCAATAACGGCGTGTTGCCGATTAGATCTGTTAGGTTTTTTGCGATTTTCATGGGTTGGAATGCCTGCCTTTCATACGCTTTATACTGTGTGATATTGAATGCACCTGTAGGGGCGATTATTAATCGCCCGCGCTCTTATTGCCCTTACTGCCAACAACGCTGAAACCACGGGCGATTGATAATCGCCCCTACAAAGTGCACCGCACCTACTAACACTTCCCTACATCCCCCATTCTACCACACCACACCGCCCATTGCTACTCAAACAAAAAGACCTGCCATCCACCGATGGCAGGTCTTTCAAATTTACCGTGTTACAAAGGCCAGCCCCTCGCCGACAAGTTGCACTGAGCCATTCGTCCAAGCAAAGACCCGCAGATTTTCCTCCCGAATCTCATAGGCAGACGGGTTGAGGTAGGCATTGAGCATCTCAAGCCATTCCTCTAACTGGATCACCTGATAATAGCCGCCGTTGATCACAGCCTCATAGTTCGGGATAGTGAGGAAGGTAATATTCTCACTGTCCATGCTCATCAGTTGCTGGGCAAACCAGACGATGTTACCCAGATACAAGTCCGTTTCCACATACTCTGTAAAAATCCGGGCAATGTCTCCAATTCTTGCCACATTGCCGATTTGGAGCAGTTCTCCCGCCAAAGCCCGCATAAAGTCTTGTTGATGTCCAATGCGGCCAAGGTCACCATCTATAAGCCCTGTACCGTCATTGTTCTGCCGCCAGCGGACAAATTGCAGCGCTTGGTCTCCGTTTAGATGCTGCCATCCCGCTTCCAAGTTGATATGCAAATCTTGATAGGGATCGTCATACAACATACGACGGGGCACATCGAAATAGACACCATCGATCACATCCACCAAGTCTGCAAAAGCTTGCATGTCAAGCATGACATAGTTCTGCGGCATAAAGCCTGTGATCGCCTCGGCGGCTTCCATCAAACGATCCATAGAGCCGCCTGTCATGGCGTACACAGCATTGATCTTCGGCGCTGGCCCATCTACCTTGAGGTCACGGGGAATGTTTATGACATTCACCCTGCCGTTTGTCACATCCAGCGCGACAAGCATGACGGTGTCACTAAGCCCATACTCACCCACATCGTCTTGTCCGGCGATGAGCAAGGTGAGGATGTCAGGCTGTTCCGATTCGGTGGCAAAATCATCCGGCGGAACAGGGTCTGCTTGTGTTTGGTTGATGGACGGGGTTTCCCGCGGTGGCACAAGATCCTGCGGCTCGGGTGGACGGACAAATAAGGTCATAAACGCATATGCGCCGCCGCCCAGCAAAAGCGCCAAAACAAGTAATGTGATGATAACCTTCTTCGCTTTCCCACCCTTTTTCGCTATGTGGTCGGCGTTTCGTTTCGTACCAAAAATCTTCATAAATACAAATTCTCCAAGTGAAGTCGAGCTATTTCGACATAAAATTCAGCGCATGTATAGCACAATATAGGGACACATGGGGAAAAAACTCGAATCTAGGGTGTTAGTCTTTCCGTTTGTTGGGGTATTCGATCAATTTCCCTTCCCAAGTTTTCAGCGTGATCGTATCCTCTGTACGGCCTACAATCGTTTCCGGCAGAAGCGGAATCTTTCCAAGGCCGCCCGGCGCGTTGAAGATGTAGGTGGGAATCGCCATCCCGCTGGTACGGCCACGCAAGTAGGCCATGATTTCAAGCCCCTCGTCAATGGTGGTACAGAAATGCCGTGTACCCCGCACATTTTTCGCATGGAAGATATAGTAAGGCCGTACCCGCGCCTTGCAGAGTTCATGGTTTAAGCATTTCACAACATGCTTGTCATTATTAATCCCCCGCAGCAATACCATCTGATTCCCTAGAGGAACCCCCGCCTTGGATAGCCGTCCGCAAGCCTCGATGGCCTGTGGTGTCACCTCTTTGGGATGGTTGAAGTGGGTATTGAGATACACCGGGTGATTCGCCTCCAAAATGGAGAGCAACTCATCATCAAAACGCATGGGCATGGTGACCAGTGTCCGTGTGCCGAGCCTGATAATCTCCACACTGGGAATCGCTCGGAGGCCGGACAAAATATACGCAATTTGCGCATTGCCAATGGCCAGCGCGTCGCCCCCTGTGATGAGCACGTCGCGGATCTCCGGGTTATCGCGAATATACTGCAAGCTCTCTTCCAGAGCCGCCCGCGTCACGTCTAAATCCGTGTCGCCGATTCGGCGACGGCGTTGACAGTGTCTGCAATACATGGCACAGGCGTTGGTCACGTTTAAAATCAGCCTGTCAGGATAACGCCGGGTAATGATGCCGGCGGGATTTGTAAACTCTTCACCCATGGGGTCATTTTCCCCGGATTCGTCTTCCATCTCCTGCTCTGTGGGAATCGACAGTGCGCGAATGGGGTCGTGGGGATCTGCCGGGTCAATGAGGGCTAAATAATAAGGCGTGATCGCAAAGCGATAGGTCTCCGATATTTCCGCTAAATGGGCACGATCTGTCTCGCTCAGATCTAAAATCTGCGCCAAGGTCTCCGCATTGTCTATGCGCTTGCGCATTTGCCATTTCCAGTCGTTCCAATCCGCTTCCGTACCGTCAAGAAGCGTCAATAGTTTTGCTTTTTGTTTCTCATACAGATCAATACAGGCCTGATCTGTACCCTTTGAGATATGTGTTTTGGCTTCCCGATACGCATTGGTATACGCTGAAAGCTCTTCTGCACGCCGCAGAGAAATGTCCCGCGACGAGGAACGCGTGTCTTTTTCCATCAGGATTCCTACCTCTCTCTAAATGGGTATTTGTTTTCCGCACAGGAAAACGCTTCTATCATTTTACCATAAAGTCGTCCATTTTAATAGAATAATCTCAAGGAAATGAATCTCATGTCGGTTTTCGTCGAAAATTTGTAAGATTCCAGAAAAATTTCGACTTTTTATACAATTTTCTTTCTGCAATCTTGGGTAATCCTCTCGTAATAGACGCTACCGGGCATCGGTTCGTTCCGTTCGCCGGGAACATTTTATCATTAGACTATAACTTATCGAAAGGAAGTCCCCCACTATGACTATTGCAGCGAAAATCAAAACCTACCTGAAAGAAACCGGCCATTCCCAGTCGAATCTGTGCAAACAAACCGGGCTTGGACAGACGTCCATCAGCCTAAGCCTAAACAATAAAAGGCGCTTGCGTCTGGACGAATACTGCAAAATCTGTAATGCCCTGGGCGTAGATCTGCGTTTTTTCCTCTAGCACTTAAGAAATGATGGAGGGTAACAGAAGAATGACAAAAGAAAACCTTAGCCAGCTCTGCTGGTTAAAGCTTGAAATAGAAGAACTATCTACACGTATCCATAAAATCGAACAAGCCCTCTCCGGGCGTACGTCCCGTATCGACTCCATGCCATGGCTTGGCAGCGCCAAGGATTTTATCGGCGATTTAACACCCGAACTCTGCGATTTGAAAGACAAACTCCAAAAAAATCGCCTCCGCGCCATGGCGGAGTTTTCAAAACTCCAAGCATTCATCGAGACCATAGACGACAGCCAAGTCCGCCTTATTTTCACCATGCGCTACCTAGACGGCAAAAGCTGGCATCAAGTCGCCTGGCGGCTGGGTGGCAATACCGCGGACAGTGTGCGTATGGTACATAACCGCTATCTGGCTCGCTTGGCGGAGTGAGGGAGGAGACGCGGCAAAGGTCGGGGCAAAGCGCACCGACCTAGATGGTTTGGTTTAGCTGTACAGCAAATACTTATTTGGTGTGATATTCATCCTCTGCCCACTTCGCAGGGTTTTCATCTATGTATCGCCATATACGATGGTATTCTTCCTCGTTTCGGATGATGCGGTCGTGGTAGGAACGTTGCCACATATTGAACCCAAATTCTTTTGTAGTCATAGATTTTAAACTTTGCACAATCTGAGGAATAACCGCCTTCGTAGGGGACGCGCCCCCGCGCGTCCCGTCCCCCATTTTTTGACATATCTTGCCTCCAATGGTAACAAGCATATGAATGTGGTTCGGCATAATAACATAGTTGTCAACAGAAACAAAAGGATATACACCGCTAATTTTTTGGATCTGCGCGTCAACAAAAACACCATATTTCGATAATATACTGCACGGGACGCGCAGGGGCGCGTCCCCTACGATCTCGCCCAGAACCTCATGTCTGTCTTTGACACATATCGTAACATAATAACACCCTGCATTTGAATAATCAAATCCACGCAAGCGCACATCTTTCCGTACAGGTAATTCTTTCAAAAAACCACCTCTTACCCACACTAGCCCTTCCCCGCATCCACCCGCAAAATCGAATCCACCGGCACGGCAAAAGGCAACTGCATCTGCACCCGCATCATCGAATGGGGCGCAACTTCGATCACATTCCCCTTTTCATCCCGCATAGCATCCAACACAAAACTCTGCGGCGTACCACCCGGCGACAAAACCTCCAGCGTGTCGCCCGCAAAGAAACGATTCCGTTGCGATATCACGGCGCGTCCCGTCTCGTCGCAAACCTCCACAACACCCACAACGGTAGAACCGCGGATGTAGGAGGAATCCCCCACATGCTGCCCGCCGCCGGTGGCGTCATAGAAGAAGCCCGTGGAATAATGCCGATGGCTGACTTTTTCCACTTCCGCTATCCAAATCGGGTCAAGCTCCCGCCCGTCCCGCAGCGCGTCCAGGGCATGGCGATATGCATTGGTCACCACGGCGGCGTAGTAAAAACTCTTCGCCCGCCCCTCGATTTTCAGACTATCCACCCCTGTTTGGGTGAGATCGTCCAGATGTGCAATCATGCAGAGGTCTCGCGCATTCATAATATGCGTGCCGCCGTCCTCGGTGATTTCCATATATGCACCCGGACGGGATTCCTCCACCAGATGATACTTCCAGCGGCAGGGCTGGGCGCAGCTCCCTTGGTTTGCGTCCCGGCCTGTCATATATTGGCTGAGTAAGCACCGCCCCGAAAAGGAGACGCACATCGCGCCGTGGACGAAGATTTCTGTCTCCAGTCCGGCGGGCTTTTTTGCGCATAGTTCGGCGATTTCAGAAAGGCGCATCTCCCGCGCTAAAATCACGCGGCGTGCGCCTAAGTCGTGCCAAGCCTTGGCACTCTCTGTATTCAAAATACCGGCCTGGGTGCTGATGTGCCTATCCAACTTCGGCGCGTATCGCCCTGCCATGGCAAATACGCCAATGTCCGCCACAATGAGTGCATCCACGCCGATATCCTGCGCCAGCTCCATAAAGGCCGGGAGCTCGATTAGGTCAGCATTACGGGGGATGGAGTTACAAGTCAGATACACTTTGACCCCTTGGGCATGGGCAAGCTGTACGGCTTCTCTTAGCTCCCCCTCGTCAAAGTTTTCCACAGCGGCACGCATCCCAAAGCGCCGCCCGGCGAGATATACTGCGTCCGCCCCGTAGCGGAGGGCGAAGCGCAAACGCTCCATATCCCCCGCCGGGGCTAATAGTTCCGGTATTCCCATTGCCTAGCTACCCCAACCAAAGTGGGCAAAGTCCGGCGTGTTGAGGAAGGCATTGTGCTCTGCATAGGTGCGGGTAAAGTGGTGACGATCTCCGTCAATGTGGAGGGCGTAGAACATAAAGTTCGTACTCTCCGGCGAGAGGGCTGCCAAAATCGCCGCCATACCCGGATTTGCCGTCGGGCCGTAAGGCAAGCCGATTACAAAGTAAGTGTTGTACGGACTGTCTCTATGCGCCTCAATCACCGCCGTCGTCAAAAACTCCATGGGTTCGTCTAAGAGGAACTGGATGGTGGCGTCAATATTCAAATGCCAGCCCTCGTTGATCCGATTCCAGATAACAGATGCAATCCGCGGCATTTCCGCCACACTGGCTGTCTCACGCTCGATCATGGAGGCGATATTGAGTATCTCATGGAGGGTAAAGGGACTTTCCTCTACCAGATCATACACATCATTTTGATTCATCCGTACATTAAAGTTACGGAGCATGGTACGAATGGCTGATTCCGGGTTTTGTCCCCGGAAGAAGGTATAGGTGTCCGGGAATAGATATCCCTCCAGACGGTTCATCGCACCCATTGGCACACCTGCCAGGAATTCAAACTCCTCAAAGGCAATGTTATCCGCCGCGTATTGGAGGGCTTCCGCCGAGGCTACGCCGTTGGCTTCCAGCAGGGCAAAAATCTGCCGGTTCATAAGCCCCTCAATAATGGTCACATTGACCTCAATGAGCGCACCTGTCCGCTGATTGAGACTGCCAATCAACGCCCGATAATCCATCGGGCTCACCTGATATACCCCCGGTTGAATCCGGTCAGCATAGTTAAAGAAGCCCGCCAAAAAGCGGAATACGGACGGATAGCTAATAAGCCCCTGTGTATGGAGTTCTTCGGTTACCTCATCAAGCGTAAAATTTTCCGGGATGGTAACTTCCACAACGAATTCCTCCGCTGTTAGCCCCAGCACTTCATCCGCAACCATCCAACCCACAAAAGCAATAATGGCGGAGATACTCAAGATGAACGCCGCATACATCACGCCGCCCATGAGACCCGTACGCCGTCTGCGCCGGGGACGGAACACACGGTCATCCTCTTCCGCACGGCGACGGCGGCGAAGTTCACGTTCATCCTCGTATTCGTCTTCGTACGCTTCCCCATCCTCGTCAAATGCGTCATATTCTGAGTCGGCATCTTCATCCGGCAAGCCATCGTCCCCATAGGCAAACTCGTCCGCCGCACCATCCGGCGGGGGGACAAAGAAATCCGCGTTGGGGTCGAAAAAGGCCTCGTCAATCTGGAAGGTCTCTCCCGTACCGATCGCCTCCTGGGGCGGTTCGCTTGGGTGTTCCTCCTCGAAAAATTCTTCAGAGACGGGATATGCATCCGCACCATCCTGGTCGTAGTGATCGTCCCAATCTTCTTTGTAATCAGTCATCGTATCAACTCCTTGTACTAGTAACCTCTTGCCGAGGCATCGCATACTATACCACAGATGGCGAAAGCATTGAGCCGGCCATCATACCAACGAGAAACCTTTCGTCTTCGGAAGGACTTTCACACTGCGCGAGAGACAAAAGGGAAATCCACATAAATTACGAAATCAAAACAGAAAGCCGAGGCGCAGGCGGCGGAATGGAGTACATCTATGTTCAATAACGGTTTTGGCGGCGGCGGTTGCTGCTGGATCATTATCATCATCATTCTTCTATGTTGCTGCTGCGGCGGCAACGACTTCGGCGGCTGCGGATGCGGCGGTCGCGGCGGCGGTTGCTGCTGCTAGTCTTCCCAGAAACGCGGGGCTTCGATACGCGAGGCCTCGCGTTTTTTATATTCGTAGGGGCGGATTCCATATCCGCCCTGTCCATGTCCGGCGTTTCACCGGGCGAACACAGTTCGCCCCTACACATCCCACAATATATCCAATATCTCCCGGTGAATCTCCCCTTTGGGGCGCATACTGCCACTTTCCGTACAACGTACCCGATGCCAACCATAGAAGTCAGCGGCCTCTTGGGCGGCCTCTGCACATCGTCTGAGATATGCCTCTCCCGTTTCGTGGATGTCCGGCGCTGTGCCGGTTTGCGCTTCTCGTGCACGCATGTTCAAAATCGCAGTTTCAATCGGTACGTCCATATATAAGACGACATCCGGCCGCGGAAGTTCCATTTTTTGGTGTTCAAAATCTGCTAACCAATAAAAAAATTCCGTCCGCTCTCTCCCCTGGAGCTTTGATCCTTGGTGGACAGCGTTTGAACTTGTATAGCGGTCTGTCAGAACCAAGCCGCCGTGTTGATCATACGCCTTGCCCCAAACCCTCTTATAAGAGGCATACCGATCCACCGCGTAAAAAGTAGACGCGGCATACGCATTCACATCACTGGGATCAGACCCGAACTCACCATTCAAATACATCTTGAGCAGCGCCGAACTCGGTTCATCATACTGGGGAAACACCAGCCGCGTATAATCCCGCCCCAACTTATCCATATGTTCACACAATAGCCGAAACTGCGTGCTTTTACCGCTCCCGTCTATGCCTTCAAATACAATGAGACTCATGTTTTGCTCCTCGCCTCGTAGGGGCGGCATTCTGCCGCCCGCATGTTTCAATTTTCTATACATCACCAATCATGCGGCAAAAACCATAAGCACGGGCGGCAGAATGCCGCCCCTACACGCCGCGCATCCGCTGTCCAATCACAGCGAACAAAAACAGCGGTAACTTCAGCATCCGCTTTGCGCGGCGCGGTTCTTTCAGCAGACGGTACAACCACTCAAGCCCAAGCTTCTGCCATCGCACAGGGGCACGCGCCACCTCACCCGCAAACACATCCAAAGCCCCGCCAAGTCCGGCCATGAGCCCTACATTGAGCGTACCTTGATGTTGCGCCATCCACTCTTCCTGCCGTGGCGCGCCGAGACAAACCAGAAGCAAATCCGGTTCAGCACCGCGGATCGCTTCCGCTACCGGTGCGCTATCGCCGTACCCATCGGCTGTACCAACAATGCGAAGTCCCGCATACTGCGCTTTGAGGGCTTCCCCCGCCCGCTCTGCCACGCCGGGCTTTGCGCCATAGAGAAACACAGACTGTCCCCGCTTCGTCATCTCAGTAAAGAGCGCCGCCACAAAGTCAATCCCCGGTACACGGGCTTTGAGGGGCTTGCCCAGTATCTTCGCACCCAAGGTAATCCCCACCCCGTCTGCAAGTACCAGTGCCGCATTGGAGGCAATCTGCATAAGCGCCGGATTCTCACGGCAAAGCCAGACAATTTCAGGGTTCGGCGTGATGACATAGCCGCCGCCGCGGCGATCCATCTCTGCCATGGCCTGTGACACGGCTTCCGCCATGGTCACATCATCAAATCCCACACCCAAAACCTCAGTCCCCACGAGACTTCCTCCGATAAATAATTTATTCGCTGGGATTATATCACAATCCGTGACCTTTGTCCACGATGGAAACCACCCCGGGAGTGGACAAAGTGTTGACGTAGCTATGTAGGGGCGAACTGTGTTCGCCCGCGACAATTGCGATCACTGCGGGCGAACACAGTTCGCCCCTACATAAAATCAACGCTAATTGCCCACACCCAACCACCCCGGCGCATTCGCGCCACCCCTCCAAGGAGGGGAATTTAACGTTCCGCGCCCCTATTCCCCTCCTCGGAGGGGTGGCAAGCGAAGCTTGACGGGGTGGTCTCTACCAATTATATAAAAGCGCCCTTTTGCGAAGTAAACTCAAAATTTAAGCATACTCAACTATTATAAATCCACTCACTTTCTAATTACATTGCGTACACTCATGATTCGTTTTTTATCCTAATTCTTGACAAAAAACTACCCGCGGTGTACTGTAGTTACTAGAAAAGGAGTTATTCTTATGATTACTATCACCTTAAAAGACGGCACAAAAATCCAAGTCGCCCCCCAGAGCACCTGTTTACAGGTGGCAGAGGGCATCTCCGCCGGTCTTGCCCGTATGGCCATGGCCGCTGAAATAGACGGCGAATTGGTTGATTTAGGCACGGTTCTCACGAAAGACTGTAACCTAAATATCCTCACATTCTCTGACGAGGGCGGCAAAACCGCCTATCGCCACACCGGCGCCCACGTATTAGCCCAAGCGGTACTGCGTCTGTTCCCGGAGGCAAAGCTGGCCATCGGCCCTGCTATCAAAGACGGCTTTTACTACGACTTTGACTGTGACGTGACATTCACGCCGGAAGTCTTGGAAAAAATCGAAGCCGAGATGCGAAACATTGTCAGCGAGAAGCTCGCCATTGAGCAGTTCACACTCTCACGGGAAGAAGCCCTCAAACGCGTGGCGGACGAGCCATATAAGGTGGAGCTCATCGAGGGTCTGCCCGAGGACGAGGCGATCAGCTTCTACCGCCAAGGGGAGTTCACCGATCTCTGCGCCGGCCCGCATCTGCGCAACACCGGCGAGCTCAAGGCAAACGCCCTCCATCTGCTCAACTGCACCGGCGCATATTGGCGCGGGGACGCGGACAATAAGATGCTCCAGCGCATCTACGGGACATGCTTCCCCAAAAAGGCGGAGCTGGACGAGTATCTGGAACGTCTGGAAGAAGCCAAAAAGCGCGACCATAGAAAGCTGGGCAAGGAACTTGGTCTCTTCCTCCTCAAAGACGAGGGCCCGGGCTTCCCATTCTTCCTCCCTCACGGGCAGACCGTGAAAAACGAACTCATCAACTACTGGCGCGAGGTGCACCGCAAAGCAGGCTATCAAGAAATCGGCACGCCTGTGATCCTCAGCCGCACCCTGTGGGAGCGTTCCGGCCACTGGGGGCATTATGCCAAAAACATGTACACCACCGAGATTGACGAGCTGGACTTCGCCATCAAACCCATGAACTGCCCCGGCAGCATCTTGGTCTATGAGGCAGAGCCCCGCTCTTACCGTGACCTCCCCTATCGCATTGGCGAGCTGGGTCTGGTGCATCGGCACGAACTCTCCGGCGCGCTCCACGGCCTCATGCGCGTCCGCTGTTTTACCCAGGACGACGCCCACATTTTCATGACCCCGGAGCAGATCAAAGACGAGATCAAAGGCGTCGTAGAACTCATTGATGAGGTGTATACGCTCTTCGGCTTCAAATATCACATCGAACTCTCCACCATGCCGGAAGATCATCTGGGCGAGGTTGAGACTTGGGATATGGCCATCGCCTCCCTCAAAAGCGCCTTGGACGATTTGGGCAAAGAATACCGCATTAACGAGGGTGACGGCGCGTTCTACGGCCCGAAAATCGACTTCCATCTGGAAGACTGCATCGGCCGCACCTGGCAATGCGGCACAATCCAACTGGACTTCCAGTTGCCGGAACGCTTCGAGCTGGAATACGTGGGACAAGACGGCGAAAAGCACCGCCCTGTCATGATTCACCGGGTCGCCTTCGGCTCAATTGAGCGTTTTATCGGCATCCTCATCGAACACTTCGCCGGCGCATTCCCCACATGGCTCGCCCCTGTCCAAGTCCGGGTTCTGCCCATCACAGACCGGGCAAAAGAGGCGGGACAAGCCATCGCAGATCAACTGGAAGCCGCAGGCGTCCGCGTAGAGACCGACTTCCGCAACGAAAAAATCGGCTACAAAATCCGCGAGGCGCAAATGCAGAAGATTCCCTATATGCTAGTCCTCGGTGACCGGGAAGTCGAATCCGGCGAAGTCTCCGTCCGCACCCGTACCGGCGGCGATCAGGGTACAATGCCGGTAGCGCAGTTTGTGGAGCAGGTGCAGCGGGAGATTGCGGAGAAGGCATAGCGCTGAAAGCACGAAAGCCTCCTTTCCCAAAGGAGGTGGCAGGCGAAGCCTGACGGAGGATTATTCCCTTCGTAGGGGCGACTTGTAGTCGCCCGCGGGCGGCAGAATGCCGCCCCTACACGTTGGAAATATTGCAAAGAGCAATCCTCAGTCAGCTACGCTGACAGCTCCTTTGAAAAAGGAGCTTTTGAAAAGCGGCCTGCCGAGTTTGATTATAATGTAGACAAGCACTAAACATGTACGCAAACAAAAAAATTGAGGAGGAACAAACTATGCAACTGTACACAACAGACTTCATCACCGGGAAGAACATCGAAACAATCGGCCTTGTAACCGGCGGCGCGGTGCAAACAAAGCATCTTGGCAGAGATTTTATGGCAGGGGTCAGAAAACTTGTGGGCGGCGAAGTTACAATCTATTCCCAGATGCAAGACGAAGCCCAAGCGCAAGCTACCTTAGTCATGATGGAAGACGCAAAACAAATGGGCGCAGATGCCATTATCTGCATCCGCTACAGCATCGCCTCCATTGAGGGTTCATCTAAAGTGCTGGCCTTTGGTACTGCGGTGAAGTTTGTGTAGCAAGATAAACCATATCTTAAAACGCACATCAAAAAAGGACTTGTTTTTGAAAACAGGTCCTCTTTTTTATAAATTTCTTGTAACGAAATCTACATTACATCGTCTAACCAATAGAGCCAAACTGAAAGGAGGCGAACATGTGGAGATAGACTTTGAGCAATTATACAACACGTATTATATGAAAGTGTATTCCTTTGTTATGACATTGGTGAAAAACCAAAGTGATGCCGAGGATATTACACAAAAGGCTTTTTTCAAAGCTATGACCACTGACAAAAAAATCCGCGGTGAAGCATCCGATTTCACTTGGCTATGCGCTATTGCAAAAAATTTGTTTCTTGACGAGCTTAGGGCGAAAAAACACACTGACGAATTTCACGCAGATGCTACCTCAGAGACAAACATAGAACATACCTTAGTCGATGAAGATTCTGCTTTCCGCATTCATCAAGTACTACACAATTTGGACGAGCCGTACAAAGAAGTATTCCAGCTTCGTGTATTTGGCGAATTGTCTTTCCAAAAAATCGGTTTGCTGTTCGGAAAAACCGAAAGCTGGGCGCGTGTTACACATCACCGCGCCCGTCAAAAAATGAAAGAGAGGTTGAATGAAAAATGAACATTTCCTGCGATATTATCACAGATTTGCTACCCCTTTATCATGATGGCGTATGCAATGAATCCAGCAAAAAACTTGTGAATGAACATATAGCAGAATGCAGTAAGTGTAAGGCCATGCTTATAGAAATGAAAGATAACAGACTGGATGCGCATATTGAACGAGAACGCGAAAATGTGCTTGGAAACCACATGCAAAACGTGAAAAAGCAATCCCTCATACAAGGGCTCTCAATTGCAATGCTATTCTCTGTTATTCCTCCATTTGCGGTGAATCTTGCAACTTCTGGTACTTTAAATTGGTTCTTTATCGTATTAGCCGGCGTCCTGCTATTTGGCTCGTTAACAATGACTCCTTTGCTTGTGAAAAAGCATAGAGGTCTTTGGACCTTGGCAAGTTCTACTGCGAGTTTGCTTTTACTGCTTTTTGTAATTGATTCCTATGTGAAAGGCAGCAGTTGGTTTGGGGTGGCAGCTATCTCTACTTTGATTACGGTTGGATGTATCCTGCTTATCACAAATATTTTTGGAAAGAAGAAACATTAAGAACCAAAACGGCAAAGCCGGGGCATTTCATCTTGATTTGCTCCGGCTTTGCTGATTTGTTTTCGGGACAAGGGCAGACACAAGGTCTGCCCCTACGTTTACTCTAATTCTGATTCCAACTGCTTACAGCACTTTCTTCCTCTGACCCATGCAAAACCGCATAGGACTTCTTCAACACCTCATCCGTATACTTGGTGAGGTCTCGATACGCCTCCCGGTTTAAGCGATCGTACAAGGCCACGTTTTCGGGGATTGGATAGAAAGTATCTTTCACCTGCACCATCCGCTCCACTGCCTCGTCATAGCTTGCATACACGCCAAGCCCAACGGCAGTGTTGATGGCAGCGCCTATGCTTGCCGAACCGTTTACCACGTTCCGTTTAGCAGGCAGGTTAAAGGTATCCGCAAAGATTTGCATAAAGAGATCACTATTCGACCCGCCGCCGGAGATGATGATCTCCTTGAGTTCACGCCCCAATTCTCCGCACATGTTGTCGCAGTTGTTCTTCATGGTGAGGGCGATCCCCTCTAGGATAGAACGATACAGGTAGGCAAAGTCCATGTGAGCGTTAAAGCCCAGCATCACACCCCGCTTGAACGGCTCCCATGGGTTGGCCAACCAATCCAGCACCGTCATGAGGCCATCTGACCCGGCCGGCACGCGCTCCGCTTCCTTACTGAGATATTCCTCCGCAGACATACCCTTTTGCTCGGCCTGCTCAATGAGACTTCCGCCCAGAAGCTCCCTAAACCAGCTAATCGTCCACATCCCCCGCCGGATGCCGTAGCCCTCATAGATGAATTGTTGGGGTACGGAGGACATGATCCCCCAATAGGACACAGGGGCTTGGGGCATTTCATCCCCCGGCATCATCAGGGCGATGTATGTCCCTAGAGAGATCACAGCGGAGGTATCATGCACCAATCCCGCCCCCAAGGCTTCTACGGCTTTGTCGGCAGTGGTGCATACAACGGATGTCCCCGCCGGAAAGCCTGTCAGTTCTGCCGCTTGTTTGGTGATCTGTCCCACAACAGTCCCGGGAACATGCGCGTCAAAGAGCATATCCCGCGGGATTTGGAATCTGTCCGTGACTGCCGCGTCCTCCGACCAATCCCACTTGTCAAAATCAACCGGCCATTGTCCGAAGAAGTTGCCGATACAGTCTTGCGCTTCACCCGTCAGCCGATGCGTGATATAGCCGGAGGTACTGGTTACATATCCTACATCCGGGTTTTCGTGCTCATAGGGCTTTGCCGTCCGCGCGTCCTGCCAACTGATGGCGGGGGCTGCCAGCGTACCGTCTTTCTTCAGCAGCACACGGCAACAGCGGATATAACCAACGCCGATGCCCAAGATGTCTTTCACATCCCCCGGGAAGGCCGCCATTGCCTTTTTGGCGGCGGCGCAGAGAGCCTCCCATAGATCATTCCCCGGATGTTCTACGATGCCGGGTTCTGCCAGATACATGGGTTTGAGCGCCTCGCGCCCCTCACAGATGACAGTGCCGGCTAGGTCATAGATGACCACCTTACAACTCTGGCTGCCGCCGTCTATGCCGATTACATATTTGCTCATCGTCTCTCCTCTTTCTTATCGCGTCAAGAAGCCCCCGTCAACCGCCAAGACGTGTCCGTTTACGAATTGGGAGGCAAAGCTTGCTAGGAATACAGTCGTACCCATCAAGTCGTGGATCAGTCCCCATCTGCCCTCCGGCGTATGGTCTGTGATCCACTTCTCACGTACCGGGTCAGAGGCGGACGCCGCCGCCACAGCAGTTTTGAAGTACCCCGGCGCAATGCCGTTTACTTGGACATTATACTGGGCAAGCTCGTCACAATATGCCTTGGTAAGTCCCGCGATGCCATGCTTGGAAGAGGCATAGGCCGGTGACCACTGGCCGCCGAGGAAAGAGAACATGGAACAGATATTGATAATCTTGCCGCTTTTTTGCGGGATAAAGAACTTGGCGCACTCATGGCTCATCTCAAATGCCGCTGTCAAGTTAATGGCGATCATGGGATCCCACTGGGCGCGGCCGAAATCCAGCACATCTTCACAGATGCAAATACCCGCGCAGTTGATGAGAATATCCACAGAACCCAGCGTATTTACACAGGCTTCCACCACTTCTTTGCAGACGCCGTCTTTGGTGATGTCCGCTTCCATGTAGACAGCCTTGCCGCCCTCTGCTTCGATGAGTGCGTTAAATGCAGGATCGTCCGGCATAATGCTTGGCATAAAGATATTCGCGCCGGCTTTTGCGAGGGCTAATGAAAATGCCTGACCGAGACCTGTATTGCCGCCGGTGACAATTGCGTTTTTACCTTTTATGGAAAAATAGTCCATTTTAAAATCTGTAATTTGCATATTTCGTTCCTCCATTTTAGTAGGGGCGAACTGTGTTCGCCCGTTTAGTTTGATCCTTGCTCAATTCTGGCAAGTAATTTTTCTACAAATTCAGCCGCGTCCCCCTCTACAACGATATCCGCCAAACTACAGAGAGGTGCATTCCGGTTTGTATTCACGCAGATAAGATGTCGCACGTCCTTTAATCCCTCCACATGCTGCATCGAACCATGGATGCCCAGCGCTAGGTACAAATCCGGGCTCACAATCTTGCCGGACTGTCCCACCTGTATCGTCCGTCTCGCCGCACCATAATCCACCGCACGCCTACTGGCGGACACCATGCCGCCTAGGGCTTTCGCTAAAGGTTCTAGCTTAGAAAACGCCTCTTTTACCCCACCACCGCCGGAGATTAGGACTTGTTGTGTGCGGATATCCTGCACCACCTCACGGGGACGGCGGTTGAGCAGCGTAACACTTGTCTCCGGGATGTTTTGCGGGGTATACGTGATCGTCTGCGTGTCCCGCTCGGCGGACATTGTATCGTCAAATACATCCGGGTCAATGCTCGCCATGACGGGGGCTTTCCCCACATGGACAACGCTTGCGAGAAGCTTCCCGTCAAAGGCCGGACGGATAAACTCCACCTGCTCACTTGTCTGCCGAATCTCTGTCACGTCTGCCACAAGACCCACTTCCAGCATCATCGCAAGCCTTGGCGCTAAGCTTCTGCCAAACTGGGTGGCAGGGATTAGGATGCAATCAAATTGATATTGCTCCTGTAGTTCCCGCAAACACGCCGCCGCTTGGGTGGGGTCATAGGCTTTGATGCGTTCATCCGGCACTTGAATCCAGTAGTCGAATTTCCCCTGTTCCGTGCCGATTTCATCTGTAAGACACACGCCGTAGAGTTCGTTCCGCCCGCCATTGATGGCATCCGATGCGCCGACTAAACGGATAGACCGCTCCCGCTCGTTTGCGTCACAATAAATGAGTAGTCTTCCCATATCACACGTAGCCCTTTTCTCGCAGGAACTGGTAGACCGTCTCCACCCCTGCGTCATCCGCTTGTACAACCACCTGCTCTCTCGCCCCAAGCTCTTTGGTATGAGCACTTGCAATCCGGGTGAGAGAGCCATCAATCCCCAGTGTTTCACTGGGCAGTTTGAGGTCATCATTGCGCAGTATCTGAATGCGGTCATCCACGTCTAAATCCAGATCGTCATAGCGGACATAGGGCAACTTATAGGTTGCGTCACGGGTAAGGCTACAGACGGCGGGAAGTTCCATCTCATAGGTCAACACTTCCCACTCCGTTTCCACATGGAATGTCACCTTTTCCCCATCCGAGCGTATCTCATCGAATGACTTGATGTGAGACATCTGCTCGATTCCCAGCACCTCCGCCGCTTGTGCGGGGACATGGGCGGTGTCGCCGTCCAGCGCACGCGTACCGGTGAGGATGAGGTCAAATGCACTTTGTTTGAGATACGCCCCTAAAACCAGGCTTGTCACATAGGTATCGCTCCCGGCGAACTGTTTGTCAGAGAGGATGGTTGCACCATCCACCCCGCACCGCAAGAGATCGCGCACGGAATCCAACACCGTCTCAGGCCCCATGGTGACGAGTTCCACTGTGACATCCTCCCGCTCTTGCTTACAGCGTAATGCGTAGGCCAGAGCGGCGGCGTCATCCGGGTTTAAAATCTGCTGCGCCTGATCTCGGATGAGGACATGCCGCTCATAGTCATAGCGGAAGTTGTCTACATCCGGGACGAATTTCACCAAACAAATGATATGCATACCTTTATGATTTCTCTGCCTTTGCTGCTTTTTTCGCGACCCGCCAGAAAGCGGCAAGGAATAATACACCGCATAGACCGATCACAGCACTTGCGATGAAGTAGGCGTTATAGCCGCCGTAATCGCCGAAGGTGGCAAATAGGAAGTTGGCAATGATGGGGATGATAATGTCCGGCAAGTAGCCAATCAGAGAGATAAAGCCGATGGCCGCGCCCAGTACTTTGACGTCTAGTTTACAGTCACCCAAAATAGACCAATAGGTGCCGCGAACCGCAAACACAAAGAGGCTGCCCACAATGGCAAGTACAAAGAAAATGGTAGCCGGACCGCTGGTTGGCAGGACGGACATCAGAATCAGGCAGAGTGCACCGCCAATTAATGCAGCGCTTATAACCTTGCCTTTGCCGGCTTTATCCGCCAAAAATCCGCCGATCACACCACCCACAGGACGCATCCACGCAGCGGCAGCCATAACCGCTGCCACTGTGACAGCAGAAGCACCAACGTTGGCTTGCAGGAAGCCGCCGTAGTAGAAATATGTCCAGAAGAGGAAGTATCCGCAGAAGATGACACCGCCCATGAGAAGAACGAGGGGGTTTTTGAACACTTCAAGCAGGTCTTTCGCGCGGAACTTGTTGCGCTCCGCCACTTCGCCGCCTGCTTCGATGAGTTTTTTATCGTCTTCCACAAAGAACAGTACAAGCAAGGCAACAACAGCCATCACGATGGAATACATGTAAATGACACCTACAAGGGCTGCCTCTGTGCTCTCAGGTGTTTCCGCACCGCCTAGACCCCGGGCAAAGATGATGACCGCCACACTGGCAAGTACCGCCTCCACAAGACCCCGGCCGCCGTCTAACACACCGAAGAAGCGCCCCTCCGTGTCCGACGTGGAGATAAGCTTTACCAGCTTCATGTGCGCACTCCAGAAGGTAAACACAGCGAAGAAGCCCCAAATGGCAAAGATCAAGACTACACTTGTATAGCTGGGCACTTGTGCAAACCAGAATCCGCCTGCTGATGTACCTGCCATGGAGACAAATAGCAGCTTTTTGGCAGAGAATTTGTCACACAATAGTCCGCTGGGGAAATAGCCCACAACGAACACGAAACCAAGTACCGTGTAAAGGATATTGAGCTGTTCAAAGCTGATGTTGAACACTGACAAAATCGTTTCTTGATATCCCGATCTCAGATAGATCAGAGGATAGATAGAACCTGCGGCTAATACGATCAAGATGAGCTGGAAATAACGCTTGAATTTTGAAGAACCCATACTGACTCACACTCCCATTTCTTGTTTTTAAAAATTTTGCCAGGAATACGGGGTTTGCGCATTATTTCTGATATTTTGCACCCCCCTCTTGATAGTAAATCGTGCCATAGTTCATGATGCCTTTAGGGTCAAAGGCTTCCTTGAGTTTTTCCAACATATAAAAGGCCGAACCGTGCTCTTCCGCTGACCATTCGTTTCTATACTTCCCAATCCCGTGATGATGACACATAGAGCCGCCCAGTTTTAGGGTTTCCTCCACGATGATGGTCTGGAGCGGATGGTGATAGATGCGCATTTCATCTTCCGGCGCGCAGTTGATGTTGTAGTTATAGACGAAGTACATATTCGTCCCATTGATGTAACTGTGAGACGAATGTCCGCCCAGCATGGTAAGGTCATTGGCACGAGGGAATTCACTTCTGATGCGGTTCATCACATTGTAGTAAATCTGGATGACATTCTCCCAATCGGCGGAGACTTCCGTGGTGAAACCGTCGTGTCTGTCATTGTCTATCATGCCTTGGAACTCATCGTCAATGTCCTGCTGTGACCAGTTGAGGTGATTGAACCAGTCGCGGATCAGCTCCGGGTTCACTTCTTCCAAGATGCCGTCTTGGAATTTCTCCACAGCCTCTTCGATGCCGTTTCCAATAGCTTTTGCCAAGTCCTCCGGCCCTTCCGCCATGAAAAGGAGGACGCACTTATCTTTGTGGAAGTGATAGAAATGCTGTCTCGCATCTTCTTCAGAATATGCCCGCGCCACAGATGGACGATAGCCGTTGACCATGACTTCACGCAGAACCTTGATCCCCGTGTCCAAGTCTTTGGTCAGATATCCGTAGAAGCGGTTGTTTTCGGGGAAGTACTTGTAAATCTTCACCGTCACTTCCGTGATGTAACAAAGCGTCCCCTCGTTGCCGATGACAATATGGCGGATATCCGGCCCGCCCGCTCTGCGGGGGACATTCTTAATACGAGAGATATGCCCGTCCGGGAACACACATTCCAAACCGACTACCATATCCTCAATACCGCCATAAAGCGTGGAAAACTGCCCAATACTCCGGGTCGCCACCAGACCGCCAAACTGTGCAACAGGCTTCGACTGGGGGGAATGCCCCGTGGTGTAGCCCAGCGCACGGAGTTCATCTTCCAAGCCTTGCAGCGGAACACCCGCTTGGACAGTTGCCTGCATGTTATAAGTATCAATGGAGATGACTTTGTTTAAGAGCTTGCCGTCTATGACCAACGTCCCCTCTTTCCAGTTCTCCAGCCCGCCCTCTGTGGCGGTTTTGCCGCTCCGGGGGATGACGTTGATGTCATTGTCATTACAAAAGCGAAGAAGCGTCTGCACTTCTTCTGTGGAAGCCGGGTAGACAATGGCCGTTGGTTGAGGTACATCCAGCACCTTTTTCGCTTTCGCGTATTTTTTGTAGCGATCTGCGGAAGCGTCGTACAAATCATCCGGGTTTGTGTTGATCTGCGCCTCTGTTAGTAGGCCTCTCAAGCTCTCGAGAATCTGCTCTTTTTGCATGTTGATCTCCCCTTAAAAATTTATTTCTACAGACTGCTCTACACTACTCAATTAAACTAAATTTGTTATTTAGCATACTACAGCGCTTTTTCTCCGTCAACGATTTCGCGGAAAGTTTTTCATTTTTCGCACATTAAACAAATTTAATATGGAAAATTTTCCATATT
>Ga0131853_10002366_pt1 | contig 33688 bp, 25 predicted proteins | sample TergutLab28metaG_FD_92764 | JGI IMG/M metagenome (GOLD analysis project Ga0131853, IMG submission 92764) | Labiotermes labralis P1 segment gut microbial communities from Petit-Saut dam, French Guiana - Lab288 P1 (version 2) (version 2) | ecosystem: Host-associated > Arthropoda: Insects >... | reverse complement strand
CTTTAATAGCGGGTGATGTTGTGGGCTGGGGCGGGCGGTGGGGGCAAGGGCAGCCGGATGGGGAGTTCGAATGACTTGCGACGCACGTTGGGGGGGGGGGGGGGGGGTGTTAAGTCTTATTATTATTATTATTGTCATCATTGCAGTTGAATACAGATGTGGATATGTATGTCAGGTGTTAGTGGTGTTGATTATCAAGACTTGATGCATGGGAGAAGATCTTAGGCTTTTATATATGTATATATATATATCTGTGTGGTATGACTGAATGTGCATTGGTAAGAACCTACTCTTTAGGGAAAACAGAGACAGTCTCATACATTTTCATCTCTTTTGGAATGTGTGCAGTTGAACTGAGAGTTTATTTATGTCTTATAAAATCTGAAATTGTCACCTCAATTTTAAGCACATTTTTCATCATGTGTATTTATTTTTCAGATGATGATTTCAGTGAAAGTACTGGTTACCATTGTGCACTTCCTCTTGAAGTACATGGTGCTGGTTATGCACAGTTACAAATGATCTCAAATACAAAGGCTGGAAAACTGGTGAGTGTGGTCAAACAAACAGATTGTTTTCTTTGAGACTATAGAGAGAGTGTTTCAGTTTCTCTCTTCTGTCATGGATTTTGTATTATTGATACACTTGATGAACTGTCAAGAAGCACTTACCATATGAAGGTTTTGTGTAAGTTTGGATGATTAATATTAGCTAAAATGTTTTACAGGAGATGTATAGGAGATTATGCCCTTTTCAGCTATAAAAGATCTTAGGAAATAATGACAGAATAAGAAGGTAAAAGTAATGTTGTCCTTATACATGCCATGAAGGCATATGGGGGGAGGGGGGGGTGGTGGTGGTGGTGAGTATAGGCATACCTTAACTCTTTCTTAACATCACCACTAGATGAAGGTGAGTGGTCAGGCTTATGGCCTGCCCACTTTATCCCTGGGGAAAGAGATTGCCATTTTCCATTGAATAGGAGGATGGATGAGCCCCTCATTCTTTAGCCTGTAGCCTAGTCACTACACTTGCTGCACTATCCCAGCTGCCAACAGAACTGTATACTTTATCAATAACAGATTTTAGAGCCTTAAACTTGAATAGAACATAATGAATGAATAAATTCTCATAGGATTCTTGAAGAATTACAAAACATTAATCCACCAGAAAAATTGCTCCTCTTGTCCTACACAAACGTGTTCACTACTGATGGTTTAAAAGTTTTATCCTTTCTTATTCCAGATGGCTCCTTGTGTTCTTGTCCATCAACGAAGTTTTGATGTCGAGCAGTTTTGTCATGAAATTGCTGAGAGATTGTGTATTGAAGCTGGAAAGAAGTATTGGTTCTGCAACGATTATGATGTAGAAATAGTTGATGTAAGTTAGAAATATTTATTTACTCTTAGTATAGATACATGATATATTTGTGATTTTTGTTACTTATTTTTAACACATCCTTTGTGTGTCATGGCATGAAGATATGTTTGCAAGTGTGAGTCATTCTTGGTTTTCGCATATTTTTCGCAGAATGTGGCGTAAATCTCAATCTTATTTGAATCTATGAAGCTGCTGAACACATTTTTTCAGATCTGATGTTAAGTAGCTGCACTAAACTTTATCAGATATACTTAGTTATGGATCCAGTAGAACTCCATATTATGTAACTATGAAATGGAACTCTTTTTGTAATTCTTCTCAGAAATTACTATACAAAACAAAGTTTATGGGAGAAAAACATAGACCGCAGTAAGATATACAGCTTTTAATTGAAACGGTGTTTGATGTGATGTATACTTAAAGGAATCAAAGATAAATAATTTGTGATTGTTCAGTGTTATACCTGATACATCATATTACTTTTTTTTTCATATCTCTTATTTGGCTTTTGCTTTCTGTAGGTCTTCCATTTCTCTCTACACACAAAACTTATAATACAGGAAACCGTTGCCATTTGTGAGGGTTATGTTCCTGCAAATACTTTGAATGGTAGAGCTGCAGTGTGTGAAGATAATAGTATATGAGCAAAATGGGATTAGGGGAACCAAAAGCGCATGAAACATAATACAAAGTACAAAAGATCATTTGTGTTGACACTTGTTGCGGTGATATCCATATTCCTTGTTGAGAGTTGTCACGTTGATCAGATAACAGAGTGCATGGTGGTGGTGGATGGGGGAGGTGAGGCTGGATGACTTCCTGAAGGAAGAGGTGAACTTTGATTGCTGTCAGGGAGAGTTTGCTTGAAGTTATTAATATGTTAAATAAAGTGCATGCAATCTGTGTAAGCTTGTGACTGGTCTGGAGCAGATGGTAGACTGTAAATGTGTTTATGGATTAGCTGAGCTGTGCTGATCCTTTTTTATGCAGGATATTTGTTCTTGTACCTGAAAATGTTTCTCCTGTCATGGACAATGATTTTGTCTTCAAGTACTGTACTGTTTTAGAATCAAGAAGTGTTTTGAGACAGTTTTAAGTGTGGTTGCAGAAATATTTCATATTTTGACAGGTTTGCCCCTTTTCTGGAGATGTGATTGCTGTTGCATTAATGCGAATTCAGGCCACAATCAAAACAAAGGGTTTAGCAAAAAGCCAAAGGTTTGTATGCGTTTTTGTAGTATGGAAAAAATTGATGGCTGTTTATCTAGTATTTGTTAGTGAAAGAATGATCGGCAGAGGGGGATGTGTATGCACTGTTTATAATTTTGTTACACAGTAAATATGCTTATATTAGGGGTGCATAAATCCCAGGTGCCAGGGCACCGAGGCAACTACATTTGTTGTGGTGGCACCTAATATTTGTGGTTCCTCAGCATGCAACTTGCTTGATGCCACCCTTCTGGCACCTACAATTTTGAGGTGGCTGCTAGATATTTGGAAAAATTTGTGCTCCCTTGGCTTACATCATTCTGATTTTTAAGGCACATTATTAAGTCCCCCAGTATTTCAAGTGAAATTGATGTAATAGAGTATCCTTCTAAATTCATATTTACAATCATCCTGCCATTCTTTGCCATGTAACCAGTGAATTTTTCTAAGCATTGTTAAGTCAAGAGCAGACACAATCATCATCATCATTTTGGTATCTGATGTGATCTGTATGAGCAATGGAGCAGAATTATATACATAAATATTATGCAATGTAAGTATATGACATGGTACTCGAGAATTTATGAGAATGTGTTTATAAATACAGATTCACTTGAGTAACTAGGTTATCTGTTCTTTGAGCTTTAGTTTCATATTTGTGAACAAGAGAAAGGAGGAGGAAGCAAAGTATAGAAAACGGGGCGGGGAAGGAATTACAGTCATTTTGTTCTAGGCCTTGAAGCATTGGATGGAGAGTGGTACAAAGAGGCCCATTATTGTTTCAAAATTTACCATTTCAACATCTCTCAGGATATTTTCTTGTGTATTCTATGGCATATTGCCTAATACCACTGGCTGACATTTTGACTTGGGGAGTTGAATTCATGTAACACAATCCTGTCGCTGTTGAAAAATAAGAACACTCAACATCTTACATGGGACTGAATTTCCTTCACATATAAAGAACGAATTTAGCAGAAATCTTTTGTATATTTGCAATTTGCCAGTTAAACTGCATGAACAGCTCCTGTAAGAAATATTTGCCTTTCTGTTGCACAAATTGCAAATAGTGAGCTGCCTGTTTGATAAGTTATGTATCAAACCACTTAAAAATATGTATTTGTTGTGCTTGTGAATGGGAAACTAAAATATTCTTCCTCTTTCAAAGAAATGTGTCTATATGTGATGTGTTTCAGGAGCCATTTTGCCAAGTATGCGAAATGCTTTTTTGCCAATACATTGTTCTGTTGAATCTCCTGTTTCAGGCAAGGTATGTTGTAATAGCTTGTCTAAATGGCTTCATATATGTAACTGACAGGATATGCAATGGCATACACAGTAGAAACTGCACCTAAAAGCATACTCTGGCACAGAGTAGGTGAACAAAGTTTACTGTTATCAGCCTTATCATCATAGACACATTTGTACAAATTTTGGTAGTACCTCATAGAGGTGCAGGAACAGAGACAGTTCAGACTGAACCAGCATTGAGATGAGAACTGTAAACTGTTCAGACAGTGCATTATTAGACACTCTGACACTCTAGACATCCAGTCAGCAGTATGGAGCGGCAGCAGTACCAGGGCAGTTGCAAGTTTGTGTGGAATGTGGACTCAGGGCATTACGCTGTGGTGTGGACGCGGGCACTCCGTGAGGTTGACCCATGCAACACTATTGACATGGATCCATGGAATCCAGCCCGGGATTTGGCTGTGAAACTCAGGAAGGACCTTCACAATGTTCCCATGTATCAGCCTGTTAAAACAATAACCAATGAGTTAGTACTTAAAGGTAAGTTATTGTCATGGGTATTGAGTTCTGTCTTGAAACTACTGAATGTCAGATTTGTTGTATAGTACCCTTGCTTTTTTACCCTGATTATTAATGACTTGCTTCTCAATGGGACACCAACTGCCAGTATAATTCATTAAAATAGGCCATACATACTTCTTCATTTAGCAACAGTGAGTCATTTCTTATAGCATAGTGCCAGAATATCAAATTTCATGATAATTCATTCAGTGGTTCTTCAGTCGTTATGTGCAGGCAGACATGCCCAAAAAAAAAAAAAAAGTGAACGTAATAGGCGAATTTGGCAACCTCTTGTTGCAAATCCACCAAGAGGAGAGGATTCTAACTGCAAGGAATGTGACTAATGAGCATTTTAAAGCCTACTAAATATGCCAGTGCTTGTTATTTTACTAGTCAATTAACGTATTTTATCTTCCTCAACTGTATTGTCTTCAGAACCAGAAAACATCAAACACTTATGTGAAAGTAAGTAATTATTTTGCTCTTTGAACATTATTTATCCCTGCATTTTGATTGAATTAAATTGTTCATTCATGACACCAACAAGGGCACACCTTTGATATACACAAATACAGTCTCGTTGTTCCTGAGGATGGTGTGATGCCAAAACATGGAGGGGTGATATAAAACTATATTTGTATATATCAAAGGTGCATTGGTTGGGGTCATTAATTAACAATTTAACCCTTTACCTGCTAACATGGAGAATATGGTGAGCTCCGAAGGGCAGATGGGATTTAACTTGGAGTTTAAAGGGTTAATTTATTTCACTATATTTTGTGCAGTATATTGCTGAGTCAGTGCATGAGTCACACACACCCTTCAACTACAGTTGATAGACAAGGTATGGTTAAGCAGGACATTAAAGGTACATAAACCCAGTTGATTAATCTGAAGGAAGCATTCAGTGGAAGAAATAACAGCATTGACATTGTGAATACAGGCTCTTCATATTGAACACTATAGGAAAACTAAGCGGAGAATCCATGATGGGGAACGAGACAAATAGTTGAGCTGCAACAGTGGAATAAGCTTGATAGAGAGTGTCATCGAACATTATGTTCCGATCTGGGTCTAAAATGATGCTGTTAGTAAGATCTTTGTTGACAAGCAGTCACATTCACTGATTATCCTGTGGGCCCCTTTTAGCCTAAATAGCATATTTAATGAGACTCAGGCTTAGGAAATTATCATGGACATCCATTAATTTAACTATTCATCTCTCCTGTGAGTAACTTTTGATCCAACTGATAGTAACTAAATACATAACCAGATTTATACTTTCTAGTTTCATACTGTTACTACTAGTACCAACATGATGACCATATTAATGTCTGAATTGGTAGTCACAGAAGCTCAAACTAACAGTGGGGTGCTGAAATTCTTTGTGATAATAAATCTTCAAAAAAAGTGCATTGGTTATTAATGTAATATGTGTATAATGTAAAATAACACTGTGGCAGGCGTGAAGTTGTTTAATGGAGCAAAGTAATGACTCTTTGTTAGGTGACATTGTCCCACTGTGTATTGCTTATAATTAAGGTGATTTATTAACTGACAAACACAACTGTGCAGATCTAATATATTGGTCCTTTATTCATTACTGCATATATCAGTGGTGTTTGGTAAGAGAGGCCTCCCCCCTTTTTTATTCTTTTTGTGACCTGATGTCTACTTGATGATGCCTGATGAAAACAGCCAATACATTAGTAGCACTGAATAAGGGACCCATATATTACATCTGCATAGTTGTGTTCATCCATTTATAAAACACCTTAATGAATCTTTGTGGGTTATGTCAAATTTTTTATGCACTTACAAATTTTTCATTAACAGCTTTTATGAATTAACAGTTACAGTCATGTTTTTTTCCTCTGTGTGTGTGCGTGCGTGCGCAGGCAGGCAGGTGTGTGTGTGTGCGCACAGGGGGGGTGTTGCATGCATGCACATATGCACACATGTATGTTTTACTTTGAGGTTATGTCTGACCAATTTAATGTACTCGGGATATGTCTGTACTACTGTCATAATGTATAGAAATGGATTACCGTATTGTATGGTAGTAAATTGTGGTCCTTGCTGCCCTAAATACTTCGACTATAGTACTTGAAGGAAAGAAGTTTGAGTTCTTTCCAAATTAAGTAGTGTTTGAGGAAGTGACAGTGTAACTGATCATACTTACTTCTGTTTGTTTTTGTTCTGTCAGCTGCAATAGAATTATTATGTTTTGAGTTAAATATGTGTTCTTTTGTTTCAGGCATTTCATTCGTGCGTATCAGTGACTTAGAAAACTTGACTGAATTAACACTGTAAGATTAAAAATTGTTAGTAGCAGTAATGTTTAAGGACTGAAGCTGTGTTCCCTGTTCTGTATCAGGTAACTGAGATTTGTAATAATGACTGAATGTAGTTTTTGGGAGCTACTACTTCCATCATACCTTATACTTTCAGCCTTAAGCAATATGTACAAGTTTATTTTTCCCTTTTTATGTGTATCTGCAAGAAAAACCTGGTTGTAACTCTGATATATTATTCGTAGGAGAAAAGATTTTTCATTCTTACAGAGATTTGTAAAGAAGGGCAGTAGGCCATAGTGTTCGGATATCACTCACATACACGTACTGATTTAGATTTATCATCATTTCTGTGTTCAAGGTGATTTAAAATGGGCAGCATGATTATATTTGCATTACAATTATACAGGTTTAATTATTTGTGCATAAATAGCAGGAACTTATGTGATCTGTACAGTGTCTATTTTGGACAGAGAAAAAGATGTTGAGTGACTGTAACAGAACTTCCCCACATACAAATCAGTTACTGATTTGAAATTTATGATTAAAGAGACTGGTTTTATATATATATATAGAGAGAGGGAGAGGGAGAAATGTATGCCCTTGATTTTGATTGGAAGTATGCCAGTGCTCTTGCCTATTAGTCTGAAAGGCTGTCACTCTATGAGAACTGTGGAAAATTTTGGAATTTCTGGAGGACAATGGGAATCATATTCTCTTCAGTCCTATTGGTTCTGTCATTTTATATGCTTGTGCACACAGTAAAATATAGTCTTCTGCTTTTTCCCTTCTTAGTTCCCTTCTGTGTTGTGTGTGTGTGTGTGTGTGTGTGTGTGTGTGCATTTGCGTGAGTGAGTGAGTGAGCAAGCAACATGCATTACTTATTTAAAGGTACAGGAAGTTGAGTTTGTTTAGAAACATCAACCCTTTAATCCTTATGTAAATCAGACTGCTATGTTGTTTTAAATGCACCTTTTCTGAGAGATCTAGAGATGTCAGATTTGATGTTCTTTTAGTTCTGGCTATGAAGATAGTACTTTTCAGCACCTGTTGATGTTCATGCCACATGCCAAGAGTAGTGTCCTTGAAGAGGTAACAAAAGTGATGACAACAACAACAGCGACAACAACATTTTATGATGCTAAGGTACAGTTGAAGTCCCTGCATACTGTGAAGGCATACAGGCAAAATGGAGCAAGAGCTCCACACATTCTTTATTGCAACAGTAGATGGATGAGAGTGGCCAGCTTCATGACCCCAGCTGCTTTACCTCCAGGCAAAGAACTGATGGTGTTCATTGAATTTAGGCTGGGTAGGACCCAGAACCAATCTGAATGTTTCTGGAGGTGAGATAAATCTTTTGCTTCTGCTAGGAATCGAACTCGAATCTTCAATCTGTAGCCAGGTTACTATACTGACTACACTCTCCAAGCTCCATTGTATACTGTAACCAATGTGGCATGAATGTCAGTACAGAAATCTTTCTGTGATGAGAGATAAGTATGAAAGAATGGGACTGAGGATAAAGGAATATGGGGATGATGTGGTGGTAGAATTTTATAGTACTCTGTTATGAAAAAGTTAAGTGTTAGCAAGGAGCTGCAGTTTGTTTTTTAAATAAGCACACTACTTTGATTTTCAAACTAGCAGAAGTAACCTAAAAAGAGTTAGTGAATAGTTCAAGATTAAGAACTGTTCACATTTTGTGATACTTGACATGACAGTGGTGCTGTTGAAGTTTTAAGTCATCAATTCTTCTGAGATGTTACACTGTGTTGTATTATCATCACCATTCCCAACACTATTATTGTGCCAGATAATCTCAGCATTCATTAGTGTTGATAAATACAACAATACTCCCCTCACACACAACCTGTGTTCTGTTATAAACTTCCCAGTAAATCCACTAAGGCATAGCTCCACCACTTCCACTGGCTCACCAACCCAGTTGTCCGTAGATTTGTATAATACATTCACATGTTGCAGTGCGGCTACACTTCTTGGACTGCTTAACTGTGAAGATGAACGTACAGTAATTCTTTAAAACATCACTGTCTACCAGTTGACATGGTTTATTATTCCAGAAGATTTGAATCTCATATTCATACTCAAATCCTCTTATTCTGTCTTTTTACAGGGCCCAGCCATTTTGATCTTTCTATCTCCAGATGAGTTGGATATTTAAGTCTGTTCTTACCTGTAATTGTTTTAGTATTCTGTTTTTCACACTTTTTCCCTGACCTCCTTCAGTACCAAGTTAAATTTATTATACTTTTCTATTCTTTCATGTCTTTCCACAAGCATCATTCATCATCAGAAATATTCTATGAACTTTACGGAATTTCATAGTTGAATGTAACGTTAAACATTGTCAGACACTGAATTTTGGTCTGCATTGGTGTAATGTAACCTGTTTGTTACATGAAACTCAAACGCAACTTAACGGACTTTCTCAAAAGTGGCATATTGAAAAAAAAATGTGTATGAAATATAGATTGCACGCATAAAGAATAGCAAGTTACAGGTAATCTACAAGTCAAGGGAGATAAAATCAGGTATATGCTTATATCTTGTTACCAGAACACAGATTGAGATCATAATGTAAAGACAGCTAATAGATTTTTTGAAATTGCAGCATAGTCCACACATTTGAGAAGCATCGTAATGAATAAAAATTGCTTTTATGAGAAAAACTGTAGGAAGATTAAATTCAGGGAATGCTTTTGGTCTTCCCTTCTAAAAATTTATAGTTGGAAATATAATAGTGTGTAATTGTCCCTGTTTTATATGGATGTGAAGATCAGAGATTGTAGGTGTTTGGCAACAGGGTGTTAAGGAAAGTACTTTTCCATAAAAGTGAAAAACTAAGAGTGAGATGGAGAGAACTGCATAATGCAGAGCTTCGTAACTATATTCTTCACTAGATATTAGTGTGATCAGATTAAGGCATAGGACATATGAATATGTAATAATGTTCATGTTAGATATGGGAAATTCATACAGAAATTTGGTATGAAAATCAGAAAGGAACAGAGCACTTGGATGAAGACGTTGGCAAGGATGTTTCATATTATAATTCATCTTAAATGATGGTGAATACTTAAGTTATTTACATTTTTTTAACTGCATGATGGCTGAAAAGTAGCTCTAGACCTCGAATTTGTGAATTGAAAATTTGCAGTCAACATTGTAACCAGAAATTTCCACCTTGTATGGTAATAAATTTTCATGTAGAGTATTCATTTGTAATAACGTGAAAGTATGTTGTATGTGTTGTGAATATTCAGTAACACTAGAATTAGATGAAGTAAGTTTTGCATATACTTGTGGTAACTTAAAACAGTATTTATAAACCAACATGTTGACTAGAAACTTGGTGCTGCATTTGAAGAATGTTATCTGTCCCATCTGTGTGTATTGTCTCTATACATTGTTTTGTTGACTGGAGCCACATATGTCAAACACTAAATGAAATGGCTCAGTGGTTATCACTCATTCTTGGTATTTGGGTCGCTGGTTCGAATCTTGGTGCAGAGACCAACTACCGTAGTCCCCCCTCCTTCCCTCCCCATGGTTTCCTTGAATCCCTCAAGCCAAATACCTCAGATTGGTCTAGACTGCTCCCAATTCATTACTTATTAATTTTCTTACAATAAGTGCTGTATAATCCCAGCTATGAAATTATTGTTAAGTAAACTGTACACAGTAGAATTTCTTTAATCCAAATGCTGATAATCCAGAAATCCTGATACTTTGGCATTTGGATAAGGTGTTATATAAGTGTTCTACAGCAGTGCATTCAGAATGGAAACCTGTGACTGGTCCTGTGATAATTGAAAAAAGCTAAGTCTTTTATATGATGAAATTAAAATAACTGACAAGTGGGCATTCTCTGATGGCTAGATGTGAAGTAACAAAATAGTACCTGTAAGAATTTAGTTCAGTATACATACTGTTTGATAATTTGGCACCTGTCTGGTACTGTCAAGGAATTCTACTGTACTTTAACTCCATTGTATAGTACTGAATCAAGATGGAAGTAAGAAAGCAGAATATTTTTAGGAACAAAGTACTAAAAATTTGGAGAAGGCAGTATTCATCTACACTAATTGATTTTTGTACTAAAATTGAGGATGTCCTCATACTTAATATAAGCAACTCATCATATGACTTTATTAGTTCCAAACATGCTTCCAGGAGAATATTCTGTTTCATTATGTGTTTATATCGTATATGCATAGTTTTTGAGACAGTATTATGTATACATAATTTATCTTCCTTAAACTTCCTTTAAAGCAGTATGAAACTTTGTGTGTCTGTGTTATTTCCTATTTGTCAACATTTGTCATTCACTTACTGTTCAAATAAAACTTTCACTGAAGCATTGCCATGAAAGGAAGCTGCAGAGACGGTATAATTTCCCAGTAATAAAAAGGTAGTTAGTTCAATAACATAAAAGGTGGCATACTTTTCAGATCTTCTGTTGCAACAGAAGTTTCCCTAGTTCTTGTGCAAGAAAGATTTTGTATTTGCAGATCCTACATGGAATTGCTGAAGAAATTATCAGCCATATTTAAAGTTTTCTACAGTGACATCTTTTAAATAGTGAAATGTAGCTAGTCTTCCAAGCTCACTGTACTTCATGTTTAATTTGAGGAGTGATCTCTTAAAATATTCCTAATATTTTTTCTTAAGATAGAATATACAATCCCTTCTTTTCCATTCATTTTAGGTTTGTTTTCTTCTCTTCAGCCAATATAACTTAAGTTGATCGTTATAACTTGAGATAATATGGTTGCTGTAAGAAACAATATTGGATTCTGCTGTAGAATGGTTTTATACTTAGTAGAAATGAGTAATTTAATATCTTCTGTTTGTTTGCCTTTTGACCAAATGGTTTGATGTATCAGTTATGCTTGAAACTTCTATGCAAAAGTGCCTGGTTGATATCTTGCCTGAGTTATTGGCTTTCCACACTTTTTTTTTTGGTGGTTTTCTATAATCCTACCAGGCCAATGCAAGATACTTCTTGATGAGGCCACTGTTGCTTCGTTCCAGATCCTTCGTGATTCTGTCATCAGCCACCCTCCATAAGGTACTGTATAATCTTCATTACTGACAGTATTGTAAACTGTACCACAAAAAACAATATTCTGTTTGAGAACATAGTTTGTGCATATTTGCGTATGTTTTGTTGACAACACTCCAAGCTTTACTCTGATTCAAGTCTATTAGTGATCTCAGATATCTCATTTCTATTTCTCTTCCATTGGTGGTAAACTTTATTTTAATCCAGCATGTTTGTATTTATAATTTTTATATAAATTAGATAAATTTACCTGAATTCCTTAAGACAAAGCCATGAAGGTGGAAGAGGGCATGAAGATGAAACTTCACAATTATTTATGGTATGCTTTTGTTTTGGAAAAAGCAGTTTTTTTACACGTTTTGGGAACGTGAATCATGTAACATGAAAATATGAACCAAACACATTTTTTCACATATTAAGTTTCTGGAATCTTTCTGAGACATGCATAACTAGTTCTTTGTATAAGTAAAGGAGCCAGTACTCTGAGTGTCAAATGTTTTTGAGGGGGGGGGAGGTGATATTTTTTTATGTTTCTGACATAAAAGAATAAATCTTGAAAATGTCAAAAGAATGCAGTCTTGAATTGCTTGCATGAACCTTGCTGCACCTTGACCCATTTATGAAATATGTTATTCCTTATAACATATTTTTTAAGTTTCTTGTTTCACGTAAAATGGTACTACTAGGATGTGTAGTGTTTCCATGTAATGCTTGGGATGTAACTACTTGCATTGAGAGCAGTGCAGTGAATAACAGGTTGCAGATCGCTGCTGTGTTTCAGCCTGTATCTTCCAGTTACAACTTATCCAGTGATGCAGATCCTCAAAATACTCCATTCTCCCACTTTTCTTCATCCAGATGTGAAAGTCATTTGATTCATATTGAATGTTTCAGTGGGCTGTTCTGTTCCTCCACCCCACCCCTCCAAATAAGTTAATTATTTTCTTTGTTATTGGCCTTAATATTAAAGTTTGAAAGTCTGAACAAATGGCAGTTCATGACACAGGCCCTTTCTCTATTGTTTTTTAAAATGAATTAAGCTGTCCAAAAAATGTGAGAACATTGTCAGTTTTATGCAGTTTTAATCCTTCCATTTTGCTTCTTTGTATATCTTATTTGTGAATGATGTAATACAGTCTTGAGATATATGTAACTTTTCATTTGATTAATGTTTGTAGTTTCACGATTTCCGTTTAAATGAATGTTTTACATCTGTACTGCATTTTCAGATATGAAAATTGAAAGAAGCTGGTTTCAGCTGTTATTAACTCATACGCGTGAATCTCGTCACCATTTAGAATATCACTGAGATGTTTGCAAAACATTTCTGTTGTGTATCCACAATGAAATTGATGCTGCTGTTGAAGTAACACAGTTAAGTTCTGAAACACTTCCATTAGTTTTCCCAGTGTCATACAATTTGAACCTACACCTAGGTAGCTAAACCATGACTGCGTTAAGGAAGATGCCATTGCCCATGTAAGTGTTATTTAATTTCTCATATTTTTTTACAGATTCATTGTGTTGGGACCATGTTGTTTATTGTCCTTGAGGGATGTTCAATATGCACAATGTACGTGGGCCACGATCTATATTTCCTTGGTAGGTGATTTTTTGACCATAATTTGGTGATTGTTTTATTATGTTTTCTTTGCTGACCTAATATGCTAACGACTAGGTTGGTGTATTACTAGAGTAATTAGTAATTTATATCATAAAACACCATAATGTTGTGCTGGTACAAAATACGTGAGTTACTGAAAGGATTTGGTTTCTTTCTTTACATTTTCCAAATTGAAACTAAATGTCACAACCATTCATTGAAGTGCATTTATATCTTAAGAAGCTGGAGGTCTTGAGAATAGAAGACTCAAGTCTTTTGGGATGTTACGGCATGTCGGCTGGAAAATAGTTACTGCCTGTTCGAAGAGTTATAGTGCCTTCATGTTCAGGGTCAATCACTCCAAGAAGATCTTTGACTGCTTGATCAGTCAACATGGTATAACATCCCAAGAGACTTGAATCTTAATTAGCATCAGTGTGAGAACCTCAAATCTCGTATTAAAAGTACTTCGGAGAATGTGCAACAAAATCACAATTCTTGCATATTATTGGAATATCAGTAGAAAAAAGAGCAGTGGAAGTTTTCTTGTTTCATCATTTTACACAGTTATGTCTGTCACAACAAGTACACAGTTGAGAATAAACTGTATCATTATCTTGAGAGTTGACGTGGGAGAACAAATCCAAATTCTTATGGAAAGCAAATAAGGACTTTGGTATGGAAGTTTGAGAAACATAATTTATAACAAAAGGAACTAGTTTAAGATATGTGAATATAATTCATCATCTCTGTACTTTCCAATGTCTTTTTATTGTACATAATAATCTGTGATATTTCATGGAGGGGAAACTATTTTTATTATTTTTTAATGTGTTCCATGTTACATGGCCAGAATGCTACTTTTGTATGCTACTTCTTGATTTGTTAAAAAAAGGAATTATAAGAAACTTCTTCTAAAGTGTTTGTAGTTTAAATTCAAGAAGTTTCATACTATCAGGATGTGTTATTTTGGTCTCCCATACTTTCCTTGTTATTGAATATGTCATGTAACAAAATGTACTGTTCCAAGTTTTGTCAACATAAGAATTCTGTGGAATGGTTTGCATAACTAACTTTCTTTGTAAGTGTTGGTCTGAATAGTGCAGTAACATTTTTGCTTACAGATAGATTGCTGAGATTTTGTTCTTGGTAATTTTATGTTCCTTATCTGTGAATTTATTGAATTCATTGGATGTTAACTTGGGGGACTAGTAAGTGATAAGATTCTTCACTGCACAATGTAACTGGCCCCTTTTTATGTGAAATGTCTTGTATTCTGTGCTGTAATTTCCCTTCCATGTCACTTCTGACACAAGCCACAAGCACCTTGCTGTATTATGTGTGATATATTGTGCAGTATGCCTGTCAGTTACATTGCTATCATTTTAGTTGTGAGTGATTCCAGGTGGCAGGAGTTAGCCTTTTACTATACTTCACAGATACAACAGAAAGAAAACTACTGTTACACTGTAGCTGAAAAAATGAAGCCATAGGACTTAATACATTTTTGCAACATTGGAAGCATTAAACTGATATGGCATCAGTTAATAATGTATTCACTGAAACATGCTGAGCAGTTGTAACCCTTTCCATTCAGTTCTGAATGAAACCCCCAACCTTTCAAATATGGTGGACTGGCTTATATGTTGGGCACCCCTGCCTACCAAGTGTGCCTCTCACTGCGTCCAAGCTTGGGCTGGCTTTTTTTTTTTTTCTGGTAGCTTGTGCCCTGCTCATTATTATTCATACTGTGATACTTCATAAAAGCCTCAAATCATATGTAGCAGGGTGATGAGACACTCTCTCTTTAATTTTAATGCTGACTTGTCCTGTTTTAAACACTGGGATCATCAGCAACATTCCTTCATAATTCCAGTAGGTGTATAATACTACTACAGAATGGGTAGATGAAATTATGTATGCTTCTTGGTTCATCGCTGAAGTGATACTGTTAAATCATTAATGATGTAAAGAAATCTAGCCCTTTGTTGGCAGAGCAGGATGAAAATATACAGAGGGCAGAGAGGTAAGGTAAACCTTCCAGTATTGAAGACACTGGTACTAGATGGAGATGAGTGGCCAGTTTCTTAGTCTGCCTGCTTTGCAAACTTTGGACTCCTTTCGTCTGACACCAGTCAAGTGGGAGGCTGTATGTGATGATGAAGGAAATTCTAAACCCCTGCTAGGATTTGAAGTTCTACTTTTTCCTCTAATGAATCATGTAGGCAATATATCAATCATGGATAAATAAACAAAGGTGAACACTTTGCTAGAATAACATACTATGAAGGTTGTGTGTGAGGTGTAAATACTTACTGCTGTGTTTTGAACTAAATACATAGTTGTTAGAAGAGAAGAATAGTTTTATATTTCATCTTGTGTGGGTTTTACAACAGACTAGGCAGTCCTTTTGTGATTGAACAAGATTTTGGCATATGAGATTTGAGGTTCTGATGGTAATAAATATGATGATTTACACCTGGGATGTGACACCATGTTCTTGGGTAGACAGGCCTAGGTCCCAACATATCAGAGGAACATGATGGCCTGCAGAATGTTGATATCAGTCTACCAAAATACATGGTTTCATATCCCAGAAGGGTGTTATCTTCAAGATTTGGGAAGGGAGTGTTGATATTTCCAATGTGTATATTAACCCTCTACATGCTCTTGTTTAGATCAGTGTTTCACAATTTAATTTGGCCATGGACTTCTTTGTCACTTAAAGAATATTTGCAGAACTGCTAATAAAATTCTTACGTATGTGTAAGCTAAAAATGCCAGTCCAGAAATTTGTTAGGATAGTAATAAATAAATGTTAAGTAAAGATATGAGATCATTGTATTATTTAATTACACTTTTAGAAATAAATATTGCCCTTCTTGGATACAAACAAGAACCTTAATATCTATTATGCAGTTCCATAACAAAAAAGAAACTAATATTCAAAATATGATTGTTCTGTTCATTCTGTTCCAGATAAGAAGGGTTAAAATGTTTCCAGAGTTTGGATTTTGAACGGATTGTAACTCCTTTCGTGAATTTATATTCTTTGACAAGTACTGATGACTCGTGTCACAACATGGACGTTCTTGTAATGATAACTTGACAGTGGTGCAAAGGCTGTTCCTGAATCCAAGTTATATAAATAATTTTTATGTGGTATTTAGAACCTCATTAGCTAATAATGTATTTTGTTGAATGTGTTTCAAAATTAATGATTTCTCACACAGATGGAACAAAGTAAACAAGTTTAACTCCATTTTTTTTCTTCTTCTTCAGTGGCACTACAGCCCGGGGTGGCCTTGGCCTCCTTACTCCATTTTTCAGTCTTATTAAATGTAGATAGGCAGATAATCAAGGAACGAACTGCCTGCTTGTACGGAACAGTGTTAAACAAAGGAACAGCAATGGGTCCTGTCCTGAGCCATCTGATTTCAACACTTTCACACCTCATTTTACCAAAACCCATTTTAATATTATTCTGTCATACAGTCATGTGTCTACTGTCTTCCTCCAAAATTTCCTAAAAATTCTGTATGTCCCTTTTATTTTTCATGTACCTAACATAACCCACCGATCTCATCCTCCTCAATTTAATCACTATAACAATATTAAGTGAAGGATGGAAATTATGAAGCCTTTAATATCGTGATTTACTCCATCGTGCCCATTCTTAAGTGTTACCGGAGAATATTGAAAGCTTAACCAAGGATAAAAGTAGCTGTCAATTCTACGGCAGTCTTTCTTTGTTAACAAGAGTGAAAAGCTGTATTCAAATTTTTTATACATTAGAAATTATACTTCACTCAGTGGTGTTGATGTTTATTAAGTGCTAAACCTAATCTGCTGTTGGCTGCAGTGCATCAACAACTGAGAGTATGTTTGCTGCTCCATATCACCTCATGTACCAGCTCTTTACACAGATTTGTACTGGATTTATACACGCCAACATGAAATTTGCCCAAGAACTGTAGCTTATGTCCAATGTCACTGACATCCTTTAGAGTAATTATGGAAATGAAACGTGCTGATGGACATACAGAAATGAACATTCTCCTTAGATCTTCATTTATTCATTTTCATAAATATGATTGTGTGGATACTGAATGGAGTTTGATTATTCCTGTGAATTAATTTACATTTGCTGAAATGCTGGTACCTTTCTATCAGGGTGCATGGCCTTGCACCCTAGAAAACAGTAACTTTCATGGTAATTGCTGTGGAAACTTCAGATCTTGTTTTGACAACTTACTTGAGATGACACATATGAGTAACAGTCTCTTAACAGCTTAAGAATGTGTACCTGTTTTTGAGTTTAATATCTTTGCTTTAGCTGTGGAATACAGGCACTCTGCAGTTTATGATGACCTGCATTTATGACATTATGACATTTATATCATACCAACGGTGGTATGGTATATGATGCAGAAATTTATATTTACATTGCTGATTTGTATGAACCTTGTTTACTGTTTGTACTCTACTTTTATATATAACAGTTATTCTGTAAGTTTGTAACAGTCATGTTATAGCATTTGCAGTAGTTAATGTTTTATATCTAGTTGAGCAGTCCCAATAATTCCAGCCTTTGTTTTGTGAACCATTTGCCATCATTGTAACCATGGTCTCTGACATGTCGTGTGTGGAAAAATAGGGTCTGTATTATTGAACCTAAATGTACTTGCTGTCTTATGACACTGTAAGGTTGCTTAAGTTACGGTGCACTGAGTGATATACTCCATAGTATGACGCTGAATGGTGAATGAGGAATATTTTCAGGCAAATTTAATTATGCATATTTTAGCTCAGATGTAAAAGGTGAAGATCACCCTCAACGTGGCAAATACACGAGGGGAGGGGATTAGAGGTATAGCTCTACCCTTTCTTTAACCTTAGCGCTAAATGGAGGTGGGTGGTCCAAGCTGCTTTACACCAGAGAAAGTGCCCTGGCACCAATTGTACAGGAGGCTGAGAGGGCCTCAGGGCTGGTCCGGATGGGTGCAGAAAATTTCATCACCATCAGGGTTCAAACCCCAAACCATCCAGCCCATACTGAGTCATTAGCTCAAATGTAACTCTTGTACTTTTTTATTTTAGCAACATGTTTCGACACTAACAGTTCATCATCAGTCACACTTAGAGAAAACACAATGGGATATATGACTTTAAAAGGGCTTGTAACATATTTTAAGCTTTTTGATGTAGTACATGCTCAGTTGAAAGTATGAAAACATAATCTTTGTTTCTGCATAGTGTCATGTCTTTAATGTTGAGTAGCTGGTCAGCAATAGAATTTTATGACAGTGCAGCTATTATCTATGATACTGAATCTTAGTAAACATTTGGCTTTGTCTGCAGTAAAAGAATGTCAACATCAATAAGGCATACAAAACTGTGAAGAACATACTTGGAAAATGTTGTTATTGAATTACACTCTCATTGATTTTGTTGTGGGTGTCATTTTACCGTAGTACCTAATAATACTAGTAGCAAATCTAGCCTTTACTGCATGCTGACTTTCTAAGTAATAACATCTCACTCTACAGATTAAGGAATTATGAACATCATCTGAACATTTGTACAAAAACACATTATCTTTACCCAGCTTTTGTGTAAATTAGGGTAAAAAGAAATAATAATTGGATTGGAATGTGTTATGCATAATTTGCTAAGTTAATATTACCTGAATTATAAGTTAAGTTGGCGTATTATCATATTTTAAAAGCCAATTTTTTTTCTCTGAATTAACACATTTAAAAAGTTGTCTAGATAATTTGCATAAAATCGTGTTGCTCATTAGTGGCAGATTGTTCTTAAGTCTTCATGTGTGGCTGAAGAAGGTCGCAGTAAACAAGTATACACTAGTGTTGAATAAATATCGTACACTGAATGGATGTTGTGTGGTGTTGTATGTGCATATGTATCTGTGTGGCCAGTTTGTGGTTGTACGGGTAATTATGACAGGGGCCAGTGGATTTATGTTGCATATAACAAGATATTGTATTCTGTAATCTTTGCAAGAGTTGTTGGGCATATGAAATTGTAATTGTTTTATCCGAAATGAAAGATGTTGTGTGACAACTGGTAGGGAGAAATCTGTAAAATTTACGGTAGGATAATTCAAAACCTGAGCTACTGGAAATTACTAGCCATAGGTCAGTTGACATTTTTGTTACTACACAGATCAAACTTTTTTTCGAAATAATCTTTATATTCTGCAGATTTTGGTCATTATGGCAACCTTTATTTTACAAATAAAATGATAGCAAATTTATAACATAAATTTTACGCATCTGTCCATTCCTTGTTATTGGCTGGAATGATTTGTGCACTAAGTTTGATGTCACTTACTGTCACATGCAGCCCAAGCAGCACTGAACTGTATTATTTATGGGATGGGTCATTGCTTGACTCTGCCTACTGCAGTTTCCTTGGCTATTTTTTGGCCAGTGAGCATTAGGCTGCATTAGATCTACAATATAATAGCCAGTTTTGCACCAAGTACATCAGGCCATGACCATGACAACATATATTTCCTGGGCCCAGGAAACTTACTCCATACTGATGTGACCAATCACCAAACAAATCTGTAATAACACTTAAGCATTCCAAAAACTGTAAAATGCCTTGTACTATGTTTATAAATTGGCTGTGACCTGTAATATGTTTTATTTTATTTAGTTCATAACACTTGAGTAAGGAAATGTGCAAGAACACATATGCAACAGTAGCAACTTCCAGCTGTTAGTATGTAACAGACTATAAAAATCGCATAAAGTATTTGCAAGTTTGGGCATGAATGCCCTAATGGAAATTTGGCTGCACTATGTGTTTCATTCCAGCAATTATGTGGGAAAGTGTTATGTCAGAGGTACAGATTTTTTTATCTGTTTTGTTTCCCAGTTATTTTTGCTATCATAAATTGAAATAGTGAATCACATGTTTCTGATTGTGTGCTTGTAGGGAAATTAAACACAAAGGATTATAATTCTGATTCTTAAATGTACAGAAGGTAAGATAATTGGATTTATCTGGAAGTTTGGATTTGGCACAGGTGAAACATGATATATGATACTTTGTTTTCATAATGGATTACATGTCCAGTCACTGGGAAAATACACTTTGAATTTTTATCTTAATTTCTGTAGTTGCTGGTTGTATTTCACTTATTTTATTCTTGTTTCTTCATGGCACATTACTGGTTATAAGTGTAAATCCACAAGGCAGATGCTTACAACAGTATATAATATCACATTAAGAAATAAATATTTAAATAATTATGTTAAACAACGAAGGGAAACTAATAAGGGGTTATCACGCTTGAATTTGGTATTTAAATGAAAATGGGATCAAAGGAAAGTAGATACATCTTGCCATATTAGCCAGTGGGTCTTGTTTACTGAAATAGACTACATTTTCCATTGGTATAACATTAATGAAAACTGCCTTATTTGTTTCTATGGTCCAGCAGCCAAAGGGTTAACATTGTAGATTCTTAATGCAGAGATCCCAGGTTCATTCCCATGTATGTTGGGAGTTGTTTTGTTTTGCACTGTCAGGCATTTTTTTGTGTTTATGATACTCATAAGTTCATATAATGTAAATGTTGACAAGAGAGGTATGCCAATCTATTGAACACAGTTTTACACAGTAACTGATGTTAGTGCTTCATAGTGATAGTTTTCCATCTGATGGCTGTAAGTTGTGTTACCAGCATTTTGGAAGAACATGCTGCCTCCCTCTTCAGGGTTGAAGTGAGAAGGGGGATGAAATGTTAGGGTATACAGGCATGGGCATTTCAAATCACTATACAGTTACTAGAACAAAGATGGGAAATAAAAAAGGCAAAATTAAAATGCATTAATTGATCCACTATTAATTGTCAAGTCCAGTATTTATTGATTAAGATATGCATGGTTTACTTCAAAATGGATAATAGAAAGAAATGTATTTATTAATATAAATTAGTATATTTGCTCGGAGATTGAAGAAAATTAAATTCAACGTTGAAAATGTAATGTGTATAAGACGTGTTTGGTGCAGAGTTTACTCATTGTTTGGTTGCTTGTATAACATGTATCAGCCTAACAATGTTCTCACTCACCCATTGCTGTTGTTAAAGTAAATGATTAGTGTGTATTATTGGCACCCCCAAAACAGTTTTGCCAGTAGATTACATTGCTTGTCTGTTAACTGGAAGTGCATGCAAATACATATTTTGTTCATGTTTCCACAGGGTACTTAGTGACACTACTGTAATATTATAGTCAATGGTTTATCATTTATGCTGATAAAAAATTATTATTGAGTTTCACTGACATATCTCACTTGTCAATTTATAATTATAGTGCCTATGTATATACCATCAACATGCATTCGTCTTCACTTTTAACTTGAACATAGAAGTAACACGGTTACTAGGAGAAGGTATGTAGTCAAACACAACGGGGATGACACACTTCCTAGAGTAACACAGTTCTTCCGAGACACCTACAAAACAGCACACTACCACATGATGCACAAGACCCAGAACAAGAAAAGCATTAACACTGAATAACTGTGGGAGGTTAGAATTAACTTACTACTGCGTAAAATTGTATTAACTACGTAAATTGTCATATATCACTTACGAAGCAATAATGTATAGGCATATTGCACATAGAACAAATTTAAATATCTTAGAGTATTTGCATATTTACTGATAAAAACAAAGGACATCAGCTGAGCATTGAAGTCCAAAGAACCATCCACACAGCTACCTGGCCTCAGCAGTTAGCAAGCAATACTGTAGCCATACAAAAGGAAGGAATTTAAGACTTATATTTCATAACTTAGGCCCACTGGATAAAAAGGAGAGATGTGGATCTGTTCATTTTATGTCTACTGTCCAATGCTCTCACTTTCTATTGAAGTCTCTGATCCAAGTCTGATAATGTGTCTGAGGAAGTGTTTAAGTGTTACATTAATAAACATTGTTTATAGCACTAGAAATGCTGTTGATCTGACTATATGAAACATGAATCCAAGATGGCAGCAGAAATTGCCAGCTCTTGAAAGTAGCCTTATTCCTTGAATATTTTGAAACATGAATTTTTTAATGTTGCCAAGACTGAGTCTGATGTTTGTACTGATAGAAATGGATTATCTTTTTCAGGAAATGTGAATAATTTGTGTTTTGTAGCAGTTTTATTGTGTAGTAATGTGTAAGATTATTTTTTTAAATTTCTGTAGTTCTTCAATTTGACTTTGAGCAATTTTGGTTTAATTTTTTTGCAGTTGTTCTATTAGAAACTATAATGACAGTGGCCTCTGTATATTCATTTGTTTCAAGCTTCATGCCAAGATTAAAATGATCTGTAGATATGATACATAAAGTGAAGATCATAAAGATGTGGTTGGTCTTTTTCATTAGACCCTTACAACCTTAATATTTCACCCAAGCTTTATGGTGTAGCTGCTAAAGTGTTTTATTACCAGATCACAACAGTGTGGATGATATTTACCTGTTAAGTGGCATTTAGGATTTGGTCTCAAATATAATTACAAATCCCAGTACTCCCCTCTGTACCTGTTTAATTTTTTGTATCCTAAAGTACACCACCATATCTTTCAAAGAATACAACAAAAAATAAAATATTAATAGGTAATTAAAATCTGTCTCTGGGAAAAACAAGCATTAGTTTATCCCCTCTGATTTTCTGACCTCCAACCCTTGATCAGTGTCCGTGTTTATTTTCTGCTGTACTCCATCATTAATTGACACTTGTCATGAAGTTTCCTGAACAAATACTGTAGACTTGGGCAACTGATTGAAAGTAATAATACATCAAGGCTTCTGGAATATGATGCTGTACTGGGAAAGTTATTGGTTTCCTTGCAGCTGGAGAAGAGAGCACTTCAATCACTTGAAATGTTCGGAACTGCTAGAGTAACAAGACAGTGTCACATCCCGAAAGACTTAAATCTTAAGCACCACCGCCATGAGAACCTCAGGTATTGTGCAGTCTTCAAATGATACTTAAAATACAAAATGTATTATCTGTGATATTTCGGGGTAGTCCCTTTTGTCTTTGTTGGAGGGAATAATAGGGGACAAAGTACAAAGTCTATACATACAGGGCCTGAATTTCAGAAGAATGTTTATATTGAAGATTCGAGTCTTGTAAGACGTTCAACCATGTTGATTCATAAATATTAGCCAGTGTTTTAAAGCTTGGCTCTGAAGATGGAGGCACTACAAAAGTCAGTTTACCAATTGCCATGGTGTCGTAGCCCACAAGACTTTAATCTTCAACAGTCTGCTGTGATAACTTTAAATCCTGCAATTTTTATGTGGAATGTTTGAGTAGTACAGAATTCTATTCTTTTTATGCAACATGAGGCTTGTAATTTAAAACTCTGCCACAGCATGTTAGTAAGCACAGCATCCATGTACATAATAATGTGCAAAAACTGCAGTTCATTTAAATATGTCTCATGCTGTGTTATAAAAAATTAAGTAGACCAGTGATCACCACAGAAGTCTTAAATGTTAATGCTCAAAAATGTTACACATCCTGCATCTAAAAGCAAACTACTGAAACTTGTGTAGTATTACCACATTTGTTAAGATCCAAAATTCTTATGAAATTGTCTTACTGATTGTTGCCCTCCTCACCGAATGCACTCAGTACAACTGGGGAAGATATTGTTTACTCTGGAGTCTGCTGTTGAAGTCTCATGGCGGATGTTTCTTAGTTCTTCCAGAGTGTGAGGATTTGTTTTATGCACTTTGTCTTTACAATTTCCTCACAAATAATTTTGCAAGGTGTTAAATCAAGGGAATGTAGGGATCAAAAACTGTACCTAATTATGCGGAGGGTGACTTCAGCTGTTGGTGATAACCGACTTGCACCATGAATCATTGGCCCTTTGCTGGTAAATATATTTCTCAGTCCTTCAGTGATGTAATGGCATGCCTCAACTCAGGTGCATTGTTGAACAGCATCCATTTTTAGTGCATCTGTATTTCAAATATGAGTCCGGTGGAAAATGCCACAGAAAATTTCACAGCTCAGGGGACGAGTGTTTCAAGAGCAGCCGCACAAATGGCCACAAAATTGTTAAACTGTGACCATGTAAGGCAACAGTAGTTCATGCTTTGAAAGAACATGATCTGGTTGCATGAATACATTTTGTAATCAGTTTCTTCAGTCTGGACGCAGAGAAGTTTACAAAATGGCCAGTATTGCGATGCAGAAAATCCAGGATTTATTCATTAATTCCCTCTTCATGACAAAAAAAATTGGTGTTTGGTGTACAATGAGTTCATGCCATGAGATGCAACGATTACCGGGCAAAAACATCTGAGAGTAAAGAATGAGCACTTCTGGTATACTGACTGCATTAGCTCAGGAGGGCAACATTCTCAGTATCTGCTGTAGCACTGGTGAGTTTTTATTAGCCTTTCAAATGGCTATTATCACAGAGAATCTTGTTCTTGTTTCCTTCACCGACTGCTAAACCTCCCCAAGACTCATATCATGATGCTACAGGAGTGTCAGGTGGCCACTAATCAATCAATGAATAAATGATTAATATTCAAAACATGCTTCCCTCTTTAAGCTGTAGGATGTCCCCCCCCCCCCAACATCCTATAGTTCAAAGAGGGAAGCATGTTTTGAATATTTATCATTTATTATACATTTATCAAGTCCATGTAAGTTTTAACAAACCTACTGGATATAGAATTTGTCATCAAATAATAAATAAATACAAGATATACACACCATATCAAAGCAGATGTCATAGTGACAAAGAATCACATAAATATAATGTGAGGAATATATACAATTTAAAATCAATACAATACTATCATAATATATGGAACAATAAGTTACAATAAAATTATGAAACACAACATTTTTGCTAAATTAAAACCTATAATGACAGAAGAAATATGTTAATATGACTAAGTTGTTGATGATGAATTAAAGTAAAAATATCAAACATGAAATGAAATGAAGATAATCACTTAAAGCCAATCTGAATTGTTTAATATTGTGAGAAAATTTGTATGCCAGAAGGAAAATTGTTAAAAACTTTGATACCATAATAGTAGGTCCCTTTTTGACACATTGATAGGTTAGTGGTTGGTAAAGGTTGGAGTTTTGCCTGGTATTGATATTATGAATTTCAGAATTTAGCTTATATTGATCATTATTGTTTAGTACAAAATGTAACAATTAGAATATACATTGTGATTAAAATGGTAAAATATAATTTTTTAAATAATTCTCTGCAAGAATCTGTAGGTCTTGACCCGGTGATAACCCCAATTACCCTCTTTTATAGTCTGAAGACATGAATACTATGTGGAGAATTTCCCCAGAATATTTTTCCATAATTCATAAGAGAAAGTAGGAATAGTATTTTAACTTTAGAGTATCTTGACACATTAATGATTTAATTGCTCTAATTGCACAACAAGCTGTACACAATTTAGATATCAGCTGGTCTATATAAGCATTCCAAGATAATGAATTTTCAGTAATGATTACCAGGAACATTGTATTAATGGTACTTGTAATAATTTTATTACTGTAACCAATAACATTGTCAATAAGAGAAATACTTTAAGTCATCAAATGTATGTAATGTGTTTTTTCATAATTTAAAAATAATGAATTCGCATCTCACCATTCATTTAGTTGAACAAAGGCAGTCACGAATTTTTTTAATCTGCTGGTCTGGAATCTGTAATACTTAAGATTGTATCATCTGCAAAAATGATCTGTGAAGAATACTGAAAATTACACTTCTAAAAGTAAACTGGAAGTAGAAGGATAATATTAAAGTGAATCTTATGCATAGAGTTTGTATGTGAAATGGATTGAAGTGATGCAGGATATAATTTAGTGATGCACCTTTCTTTTAGTATGGGTACCGGGTATTTTCCGGGGGTAAAAAGCGGCCGGGGCGTGACGCTGACCCCTCACCCCCTTCTAGGGCCGTGATCAAGAAAGAGTAGAGCTATACCTCTACTCCCACTATGGGCCGTACGGCCTGTACAGAGCCTCAGCGCCTGCACAAGGGTGCACTTTACCTTTACCTTACAGTTCTTTTAGTGGAGTTGAGCTTTCGATTCTCAAGTATTAAAAAAAAATGCCGAGTAAAATTTGAATCAAAGGGATTTAGTCTACCAGCAGAATATGTAGAACTAAGTAATTAAATCCTAAATGTAAAGTTGTCCCCGTACGTGCCGTAGAGACGTGTACGGGGAATAAAGGTAGTTTCACCCGTTCTTATTCGCAGACAAGTGGTCAACTTCAAGACCTAGGTGCTTTACTCTCGGGTAAAGAATCCTCTACACCAGTGTTTCTCAACCTTTGTGAGACCGAGGCCTGGTAAATTCTTTTTTCATAAGACGAGGGCCCGGTCCCAACAGATTTACTCGTTAGTACCTTTCAAATTCTTTTAAGTTCATACATTAAACTAACATAAGTATTAATAATTAATTAGGCATAATCATAAAGAGTATTAGTACACTTATGTGTACGGCGTGGCATTTTGACAAATATAAAATTACATTTAAATCAATTCCAGGAGAATCCCTCGCGGCCCGGTATAATTGATGCCAGGGCCCGGTACCGGGCTGCGGCCCGGCGGTTGAGAAACACTGCTGTACACATTTACACATTTAATAGGAGGTATTATATATATGATCCGTGCGTTTAATCCACATAAGAAGGCAGAGAAATGTGTTAGACATAGTCGTATTTCTGAAAATACTTTGCAGGAAATGCTTTGTAACCCTCATTAATTCATTTCAGAGGTGGGGACTATCGTATGCTTTGGGCGGTAAAAGTGCAGAATACGTTTTTGGTTTTTTGAAGCTAATGTAACGGTCAACCTAAAATATGTCTCGATCAACTTCCTGCCATGCCTCATAACGTTCCGCCATGCCAGCCACGTGCGCTACTAGATGATCTGTGCACGTGAGTTTCCAGTCCGAGGTTGGCATATAATATTTGTCATAATCCATGTATTCGAAGTTCATATTTTCATTTTCCACTAGTGCAGGTTACATTACCTCATTCTCGGCGAAAAATTAAAAGGGAAAGATGGTTTGTATGCTGGTCATTGATCAGCGTCTATTTTATAATGATCTTAATGTATTAGGTGCAAGCATACGTACTATAAAGGAAAATACAGAAGCTTCAGTATTCGTTAGTAATGAGATTGGTTTAGAACTAAATGATAAGAAGACTAAGTATATGGTCATGCAGTGCAAAATCACAACATGCATATATAGGTAATAAAGCATTTGAAATCGTGGAACACGTTGAAATATTTGGGAACATCTATAATGGATCAAAATACTATTCATGAAGAAATTAAGTGCAGACTGCAGACAGGGAATGTTTGCTATTATTCGGTGCAGAATCTTTTGTCTTCCAGTTTGCTGTCCAAAAATATAAAGGTCAAGATATATGGAACTATAATTTTGCCTATTTTGTATGGGAGTGAAAGTGAGTGAGGAACATAGGCTGAGGGTGTTAGATATAGGGTGCTAAGGAAGACACCCATCTCATTCTTCTTGATTTGATCACCTACATATTTAGTGAGCACAGATCATAAAGTGTCTCATTATGTTGTCTTCCACACTCCCTCATTACTTTGTCCCTACGAGGGACAAAGTAATGAGGGAGTGTGCAAGACAACATAATGAGACACTTTATGATCTGTGCTCACTAAATATGTGGGTGATCAAATCAAGAAGAATGAGATGGGTGGAGCATGTAGCACATTTGGTGAAGAGAGGTGCATACAGGATTGGTGGGAAGACCTGAGGGAAGGGAACCACTTGGAAGACCCAGGCATACATGGTAGGATGATATTAAAATGGATCTTCAAGTCTCTGGTACTGTTTAATTTGCTGATGTTTAACTCTTATGAGGAACTGTTGGAAGAATGACAATTGGAGTCCAAGTCTGATGGTTGTGTACATGAAACATATGCCTCTTGTTACAACCAAGCCTGTAGTTAATTAAAATTCCAGCAGTTTTTTAATAGTAAATAGATAAGTGTATAATACAGGATGCCATTAAGAGGTCAATTTTTCACCACCATGTAAATGGGAATTGAAACTTACTAGAACATCAAAAGGTAAGAGGAAGAGTCAGTGGCAAAACAGCAGTGCAGTTGAGGAAGATAAACTCAAGGTAAATCATTATAATATTTTGGTGTGTGGTGTTCTTATACATGTCCTCCACTATTGATTCAGTAATATTGGGCCCTTGGATAAAATGTAAATTGTCCCTGTACAGGCATAACATTAAGACTTCACAGATTCTCAGCCTCAATACCGTGACTTCCAAAAACTTTGCTGTTGGGGTAACAGCCGAGAGTAATTTTTGGATAGGAGACTGGGTGAGTTTCAGAGCTGGGCTGCAACAAGGTTTGGAAGAAACAGTCCGCCTGTGCTAGGAATTGAACTCCACTCATGTTGTGTTAGGAAAATTATTTGTGGTGTACTGTATTGAGTTTTGGAGGAACTGGATGTAGAATACAAAGGTTTCAGGGGCTAGGAATGTGTCTCACAGTATTTGTTCTGATGGGCACTTCTCCACCACCATAGGTACGTTCCTACATTGTTCAGCAGTGGGTTCCTTCCATTGAAGTGTTAGGCTGTCACCTGTCACACACCCTGCCCACCTCAACTACTGCAGTTAGTACAGAACTCATCATCTGTATGGTGGTGGAGTAGAACCGGCTTGGTCATTTGTTGTTGATTTCAAAGTTGTGGCGTGTGTTGCTGTGCTGGGTGACCATGTGCTGTGTCCAGTGCAGTTTTTGTTTCTTCAGAAAATGACAGACTCTAAAGAACAATGCATATGCATCAAGTTTTTTCAAATTGGCAAAATTGGTGCAGAAACCTTCCAGATGTTAACATTTGCTTTCAGAGAGGAAGCAGCGAGACAGATTGTAGAATTTGATTGTTCTGCAGAGTCAAGAAATGGAGTGACATCTCTCAAGGATGTTGACTATTCAGGGTGCCTGCATACTGGCTGAATGTACAGAAATGTGGAACATATTTATGGGATTTGGCATGAAAGTTAATGTATTACTATCCACAAGTTGGCCAAAGAGTAGTTAGGCAGCCTTTTGGTTTATACTGTCAAATTTTGACACCAGATTGAATTTGTGATAGATTGTGCCAAAGTTTCTGCCTTGTATGCTGATTGATGAACAGAAACAATTAGAATTGCATCAGTGCATACTAGGACACTCAGAAGAAATATCAGACATTCACACTTCCTTTCAGAGGTCGTTACAGATAACATGGGATCTCCCTGCCTGAAGTGGGCAGAGAAGTTTGTTCCTATGTGAAATGCGTACTGATTTTAGTTGTGATGTGCATGGAATCGTGTGCCTGAGTTTGTTCCATTGGAACAGACTGAACCAACATTTCTTGCAGATATTTGATGATGTCTATGGGAAGATACGTGGTGAAAATAACCTGAAAAATGGTGCACTGGAGATTGATTTCTCCACCACAACACTAGTGCCATGACTGAAATCATTGACTTTGGACTATTTCCACCATATGTGTTGAATTACAACACACTATGTTTTGAGGGCAGATTTTTTCCCGTCTTCAGGCTTGCTTCTTCCAAAACAGATCTCGCTACATGGTGATTATTTACACTGTAATGCACTCTAACATCAGATAGCTACAGTAACCAGGATATCAGCCATGCCTTCTATGCCAGAAATAAACAATGAAAGAAGACTAAAGAACCCCCAGATATAGCCATGCTTCCCTACCAATATGCAGCCTCAAACAAGGTCAGCAGGCTGCTTGCTAAGGTTGAAATGAAGACTCGTCACCTGCCAGTGAAGAAAACCACTCAAGAAAAATAGGCCTGAAAACCCTTGATGGATGGTGTATACCATGTGTGGATTTGGGAAGGTGTATGTCAGGCAAGCTGGAGTTTAGAAACCAGATGCAAGGAGCACATGAGGCACCTTTTCCTGGGCCAGCCAGAGAATTTGGCTGTAGCAGAACGTATCATGGGTAGCAGACAGCATGAAAATCAACATTTACAGAATGGCTAAGGTAGAAAGGTGTGTGGATTGCTTGGTTAAGGAGGTTATTATGATACATTTATGTCCCATGGACTTCAACAGAGATGGTAGATTCATGCTTAGCAGAACTAGGCAGCTCTTGCTGCAAAAGGTCTGGAATACATCCAGTGACAATTGAGATCAGACACAGGAATATTTCACCCTCTTCCCATGGCTAAGAGGAACAGTTATTACCATAAACATTCTAACTACCAGGACTGCCTACACAGTGTTACTATTTAGTGAGGTGAAATACAGTGACCAGCTGTGTATTTGGCGTCTAGTGAGACTTGTGTAACAATATATGCTAACAGTTTTTAAAATATCTGGTATTTAGTAATGTGATGTTAATCTGGGTCAGTTACAATGTAAATAACTGTCATGTGGTGGCAGCTGTTTTGCAAGAAGCAAGCCTTAAAATGTGGCCAAACCTGTCCCTGAAAAGCATTTTGTTTCAATATGCACAATGGAGAGAGTCCTAAAAGTGTGTGTTTGAATGTCATACACCATTGTGAGAACCCTATAGAATGGCATGTCTGTTTTGCATCCTCTGTAATCTCCAGACTTGGCTCCATTCCTTTTTTGGAAACTAAAGTTGGCACTGACAGGAAGGAGATTTGGTGACATCAGCACAATTCAAGAACAGTCTGCTGTTGTATGCAGTCCAAACAGTGGAGAAGATGTTAGACATATTTATTAGGGACAGAGCATTAAAGGAAGTCAAAATGGCTACTGGCCTGCTACATCAATTGAAACGTCTGTTTATGATGTGATTGACATGCACTTAGAATGCAGTTGGACATGGTGACCATACAAGGAGCATTCCTTGATAATGTGGGAGCAGCTGAAGTATTACTTCAGCTGCCAGAACACATGAAGTTGAACCCACTGTTGTGTGGATGGGTCAGTCCCATGCTAAACACCAGAATCAGGGGACCCTGCCTCATGGGAGACAGAGGAGCTCAACATTTGAAGGTGGCTCCAGTGGAAGTTTTATTACTCCTTGTGGATGGACCTCCTGTCAGGGGCTCAGTTGTAATGGCTGACATACAACGTAATGTATGAGTAATACTGCTATCATGATAAATGAGGAGTTACTAGATGGTATCAGAAGTAGTACAAATATATATAATATTTGAGCAACTCTGTTGTGTCATTCCACACAACATCACAGTGGTGCTAGCAGCTGTAAATACTTGAAGGTCCATATAGATGCAACTTGTTATATTACAGCTGTCCTCAGAGGTCACACTCCTTAGGGATGGTATTGGACAAAGGACTGATACACAGATTGTAGCTGGATTGTATGATGGAGACTGCCCAATCTTGTAGAGGCACTTGAGTAAACTGAGGACTGCTGTTAGGAGTGTTGTTACATTGGGTCTTCACCACAATATGAGACCCATCATCTGACTTTTGACAAAGCATTTACATCAGCAGAGGTGTACTTTGTTAGGTGAAGGGTCGTGGAGAAAAATGAAGCTGTGCGTGTGATGGCACTTGCTGGCATGCAGTACATGTACTACAGCGAATTGTGGCAACTGATAGGATATGGACATACTGAGGTAGACTGGAATATGAGTCAGGCACTTGTTCTGATAGCGGTGATGGATAATATTATACAAATCTACTGAAGGGATTGGTTCAGATAGTAATAACCTGGTGTGAATCTTGTCCATGGCACCAGCTAGCCTGACAGATTTTCATTGGCCTTGAAGCGAATGTTGCAGTACTACTTCAGACAGGCCGTGACCACTTAACTTCCATGTCCATTCCAGTTCATTATGCACAAGCCAGTTATTGTTTTATGATGGATACTGATACTGACACAGTTGAATGGTTGCAGTCTTCTCATTTTGTGTACAGTGTACTGTGATATTGGCAGACTGGGGAGTGGGAAGTTTTGACTGCAGGCAGTACACCACAGCAGTGGATATTGCAGTGTGTGCCATGTGCAGATGAAAAGTGTATATTCTGCTGGATGAAGAAGCTGTGCTGTAGAGACTTTACTCCTTCTACATTAACTCAGAAACTAGACTGGGACTGTATACAGTCCTCTGTGACAAACGCAGATCAAAACATGGTGCAACTGAACCTGCTGCTCGAACATGTCGCAGCAGGCAATGAGGCTGCCAACTTACTGCCAAAATGGGTCTGACCTGTCATTTGTAGCATAAGAACCTGCACAGAAGGCTCAAGCAGGCTGTAAGGCACTGGAGGAATAGAAAACAGGATATTGAACAGAAGTGTGTGTGTGTGTGTATGTGTGTGTGTGAAGTTCCTTATATTGGATCCATGCTAAGTAAATCTGGGAAAGTACAGCAACTGAATAGAACCAAATTAAAATCTGTGTCAGGAATTTGAACAGGCCACTGTCCCTAACAAGACATGTTCACAAATCAGGATAAATTGGTGATCAAATTGTTGCAGGTGTTATCAGTAATGAAATGCCCTGCATACAGCATCATGAACATTGTCTGGCATATTGTGCAGTTTGTGCAAGTGAGAACCGAAGAAGTTTGACAGAAAATGTGCAAGAGTTGGGGCAGTGTGGGTGTCTGCGGAGCCTCATATTAGGTGGCAGTATGAAGTCTTGCTGTGGTCGTCTTGGTCAGATGTTCATAAACTTCTCCATTTCACACAGCATGCAATTGTGCTCCTTGTGGAACACTGTGAAAAGTTGTGTTTCATTGTGCCATCATTTGAAGCAGGAACAATATTACTATCGAAAGTATGTTTTCATTTTATACAATGGAGCATTTGAGATGGCTTTTGTGTGAATGGTTTTGGGATATACATACAATTTAGAAACAATTATTGGTAGGGATTAAAGTTTCATTGCCCATTGTGAAGTGACTCTGCCATTTTTTGGTTAATATTGGTTTTAAAGGGTTATGTCAGAATATACATTTCTTTACATAAACCATTCTCGACTCAAGTTGACAGCTTGTTTTTTCTTCCTAGCCATTGCTGTCACAAAGCAGTGTTGGTACTGTAGCCAGAAGTTTCACAGGTATGCACTGTCTTTTCTTCACATGGCCTCCTCTCATAATTACACCAAACTGAACATGTGCATTTGATTGTGATGTGAGGCAAAAGACTGCCCTTGGTTATCAAATTCAACACTGACAGTAATTTTAATCCTACTGCACAGTATGACTGAACATGTACTGGAGCCTTATTGATGGG
>Ga0131853_10002365_pt1 | contig 33689 bp, 37 predicted proteins | sample TergutLab28metaG_FD_92764 | JGI IMG/M metagenome (GOLD analysis project Ga0131853, IMG submission 92764) | Labiotermes labralis P1 segment gut microbial communities from Petit-Saut dam, French Guiana - Lab288 P1 (version 2) (version 2) | ecosystem: Host-associated > Arthropoda: Insects >... | reverse complement strand
GAAAGCCAAAGGAAGAAACTGATAAGTAGTGACTTTTTTCTTATTTTCTTATAGAATAGCCCTATGTCAGATGAAGCAGTAAAAGATTTAGATTACTTTGAATTAGAAAATCCCTCATTTGAGAATAGCTATTCTCATAATGGGCAAATTTATTGGTATGCTTCATATTTTTTAAGTAGGCTCGGATATGACCAATATTCTCCCACCATAAAACCTCTTCAAAAAGCTTTACAGGTTTGTATGTCTACAAATATAGATACTTCTGATAATTTCAGAGAAGAATGGAGAGAAATAGACGGAAAAAGAATAAAAGATTTTAAACTTTCTCGTTTTGCTTGTTATCTCGTAGCAATGAATTCCGATATTAAAAAGCCTCAAGTAGCAAAGGCGCAAGCTTATTTTGCAGCATTTACAGCAACCATGCAGGAATTCATAAAAAGCCAAGAAGATGTTGAAAGAATATCTTTAAGAACAGAAATAACAGAACAAGAAAGAACTCTTATGTCTACAGCAAGCATAGCTGGAATTAACAAGAATGGCTATGCACTTTTCCAATACAAGGGTTATCTAGGCTTATACAATATGCCTCTTGATAAAATTAAAAGACTAAAAGGTGTCCCCGAAAAAGAACCGCTATTTGATTATATGGGAGCCGAAGAACTTGGTGCAAATATCTTCAGAATTACACAAACAAATGCTAAAATAAAAAGAGAAAGAATCAAAGGGCAACAAAATCTTGAAGAAGCTGCTCAACGTGTTGGAGAAACGGTAAGAAAAGCTATAAGAGAAACAGGCGGAACCATGCCCGAAGATTTGCAACCAGAAGTAAACATCAAAAAAATTAAATCAGAATTAAAAAAGACAAATAAAGAATTTAAAAAATCTGATAAAAAATTGATTGATAAAAACTCTGAAAATTAATCATTTCACATCTCACCCTTCTCTAAACTTTCAAAGAACAACTATTTTCTTATTATGATCTCCTGACACTTTATTGCCGGGCATAATATTTCAGCATCTCCAAAGTGACAGTTTTTCCATTCCTGTCTTACGCCAACGCATATTTTATCTTTACACCATTCAGCACGTTTGCAGTTAAGGCAACAACGCTTCATATATTCCTTACATCTTCAAGCTTTCGTGCAACGATTACTTTATGCCCCAAATCTCTAAGCCTTTTTTGCATTTTCTTTTGATCTTCGCTTAATTTACCTTTTTTAGTTTTCACTTCAACAAATACAGATATTCCGCCACCAATTAACGCTTCCAAATCAGGCATTCCCTTTTTTGCACCCGTAACATTGTATTTAACCTTTCCTGCATTATGACGGATAACCTCATAGCCTTTTAACTCCAGATAACCTACTATTTGCTTCTGTATCTGTGATTCTTTTGGCTCAATTACTGCTGTTATGTTCATGCTGTTCCTTCTGTTTCAAACAAGCTTGGCATCGACATTTCTTCCTCTGCTGCTTTTAAATAATAACAGCCGTCATAAAAATATTTATCGCTTAACTCGATACCAATGCCTTTGCGTTCTTTTAAAATTGCTCGATAAGGTACGCTCATAATTCCGCCGAAAGGATCAAGCACTGTTTCGTTTTTCATTGAAAATTGTTCTATTACTCTGTCGCAGATATCAAACTGGAGAGGGCAAAGATGCTGCTCTTGGCCGCGTTTTTCCTGCATCATATTAAGAGTTCGCATTCTTGCGACATCACTCCATACTTCATCACTCCACGAAGGTGGCTGTAATAGCATAAAACTTGTAGGGAGTCTTTTGTATTCGTCTAATGATTCGCCGACTTTGACGTGATGTTCAAAATCATAAATATTTTGTAAATTATAATCTCTAAACCATTTGAACAATGCTTCATGTGGTAACTGTTCCAGTTCTTCTGGCGTTAAAAGTCTGTTACCGCTTGATCTCGTAAAGCCATGCGCATCAACCTGCCATCGGCTGCGGGTATAGTTTTGTTTGTTTTTAAGTACAGGATTATCCGCGTAAGCATTTATTGTATCAGTTGGTGTTTTTCTAAATAATAGTAAATATTCCGGCATACCAACGCCCATTTTTGTACCATCTTTACACTGCTCACTCCACCCAAGCCTATATGTTTGATTATTTTCACGCACAACATCAGTTACAATTGTTTTCATTCCCATATACCCAAAGCCGTGTTGAATAAAATGATCAATACATTTTGCATGAAAAGGATAAACCGTCTGATAGCCAAGCCCTGTTAATCCACCTGGTACAATACGATCTTTAACGTGTATTGCGGCAACTCTGCCTGGCTTAAGTATGCGCAACAGGTTTGGCGTTAAATATTCAAAATGCTTAAAAAAATGCTCGTTATTGTCAGTATGTCCTAAATCGCTATAGTTGGGAGAGTATTCGTATTGTGTAGAGAATGGGATTGACGTTAAAATTAAATCAATGCTGTTATCTTCCATATTTTTAGTTTCAAGTATGCAATCATTTAAAATTGCCCTGTACCGCTTTCCGTTAACCTCAAGTCTTTCCACGCCTATTCTCCTTTTCATTTTTTCCGCAATTGCAGCATGAGATAATCCGTATTGTTTTATTATTTCTGCCATTTTTGCGCTTGTATGTTTATGCTGTTCCCATTTGTGCAAAAGTGTTGCTTTTATAGCTCGTTCTGATTCTGTGTGAATAATATCTATGCGCACTTTTTTCTCTTGTAAATACCGGAATATGCGGTGTATTGCCTGTATAAAATCATTAAACTTGTAACCTATGCCGAGAAATATCGCCCATGCACAATGACGCTGAAAATTACAACCAGAACCAGCAATAACAGGCTTCGCAGCAAGCTCTTGTATTTTGCCATCAGAGAACTTTATAATAGCCTCTTCGCGTTCGTCTAAATCTTGCGAACCATAAACTGATACACATTCAGGTATAGCCTTTTCTATCGCATGACGTTCATTTTCTAAATCATGCCATATAATTCTGTGTGCAGAAGGATCAATATTTCTAATTGCAAGCATTTTTTCAATTCGACTTGACAAGCTATCACGCTTTTCTTTTGATGCCTCAAGTAAGCCAACAGCTTGTGATTTTAGAAGCTTATATTGTCCATTAAGTTCTGTTTCTGTATTTTTTTCATGATTATCCGGTATTTCGTGCCAATGTATTTCCATTTCTGGCAATGCATATCCTACATCTGAATATCCTATGTCTGATGGCTTTTGTATAAATAGTCCCCAACTTGACACCCACAACCAAAACTCTTCTTCTTTATGTGCATGAATCGTTAATTTATCAGCCTTTGTAGAATCTCGTTTAAAAAATCTTGTTTTTGCTTGCGATACATCCATGACGCCCAAAAATGCCGAGTATGCTAATAGCTCGATATATTCGTTTGGCGAAGGTGTCGCAGTCGCAACAAAACGATATTTTACACCGTCTGAACGTATCCGCTCATTCATTGTTTTATAATCACCAGCGAATAATCCCATAAACTCACGGAATGTTTTTGTTCCACCAAAACCTCGAAGACAAGACGCTTCATCAAGACTCGCTACGGTAAATATACGTGGGTCTAATTTCCCATCGCGAACAGTTTCGTAATTTGTGATATAAATACCTTCGGGATCATCAGCTTCTTCTATACGGCGTATAAACTTTATTTTAATATCCAGTTTTACAGCATCACGCATAAACTCTTGGCGTACTCCAAGAGGCGCAACGATTAAACCCATGCCCCCAGCTTTCTCGCGGGTAATGCGTACAATTTCAAGTTGCATCATTGTTTTACCAAGTCCAAAAGATGCGAATACTGCACGTCTACCACCCCTTACCGCCCAAAGAACAATATCTTTTTGATGCGGTTTTAAAATTGGGTGTACTTCATCTGGAGCTGTATCAAATCCCGAATCTGGAGCAATTTTTATCTTATCTTTTAGAAACTCTTGATAATTCACTTTTAGCCCTTTAAAAATGCGCTGCCAGATGCAGCCCAGCAACGCAATGTAACTATTTCCCTTGAGGAGGGGAATCCGGTAATTACTGCTACCGGAAGCAGCCTTGCAACTTTTATAAAAAGAGAGTTCCTATGACGCTCTTATAATTTTCTCGCGATCTACCCTATCCATCAACTGCCATATCTTTTGGCGTTCATCTTCGGGTATCTTTTCCCATGCTTCAACCGTTTCAATTTTCCACCTTGTCTTGCGCTTTCCAACAAAATCTGATTTACCAAAATTAGGCATAAGATGCCGATTGTCATCAAGGTTTAAAGCACTTACCGAAAGTCCATTTCTTCGAGCAAGCTCTTTTTTGCTAACAGTTCCATCCACCAGCTTAGTTAATAACGTGCTAATATCTTCTTTTATCCTTTTAATATCAGCTTTTACTTCTTCTATATCTTCTAAGGTTGCTAAAGTTACGCCCATATTTACCTCCGCCAAATAAGCCAAACAAAAAAGCCAAAAAGCCCTAAGGCAAATATTAAAGACAGCATTTCTATTGCACCCATTTGTTAACCAACTTTTTCGTATAAACTTTTCTGATTTACTGCTATAAAAGAACTTCTGCGATACCTTCTTAAAGCCCTGAGCAACGTATCTGTATAGGCATTTTCAGCGGCTGGATATATGCGAGTTACATCTCTATGCAGTTGATGTCCGTAAAATTTATACCCTACTGCATAGCTATCAAATACATGGACAACAGCATCTACTATTGTTTTTATTTCTTTAATTTCTTTAATAGCGGTTTCCATTATTATTACCCCCCTGAATATAGCTTCGCCCTTCCTGCCAAAGACAGGATTTTTCAATTACAATAAAAGTCAGGCTTAAAAGCTTCAGGCCGTAACACTGTAAACCTCGCCACCAAACCAATAAAAAATGCCCTCTCGGAGTCAGGATTCCTTGAGGGCTGTTGCCTTGCAGCAATTAAGACGTTCCTGACTCCCTCTTAATTGCTCTTTTCCCCCTGCCGAACTTTGGCAAGGTTCTTTATTAGATACAGATGTCAATCTGTATCTAAGTAATGCTAGCATTACTTAACAACGTTTGTTGTATTTATTGACATATTATACAACACATGTAGTATTGTCAAGTTTTTTTTTCAACATTTGTTGTTTTTTTTATCCGATAATAAAACAGTGTTAGATTGTTGGCAGCGAATACAGGATATAGTAGATTCTCAAAATACAACATGGACATGGATTGCTGAACGGATAGGAATTAAACAACAAACATTAAGCCAATGGGTTAAAAAAGATAGATTGCCAGATATTATAAGTGCTATAAAAATAGCTCGATTATTCAATATGTCAGTACCTTATTTTATGCATGGTAAAGATGATAAAGCTATTGCACCCGAAATCATTGAAATAGCCAAAAAAATAGAGAAATTATCGCCAAAAGAGAAAGATGAAATTATGCTCCTACTTAACCACAAACTTGCAAATAGAGATGAAAAGCCAGTATTTGGTGAGAATAAAACAATCGATTTTGTCACTGAAAAAGCACCTAAATATAAAATAGATAATAATGTTAAATTTTTTGATGAAGGAGAAATGGTAATGATCCCGCATTATGGACGCACAGCAGCAAGTAAACCATTAGAAATAGATACAAACCCGATAACAGACCAACTCCCATTCCCTATAAAGCTATTAAAGGGGAAACCAGAAGAACACTTATGGGTGACGATTAAAGGATATTCAATGGTAGAGGCAGGAATAAATGACGGAGATATTGTTTTAATTAGAAAAGCTTATGAGGCTATAAATGGAGAAATAATGCTTGTAAGATTTGAAAATTCCTCCACTCTAAAAAGGATTTTAATTAAAAATGGAAAAACATTTTTATGCTACGAAGATGGATCGGATAAAAAAATAGAAGTAGATTCCACCGAATATGAAATTCAAGGGATTTATACCTCATATAAAATAAGCTCACAAAAATAAAAGGACTAAAAAATCCATATAAAAAATAGTTGCAAAATATCTACTTTTTACATTATATTTACAGGAAGTAAAATTAGATTCTAATATGAAAAATATAGTATATAATAAAAGGATTTTTTTTGAAAACTTCGTTTAAACTTCTAGGGATTATTGCTCTTTTAGCAGTGATAGCTTGTAATATAACAGAAAATACTAATGAAGATAATACTAATGACAACTGGAATAGTGATACCGATAACATCAACTTAATACTTACCGGCAACACTATCAGAGGCATTGCATGGGGCGGTCTTGTCGGATATGAAAAATTTGTTGCTGTCGGAAACAGAGGCAACATGGCACATTCCGCAGATGGTATATCATGGACTGCTGTAAAACCAAAGAACAATCCATTCACTAACCATGAGGAAAATATCACAGATATTGTATGGGGCAATAATAAGTTTGTTGCGGTAGGAGACAATGGCAACATGGCATATTCCACAGACGGCGTATCATGGACTGCTGTAAATAATACCTCATTTGGTAGAACAAGCATTAATAGTATTGCATTTGGAAATAATAGATTTGTTGCTGTCGGAAACAGAGGCAGGATAGCACATTCTGCAAATGGTATATCATGGACTGCTGTAAATAATAGTACCTTCAACACTTTCGACCAAATCCTTGACATTACTTATGGGAATAATAAATTTGTCGCTGTCGGCTCAGCATCTAATCCTAGAATATCATCATCTACAGATGGAGGAGTAAGCTGGTCTACTGTTTCAACTAATCTTTTTTTACAAACAGTCCCTTTAGGGCAACCCACATCAATAGGTTTTAATAATTTCAATAATACATTCTTAGTGGGTGGCACGAGAGGTAAAATGGCTCGGTCTACAGATGGAGGAGTAACATGGAGCAATATTTCATCTTTTTTTGAAGATTTTGATACTGTGCAAACTATATTATCCATCAATAACGAGTTCGTTACTTTAGGTGCTAGTGGAAGAATAGTAAGATCTAGCGATGGGATAAATGATATTATCATCACTTTAGTGCCATTCTCTCATACTTCAGCCCGTCTTGATATTGCCTATGCTAATAACCAATTTGTTGTCGTTGGACAAAATGGTAATATTGCATACTCTAATAATGGCACAGTATGGACTACTTTACAGGATACACCTTTTTAGAATTCGTCTATTTGTATTTTAACAAAGCCTCAGAAAAAATAAGAAAATACTATTTTAAAATATTTGTTTTTATATTATAATATCAAACATGAAAAAAAATATTGTCATAGTAATATGCATATTATCAATTATTCTTTAAGTTATTCTTATTATTAGTGGCAATAATTGGCTTCATAACCATTGTTATTAATATTAAATGTAATTGAAATATTTTTATATAATTAACGGCTCAGCCTATTTTAAAGCTTTGCTCTATCTTTTCTCGTGCGCCCTTATATTGCCTTAGCAATGTCTCTGCGCTCCGATGGTCATATTCTGGTCGATAAGCAACATGACCCATTAAGACACTAACTGTATCTTTGTCTAAACCTTCTAACATTTTTGTATCAAAAGTATGGCGCAAACTATATTGTGTTCTGTCGCCAATAATGACCCCTGCTCTTTTGCAAGATGCTTTAAAGTGTTTAAGTGATACTTCTGGTTTTAATCCTGTATTTTTTGTAGAGGTAAAAATTAAATCATTGATTCCAGGATTTTCTTCTTCCAAATATTTGTTAAGTTGTATTATTGTTGCTTCGCTTAAATATCCAATTTTAAACGCCTTGCCGTTGTCTGTTGTTTTTATTTTCTTTTTTACACTACCCGAATATGCCTCAATTGATTGGTCTGTGTATACGCCTCCAATGTGTGGGTAATAGTTTATCCTTATTAGTCCAGCAATTTCTCCAGGTCTCCAGCCGGTATCACGCATAATTAAGAAATAGCTGATCCATTTTCTTGTAAGCCATATTTTCAGTAACTCACTTTCATCTTCCGGAAATAACTTTGCAAGTTCAAAGTCACAAAATGGCTTTCTTGGCTTGTTTTCTTCGGTTATTTTAGTAATTTCCCTTGTCGGATTTTCTCTGATTATTTTTTCTCTTACCGCCATTTTAAAAATAGGCTTGCCTGCATAAAGTATTTTATTTTTTGTGCTATCTGCTAACTGCTTTGATTTGCCATGACAATCTGTTAAATCCATATACCAATTATCAATCATCTTTGCCGTTATCGCAGATATTAAAAAACTTCCAAACTTTGGAATCCAATAATTTTGGATCCTCCCCTCTTGTTCTGCCCAGTGAATAGCTCGATGGTATTTCTTTTTTTTCTCTAATTGCTTTATATACCCATATTTATCATTAGCGTAAAAGCCATATGCAATTTCTTTAAATGTAGGAATCTTCCCCGTTTTCTTAACATCAAAGTCTTGCAAATATCTTTCTGCAAATTTAATAGCTTCACTTTTGCAATCTGTACCAGTTGATATTTCCTTGCCGGGCAATATCCTAAAAACAACTTGTATTTTTCGACCTTGTCTTTCAATAAACCTGTAATCATCCATATTTTGCTATTATATTTTAGGTTTTTGAATAAGACAAGCAAAATTTGCGGACACTTTGCGGACACTTTTGGAGTTTTGAGGGAAATGTATTAAGTAAGTCTTTATACTGTAAAGATTTACTTTTCACTTGCTAATAAAAATAGCTGCCCGAGGAGGATTTGAACCCCCAAAACAAGAGCCAGAATCTTGAGTGTTACCGTTACACTATCGGGCACTGGGTTTAAACAAAACACGAAAAAACTCGTATTTGAATTATAAAAATATCCAAATATTGGTTTTATGTCAAGATATTAAAAGTAATATTTGTTATGCAGTTGGCTTATCCGACAGAATTGTTTTCCTATCAAAATCTATAAATATAGCCCACTGAAATTTTATTGTTTGTCGACCTAAAATCAGTAAGCAGTGTGTAGGAAATAATTAAAAAATCAGCCACGACAAGGCCTGTATTAAAGTTGGCCTTAAAAACATCCTGGCTGATTCTTCTACGTCCAATAGTATAATTGGCTATTTGATAGCCGCCACCAGCACCTATGAAAAAACCGGCTCCTTCCTCAAATGGGAGAAAAAATCCTAAGCGCCCAAAAGGATATATTGAAAAATAATCATTGATATCTTTATCTGCACTGAGAAAACCAACATCACAACCAAGCTCTATATAGAAATTCCGGACTGGAGAATAGGTTCCGTGTAGCGTAGCAATAAGCAATGGTTCTGTAAAAGAAGTACCAAAAGAAATACCCAGTGTATTGAATCTATTGTCCCACCTTGGAACCCTTCTTGTTGATCGCCTCTCCCACCGTATGGTCGCTGGAGCACGATAGGGACTATCAATGTCCAGACCTCGTTCACCACTAATTACCTGAACTCCTTCAGTAATTTCAGGGTCAAGTCCAGGGCGGACGACAAAGTATATCCACTCTGTTCCTTCAACAGACCGTCCAAGAATATCATAGGGAATTATGCGAAACCGATATTCGCCCAAGGGCAAAGAAACATCTAAATGAAGCAATGTGGTAAATTCACGCAAATGGCTTCTGTAAGTTCCACGGTCTTGTCTTTCGATTTCCACAGCATAATGCAGGACGTGTCCAGTACCTTGCCAAAAAATCCGTCGTCCAAAACGTTGTTCATCGGATTGCGCATAGAGAACAGGTGTTAATATAAAAAGCAATAATACCATTAAACATAAATTTCTAATTCGCATACATGATCCCTGCCCCTTCTACCCGTACAGTATCGGGGAAATAGATGTCCATAATAAATGTGTTTTCCGCCATGTTACCGCGTCGGTTGATAGCGCCATCTGATCCCACAGTTACAGCTTCTACCTGCCAGATAAAAGTCCCTCTATCTAAAATTTGCAGATCTTCAAGCAAATAATTTGTACGCGTTAAAGGCTGTGTGCGATAAATTTGCTGCCTGCCACCATCTGCAATTTGCTGATAAATGGTGAAGATATAAGCATTGGCTCCACTTACTGCTCGCCAGCTAAAGTTAAGGCTTCTCTGGGTTTGCAGGTCTCTCATTGTATAACGTCGTCCTTGTGCTGGCGACAAATTTCGCGGCGCTGCCAAGAGAGGGGGCGGCGTTGGCTGTGATATAACAGAAGCAACAGGCTCCTGAGTTGCTTCGTCTCGCCTCTCTTCCAGAAGAACACGTGGCGCTTCTCTAGGAGGAGGAGGAGGAACAACACGCGGCTCTTCACGAGGAGGAACAACAACACGCGGCTCTTCCTGAAGAGGGACAATAACAGGACGCGGCTCTTCCCTAGGAGGGATAACAGCAGGCTGCTCTGCCTGAGGACGTACAGCAACACGTTGCTCTTCCTGAGGAGGGGCAACAGCAACACGCGGCTCTTCCCTAGGAGGGATAACAGCAGGCTGCTCTGCCTGAGGACGTACAGCAACACGTTGCTCTTCCTGAGGAGGGGCAACAGCACGTCTCTCCCCGCGATAACGGACATCACGTTGCTCCTCATGAGAAGATACATGCTCAACTCTAAAATCTGAAACTTGTGAAAACGAAGAGTCCCCTTTGAAAACAATGGGAAAAACAGGCTTCACCCGCCAATACCATGTTCCAGTCCCAAAACTTGAATCTGTAAAAAAAGTTATTTGGCTATGCCTCTGGATTTGTGGATTAACAAAAGAAGGGGTATCGCAGATTTCCAGAATGTAAGAAGACGCTCTATCTACCTCAAACCACTGGAAATTCACTACAGGCAATTCATCTGTATAAGTAAATACGCTGTTTTCAACAGGGCTTTTTAATTGCTGCGCTGCGCCATCTGCTATTATAAATCGCCCTTTGCCAAGAACACTATCTTCATTAGAAAGCCTCCAGTGCCAAAGCCCATTATCAACAACAATTTGCGCTTGTGTGTCCAAATCTTCATGAATATATAAAATATTATTAAAGTTTCTGTCTGTAGCAACTTCCAGGCGCAATAATTCATTAGCGTCAAGATTTATCCTGCTCCATAAAAAGTTGAGAGAAAAAAGACCTGGGTCAGCATTAATAAAACGATCATTTAAAGCAGGGTGCATTATTACTACTGCTTTATCCTCGCGCTCAAAACCACTTGCATCAAGACTAATAAGGCTGCCTGCCTGGATTTCCCGCGACCGCCTCTCGTCAATATCAATAAATCGCGCTGTTCCTTCGGCCACCTGCACCACCATGCCATCTTCTGCAGCTGTAATGTTGAGTATAGCTGCTCCAACTGGTAATACCTGGCGACCATTTATATCTACAGATACTCTCCTGCTATCCGAAGTAGTAGCAATGGAAAGAGCTCCTTCATTCATAGTAATCTGTAAGGTTTCACCATCTGCTGCCTGTGTTATGCGTATAAGTGTATTTTCACTTAAATCAATGCTGTTGGCATCAAAAAACAGAGTCGCAGCAGAAAGCGGTGCAACGCGGATCAAGTCTCCAGGATACACTGGTGATTCTGTTGTCAGCCTGTCCCAAAGCACGTGATCTATAAGCCTGCGCTGGACAACGTTCTCCCTTATTACAACATAACCAACAGGTTCTACATTTCGCAGAGTTATAGTCCGCTGAAAATCTATTCTGAATAAATTTATATTTAATAACGCTATAAGAAGAAGTAAAATAGTTACTATAATATCTCTTGGTCTCAAACGCTTGGGCTCAAGAGGTCGCAAATTGTCAACAGGCTCAACCTTTACTGGTTTTTTATTTTTTTTCAGTAGCATTAATATATACCTTATGAATTCTTGGGAACTTCTATGCCCAGAAGTTTGCGTACATCTGCAATGGTTTTAGGCCCATTTTCTTGATTTACAAAATTAACTACAGCGAAAATCCGTACTGGTTCTTCTTTGCCTTTCACAGTTACCGACGTCATCTCTTCTGTTATGAATTCATCTCCAACCAGGTTCCATGTATATTCAGAGATAAGGATATCTACTCCAAGGGTTTTTGTAAGTGATTCCAAACGTGAAGCAAGGTTTACAGGGGCGCCGATAACAGTGTATTCCATCCGCATATCACTGCCAAGCTGCCCTGCTGTAACCATACCTGTATTTATGCCGCAGCCGATTTTGATGGGTGGACTCGCTGGGTCATTGGGCGTGCGTTCTTTATTCATGTGATAAAGAGCATCCCGCATCAACAAGGCTGCCTTTACACAGTTATACGCATCTTTGCTCGGACACCCTTCTGTATAAGCTGCGCCCCAGTGAGCCATTACTGCATCGCCGATAAACTTGTCTATTGTGCCGTTTGTTTTTCCAACACAATCTATCATGGCAGTTAAGTAATGATTCAGCCAGTAGACAATACGGTCAGAAGCTTCTTCTCCAAAAACACTTGTAAAACCTTCGGACAATGTAGTAAACCCCCGGATATCGGAAAAGAAAATCGTAGCGTGTTTTTGCAAGCCGCCTGGTTTTATTTCATTACGCATTGCCTTGACTGCAGTTTCCTTGTTGGTGAATCTGCCGAAAATATGCAAGGCTGCACACATATGCTGAAAACTGTTGGTCAAAACACCGATTTCGTCGCGTGTTTTTGGCTTAAGTTCCATATTAAAATCACCACCCTCAATGTTACGCGCTACAACTGTCAATGCTCTTAGGGGGGTTGAAATTGTTTTGGAAAAGAACCAGATAAAAATAATTGAAATACTTAAAACCGCAATGGTAAGGTAGATATTTCGCCTTGTGGTAGCAGCTATCCCTTCAAAAACTTTGTTATATTCAATGCTGGTGATAACTATGGCTCCAGCTATATCCAGCTTTGTAAATGCTACAAATTTGCGAATAACTTCATGGAAATCTGTAGCAATCGCCGGATCCTGGCTTTGTAAAAACTCAAAATCTGACTCGATAAGCTCCTGCCTGCTTTTTTGTGGACTGTTGATAATTGCGCGGATAAAATCTTTTCCCGAAAGATTTACCAAAGAATGTACAAGGGAATAATCTGCATGGGATAATATATCTGCGTCACTGTTTATCATATAAGACTGATTAGTTCCAAATCCAAAGTTCTGGTTTAAGCTTTCAGAAGAAAACAGAACTCCTACAACCCCGCTCCCCTGCCAGGAGAAAAATAAAGCAAGGAGTGATCCTCCGAAGTGAGGCGTTGCATTCAAGAGCAAAGTTTCTCCACGCATTACCCGCCCAAGAGCATTTCCTTGATTCCCAAACCAGGAGCTCGCAAGCTCTGCTTCAAGGTCCCGTGAAGTAAAGAATTGCCTGTTGAGCAGTAATTGTTCTGCCTGACCCTGATCAAGAAAGAAAACAGATGCTACCTGGGGATTTTCCTCAAAAAAGAAGTCGATTGCTTCCTGTGCCATGATGCTGCCTGCCCCTGCTGCAGTTATGGTCTGTATTAGTATTCTGGAATTGGAGCGCACATTTGAAAGAATCGTTTCTGCTTCTATTGCTGAGCGGCGGTTTGTTTCAAAGTTATTTTCTTCTGCCAACACCCGCAAGTCCCCGTGTACAAGCCATGAAACCAGAGCTGTAACTGATCCAAGAGAGAGGATTACAATAAAAGAAATCAAAATTATTAATTTGGCGCCTATTGAAAACCGAACTGTCATAAAGCCAACGCTCCATTTATGCTGCAAGAATTTTCATATTTTATGACGACTTCAAAAATGTTCATAATATCGCCTTAGGATATTTTCAAGCAGTATTTTTATAGAAGATATTACACCAAATAGTGTGATATTGTCAACCCATATACAATTTTTATACGAGCTTCATCAGTTACTCTTCATCGTATTCTATAAGGGTTTTTATTTTATATTTGAAAAGAAGTTTCCCATAGTTAAGAAAAGGGAGCCCTACTACTGCAAAAATCTCTTCTATTTCTGCTCCAACAGATTCTATCAATTCACATGCAGCAGATAATGTTCCGCCAGTTGCAATAAGATCATCAACAACAAGTATTTTTTCTCCGGGCAATACATCTGATTTATGGATCTCAATCGAATCTTCTCCATATTCAAGAGAGTAGTTTTTTCTGATAGTCTCGCCAGGAAGTTTATTCTTTTTTCTTACAAGTGTGATTGGTACGCCAAGATGATATGCCAAAGGAGAAGCAAAAAGAAATCCTCTTGCCTCGATTGCAGCAATACGCTTTATCCCCTTTTTTTCATAAAGCTCTATCATTTTTTTTATACAATGATTAAATGCATCAGGAGTTATTAGGAGTCCTGTTATATCATAAAATAACACCCCTTTTTTGGGGAAATCTTTTACTTTTCTTATTGCATCATCAATAATTTTTTCGCCTCTCATTCATCACCTGCATTTGTCAAATTTTTAATATCCAAGTACTTATTTACAGCATCTGTAAATCCATTTTCATTATTGGATTTTACAGTTATAAACTCTTTTTTAAGTTCCATAGGAGCATTTTCAACTACAAATGGATTTTTTACCCATCTTAACATATCAAGGTCATTAAAATCATTTCCCAATGCTGCAGTAGAATTATAATCCAAAAAAAGGCGGTCTGCAATTGTTTTTATCCCATGTGCTTTTGAAACCCCTTCGGGAAATATTTCGATCCAAAGTGTTTTTTTATCTATTGGAGAAGTTGCCCTTATTATATGAAGCCCTTCTGTTTTTTTAAGTTTTTCTTTTAAATCTTCATATATTTCTGTATGTGATAACAATGTATTATAAGGGATCACTACAACAAACTGACACGCCTCTTCCAAATCTGCAACAGCGGCATCATCAAGTTCTTCGGAATAAGCTGAATAGATGCTGCGCCGTTTATCAAAATCTCCTTCTGCTGCTGATGAGCTATTTGATGATTTATGATAATAAAAATAGTGATTATCTGGTATTTTTTTGTGAAGCATAAAATCGCATTTGTTCTCTATTAAAATTTTTACAGTATTTTCTATTTGGGTTTTATTTAATGAATATGTCTTTATAATTTTTTTATTTTCCCATTCCATTACTCCTGCGCCTGATGAAAAAATAAGATAATCAATTGGAAAATGCTCAGGAATAACTTTTAATGCAGAATAAAAAGATCTTCCGGTTGCAATAACCCTTTTTACATTAAGCTTGCCCAATTTTTCAATAGTTTCAATATCAACATTACTTATTGTACGGTCGTCTCTATATAATGTGCCATCAAAATCTGTTACGAATATCATATTTCATAGTTCCGAAATATTAAAAGCATTTTTATTTAAGGGAGCAGATAACATATTAAGCACTTTCTCAAACAATATCCCGTTTCTTGGAGTGGTCTTATGCGCATAAGTTTCTTTGATTGCCTCTGTAATAAATTCAACAGCAGTTGCAGCGCATACAGACAGACTATCTCCTCGCAGTATGCAGCCTGTCATTATACTCGCGAATATATCTCCAGTGCCTGGATAACTTACAGGGATATATTCATTTTTGATTTTCCAGTATTTATTAAGTTTTTTATCATAGGCAGCTACAATTGGGTGCAGCTCATTCTCGGTTCCAACACTTGTAACTACAACCATATCTGGCCCCATCTCCGCAAGAGAGCCAAGAATGGATTTTATTTTTTTATCTGATAACTTGTCGTAATTGTTTTCTCCAAGAAGTATTGCAGCTTCTGTAATATTCGGGGTAATAAGAGTTGCTTTTGTTACAAGCTTTTTCATCTCTTCTACAATTGTTTGACTAATAGTGTCATAAAGCTCTCCATCATCGCCCAAAACAGGATCAATAACTACGAGCATTTTTTCATGATTAAATTTCTCGATAAAATTTATTATTATATCTATTTGTTTGGAGGATCCAAGAAAACCTGTATAAATAGCATCAAACTTTATATTAAGGCTTTTCCAGTGATTTATGATCCCTTCCATGTGGTCTGTAAAATCAAAAAAAGTATAATCTTTAAAACCTGATGTCTGTGTTGACAAAATAGAAGTTGGCAAAGGGCATACCTGCATTCCCATTGCTGCCAGAACCGGGATCGCAACAGTAAGAGAGCATTTTCCATATCCGGAAAGATCATGCACTGCTGCTATTTCGTAAACAGGATTTGTCATTATTAACTTCTCTCCAAACATATTTTAGTTTTTTAATGCATTTAACGGCGAAGGGATTCTCCCGCCCCTGTGAATAAATGGCGCGCTTGAAGCGTTATTCACTCTCATAATAGGCGCGGTTCCCAATAGTCCGCCAAACTCAACAATATCGCCTACCTTTTTACCGGGGACAGGTATTATCCTGACTGCAGTGGTTTTGTTATTTATAACTCCTATCGCAGCTTCATCTGCGATAATTGCGGAAATTGTTTCATACGGAGTATCCCCGGGTATTGCAATCATATCAAGACCCACAGAACAGATGCATGTCAGTGCTTCAAGTTTTTCAATAGTTAAATGACCTGATTTTACAGCATCTATCATCCCTACATCTTCGCTTACAGGGATAAATGAACCGCTTAAGCCCCCAACATACGAAGATGCCATTGAGCCCCCTTTTTTTACAGCATCATTTAAAAGCGCCAAAGCAGCAGTTGAACCGTGAGTACCGCAAACTTCAAGCCCCATCTCTTCGATAATATGAGCAACACTGTCCCCTCTTGCTGGTGTTGGGGCAAGTGAAAGATCTACAATACCAAACGGAATATTAAGTCTGCGGGAAGCTTCTCTTGCAACAAGCTCCCCTACTCTTGTAATTTTAAATGCAGCTCTTTTTATCTCTTCTGAAACAACTCCAAAGTCTGCATTAATGCCCACTCTTTTAATAACATTCTGCACTACGCCTGGGCCGCTTATCCCAACATTGATCGTACTCTCGCTTTCTCCGACACCATGAAAAGCGCCTGCCATAAAAGGGTTATCTTCCGGAACATTTGTAAAAACAACAAGCTTCGCGCACCCAATAGCATTTTTATCTGCGCTCTTTTCCGCGGTCTGTTTGATAATCATTCCCATATGGCGCACAGCATCCATATTTATTCCTGATCTGGTTGTGGCAAGATTTACAGAAGAGCAAACCTTATTTGTTGCTGCCAATGCTTCTGGTATTGAGTCTATAAGGATTTTGTCCCCTTTTGTATATCCCTTATGCACAAGAGCAGAAAAGCCACCTATAAAATTTACTCCGCATCTGTCTGCGACCTTATCCAGCGTTACTGCATACTCTGTATAGTTTTTATCATCAGATGCTTCTGCAACCATGGAAATAGGGGTTACAGATATTCTTTTATTTATTATTGGCACGCCATACTCTTTTTCAATATCTTCGCCTGTTCTAACAAGATTTTCCGCAATCTTTGTTATTTTATCATATATTTTTTCCCTTGATTTTTTTCCGTTACTGTCGCAGCAATCTCTCAGCGATATACCGACAGTGATTGTTCTTATATCAAAGTTTTCCTCATGAATCATTTTTATTGTTTCTACAATTTCGGATGGAATAAGCATTTTTTATGTTCCTATATTCTGTGCATTGTTTTAAATATTTCTTCAAGTTGAAATCTTACTTCAACATTAAGCTGCTTTCCTACTGCTTCAAGTTCATCAATAATTTCACGAATTGGCTTTGCAGCTTTTTCAAGATCAACAAGCATTATCATTGTCAAAATATCCTGCATTGTTGTCTGCGATATATCAAGAATATTGATCCCAAGTTTTGCAAGAGCAGTTGTTACCCCTGCAATAATACCTACTTTATCTGCGCCAAGTACTGTAATTATTGCCCGTTTTGAATTGGTTGTGTTTTCTTTTACCATCTGTATATTCCTTTTTTTATCAATGCTTTTGAAATGTTATCTTTCATTATGAGAGATTCTTCTCTTGCATATTTGCTGTAATTTTTTTCATCTTTATATTTTTTGTACGCGAAAATTATTCCGCGTGAAGAGTTTATCAAAGCTCCAAGCCCGTCGGAATTAAAACATTCCATAATATCATCTGCTGTGCCACCCTGCGCTCCATATCCCGGAACCAGAAAAAGTGTCTCTTTCATATTTTGCCTTAAGATCGCAGCTTCTTCGGGATATGTCGCGCCAACAACAGCTCCTACGCTGCTGTACTTGCTTTTTCCTGTAAGCGCTTTCCCCCACTCCGCAACAAGCTGGCCCATTACAAAATAGTTTTTCCCTTTTTCAGTTGTAAGCCCCTGGAACTCTTCTGACCCTGGATTCGAAGTTTTAACAAGAATAAAAATACCTTTTCCATATTGAGCGCAGTCATCTATAAACGGAGCAACCCCTTCGTGACCCAGATAACTGTTTATAGTTACTGCATCAAGATCAAAGAGGGGAATTTTTTTTCCAAATATATCTGGCCTGCCAATATACGCATTTGAATAAGCTTTGCAGGTATTTCCAATATCATTCCGTTTTACATCTCCTATAACAATGATCCCTTTTGATTTTGCATAGGAAGCTGTTTCTTTAAATGATGTAATACCTTCTGCTCCAAGTTCTTCATAATAGGCTATCTGTAGTTTAACAGCAGGCACAATATCGCATGTCGCGTCTATTATATTTTTATTGAATTCAAATACTGCTTCTGCTGCAGCATGGAAAATATTTTCTATGGGACGATCCGAAGCGTCGGACAAGGGACGACATGAAGTGTCGGACTTGCCGGAAAGTTTATATTTTTCGATTATAGATGAAGGGAGATTTTCTATTGCCGGATCCAGCCCCACTACAGAAGGGTTCTTTTTTTCATCGATCAACTTATTGAGTCTGTCTGCAAAGTTCCCATATTCGATTTCTGACTTGCAGGGCTTATTCATATCCATATTTTTTTCCCCAGTTTGGCGGATCACTGCTCCAGTTTACTGCTTTTTCAGCTTCGTCATCTGTGATATATTTTCCATCAACAGCAGTTTTTATAAGAGTCTTAAAATTCGAAGCAGTAAATAAAGTACATTTTTCATCGGCAAAAACTTTTTCCGCTGACTCCATCTGATATGTAAAAATAGCAACGCAGTAATCAACTATTGCACCATGTTCCCTTAATATCCTTACAGATTCTATGGAACTTTTTCCCGTACTCACAAGGTCTTCGATAACCAAAACTCTTTTACCGTAAAACAGCGACCCTTCGATATTTGATCTCTTTTCGATTTCCCCTTTTTCTGATTTTACATATATCATTGGAAGAGAAAATTTTTCCGCAAGGAGCGCTGCGTGAGGAATCCCGGCAGTGGATGTACCAGCAATAACTTCTATATTTTCGATCCCTACTTCTGTTTTGATTATCTGCTCCATAATATTGATTATGATATTCCACTTTTCCGGATTAGAAACAAGAAGCCTGTTATCGCAATAGATAGGGCTTAAAATTCCTGATGCATAACGAAAAGGTTCTTTCACAGAAAGCGCAACAGCTTTTATATCCAGAAGCACTTCAGCGGCTTTTTGCGCATCATGCGACACTTTGGGGCATCCCTTGTCCGACACGCAAGGGGTTTTACTTGCAGCAGGGTTGCCTTGAGACTTCCAGTTAGCCATGATCTCAATATTTTTTTTATCTATCAGTTTATTTTTTTCTGCGCGTTCTATCAAACTTGCCAAGTCTATAAGAGAATAAACAGGAATAATATTATCATCAATCTTTACATCAGAAACATCAAGCATATTGAAAATCGTAACAATACCTTTTATATCACCCTTTTTTTCATTAAGCGCCCTTACCGCGTTTTCCAGTTTAGCTTTTGATGAAAGAGTCTCTGTAAAAAGCAATGTTGCTATCCCTTCCTTTACAGAACCTTCGATCAGATTTTTTTTACCATGCTTTTTTGAGGAATCTCTTATATATATCATTGGAAGAGAAAGCTTATCGCTGGCAAGAGCTGTAAATGGGATGCCGGAATGGCCTACTGCCGCAAGCAGCAACTCTGTGTTTTTTCCGTCGCCATAGTCACACGCTTTTTTTATTAAAGAAACAAGGGAGTCGAGAAAAAAAGGTTTAAAAAAAGGGAATGAGTTAATTGAATTTATATCGAAAAAAAATGGGGATTTTGTTTCAGAATCAAGAAAATATTCTGCTTTTCCAGCGCAGTAAAAAAGGTTTAGCTCGAACAATGTATCAATCAGTTTGTTTTTATCTATCATACAAAATCACCGCCTTAGAATAATATCCTTTATTTAGAACCTTCTGTCAATTATGAAAAATCTGAACTCCGGGGGCTGTTATTTATTGAGCAGCCCTGGTTTTGTACTGATTGCAGCGGTTATCAGTTGCATAATTTTTGCCTGTTTTTTTATTTCCTTAAACCCAGATATCGCCTTGCCGAAATTTAAATTATGAAGTTAAAACTCTATCTGCTTTTACTATTTTTCATTCCAGCATTCCTGTCAGCAAATCAACTCTATTCCCCTACCTGGGGCTTTCGAGTTTACTTACCGATTGGTTATGAGTTTGTCGAAGGGAATGCATTTGACCGCTTTTCGTTTCGGGGTCCCAGCAATGCAATGTTCGACATGCTTGTGTTCAATGAAACATATCAGAACATCGAAGAGATGATGCAAGATATTAGCCATAGATTGGGAAACACAGAAGATACCTCTTTTTTTGAGTATGGAGATAAAGCCGCAGCCATTATTAAACTGCGCTTCGGAAATATGGAAGGCTGGGGTCTTGGCATTGAACTCGAGAATACTGATGGAGGAGCAAACCCTCCCCTTTTACTTGCTCTTGCTTATGCGCCTGTGGGAACAGAAAACGTGGACTTGCTTCATATTTCTGCCCTGAACTCAATTGCACCTACACTGATAGATACGCGGCGGCCTGGACCAATGATGGAATTCGCCTATAACCGGGGAGAACTAAGGGAGGTACCACTTGCTGGTGGGCTGGGTGTGACTGCAATGATTCGGGAACACGATGCTTTTATTGCGCAGGAGCTGATTGAGCGGGAATTTCTGCTCATGAGGATGTATTACTTTTCGCCGCATTGGCGGGAAGCATGGATACGGTATTACCGTATGATTTACCGGGATTCATGGGACAGGATTGCGGACGCTGCTTTGCAAATTGCACGAAGTCTGAACAGGGCCGGCAGAGCAACACGCAGCACTGACATGGATGCGAATGTTCTGGATTTTGCGCAAAGGGCGCTTACTTTTGTGCAGGGCTTCCAATACGAAAGAAATTTTGACGGGAGTGATTTTATAAATCTGGTTACTGCCATTACCGAAGGGAGAGGCGTCTGTGACAGCCGCGCCATGCTTTGGGCAATAATTGCTGCACAGGTAAACATTCCGGCAGCTATCATGGTATCCCGGGAATACTCACACGCTATGGGTATTGCAGCTATTCCAGGCCCAGGGGCGCGCTTTGAAACAGAAGGGGTCAGATGGCTGGTCGCTGAAACAACTGTTAACGTTGAGATAGGTCTTATTGCAGCGGATCAAAGCGACCCTGAGCACTGGTTGGGCGTGATTTTTGAGTGACGTTGTCCGCCACAACACCTCCAATATTAGCGGAAAATAATATCAAACAATCTCTTTTATTGACACTAACTTATTCTTCCACCTCGTGTTATATCCGCGAATGGAGATTATACGAAGTTCGCTTTTTGTGCAGCAAAAGATAATTATACGAAGGAGGTAATGCATGGAATTCAATTTATTGGCATTATTGTTCACAATAGGATGTTGTCTAATATCATTAATCATTGCAGGGAAATCTTGGAGTGATGAAGCAAAAAAATGGTTTAAGAATCTAAATCACCCGGACAATGCACTTATGGTAAAATTTATGAATAAATTAGGATTCATTGTTTTTTTAATGTTTGGATTTGTTTTATACTATCTTTTTATCCGCAAGGATATTATCCCTATTATAATAATGATTACTATTGTACTAATAATGGGAATATCTCCTTTTTTTCTCTACAAAACGAAAAATTTAAAATTATTTTTTTACAGTAACCTTATAATTTTTATTCTTGTACCAACGGTGATATTTTTTCTATTACAAAAAAATTTGATCTTGGCTATAATCGTTATAATATATCAATTGTGGATAGTATATGAAATGTCATATTGGTACCGGCTCATGAAGAGGAATCAATTCTAATATTATCATACCAACACCTATTGGCTCAATTTCATTTTTCTGAAAATTTCTCAATTTACTTTTTAAAACAGTTGACTCTCTTGCCGAGATTTAATTATGAAGTTAAAACTATACCTGCTTTTATTATTTTTCATTCCAGCATTCCTTTCAGCAAATCAACTCTATTTCGCTACCTGGGGCTTTAGTCTGTACCTGCCGATTGGTTATGAGTTTGTCGAAGGGAATGCACTTGACCGTTTTTCGTTTCGAGGTCCCAGCGAGACAATGTTCGACATGACTGTACACAATGGAACCTATCAGAACATCAAAGAGATGATGCAGGATATAAGCCATAGACTTGGAAACACAGGCGACACATCTTTTTTTGAGTATGGGGGTAAAGCTGCAGCCATTATGGAACTGCGTTTCGGAAATATGACGGGCTGGGGTCTTGGCATTGAACTCGAGAATACTTATGGAAGAGCAAACCCTCCCCTTTTACTTGCCCTTGCTTACGCGCCTGTGGGAAAAGAATATTTAAACTTGTTTCATATTTCTGCCCTGAACTCCATTGCGCCTACGCTGATGGATACGCGGCGGCCTGGACCAATAATGGAGTTTGCATATCCCAGAGGAGAACTAAGGGAGGTACCGCTTGCAGGTGGGCTGGGTTTGACTACAATGATTCGGGAACACGATGCTTTTAATGCGCAGGCGCTGATTGAGCAGGAATTCAGGCTCCTTACTTTGTACCTGGCTTCTCCTTATTTGCAGGATGCGTGGATACGTTATTACAGAGCAATCTACAGGGATTCATGGGACAGAATCGCGAACGCTGCTTTGCAGATTGCGCAAAGCCTGAATATGCCCAGCAGTACGACACGTGGTACCGAAACGGATGCGAATGTTCTGGCTTTTGTGCAAAGAGCGCTTACTTTTGTACAGGCCTTCCAATTCGAGAGGAATCTTGAAGGGAGTGATTTTATAAATTTGGTTACTGCCATTACCGAAGGGAGGGGCGGCAGTGACAGCCGTGCCATGCTTTGGGCAATAATTGTTGCACAGGCAAACATCCCGGCAGCTATCATGGTATCCCGCCACTACTCCCACGCCATGGGTCTTGCAGCTATTCCAGGCCCAGGGGCGCGCCTTGAGGCAGAAGGGGTCGGATGGCTGGTCGCGGAAACCACTGCTAACGTTGACATAGGTCTTATTGTAGCAGATAAAAGCGACCCTGCGCACTGGCTGGGTGTGATTTTTGAGTGATACTAATGAGGCTGAATAAACTGACGCTTTTATGACACAATATATTATATATACGACAGCTCTGACGCATATAATATGTTATATGCCACGTATTAATTAGATAATTGACAAATAATGATAATATAATTATAATATATACATGAAAATTATATGGGATCAAAAGAAAAATGAAAGTAATATCAAGAATCATAAAGTATCGTTTGAAGAAGCAGAAACTGTATTTTTTGATCCAAACGCAAAGGTAATACACGATCCGGATCATTCTATTGATGAAGATAGGTTTATAATTTTAGGCATAAGTAAATTACTAAAATTATTGGTAGTTTGCCATTGTTATAGGGAAGATGATGAAATTATTAGGATAATTTCCGCAAGGAAAGCAACCAGGAATGAATCCAAGAATTATGGAGGTTAATACTATGAGGAAAGAATATGATTTTTCAAAAGGAAAATTGAATCCATATGTTAAAAAATTACGAAAACAAATTTCCATTAGGGTTGACATAGACACAATAAATTTCTTCAAAAAACAAGCTGAAGTGACAGGAATAGCATACCAAAATTTAATAAATCTATATTTATCCGATTGTGCAACGCATTCAAAGCAAATAAATATAACGTGGAAGTAAAACAACAAAATATTGATATAATAAAGCGCATTCGCCATTCGTGGCGAACTGATAAAATAATATATCATGGCACGCTACAAAGAAACCAAAAAAGGACAAAAACTGTTTTTAAACATCAACTTGTCTGAGCAAATAATTAAAGGCACATACGAATATACCTTAAAACCATTTAATCGATAAAAAACTCGACTTAAGTATTTTCGACGATAAATATAACAACAATTTAACCGGGCCACCGGCAATAGAACTAAGATATCAAACTTTGTATCATGGATGAATAGAGAGATAGAAAAAGTATTCAGTGAAGTCCTAATGGTATGTAATGAGCTAAATCTTATGGGTTAGCGGTCGGCAACGTCATCAACTCAAAACGTTAGCGAAATAGACTGAATTTTTTGGAATAAAAAACGTCCGGTTTTATTAAAAATATACAATAAAAGACAATTGACAAAAAAGACCAAATATGGCATCTTATATGTACTGGAGAAAAATATGGCATTAAATTTAAGAGATAATGTAAAACCTATTTCATATGTAAAAACTAATGCGGCTAAAATGCTGGACTATGTAAATGAACGTAAAAACCCAATAATTATTACGCAAAATGGTGAAGCTAGAGCAGTTTTAATGGATATAAATACTTATCAAGATAATGAAGACGCTTTTGCCTTATTAAGCATATTGAAATTGTCTGAAAAAGACATTGAGAATGAAAATGTAAAGGATTCAAAAACAGTATTTAAAGAATTAAGAGAAAGATTAACAAAAAATGGCTAAAAAAATCAAGGAATATGAAGAATATCATGTAAAACTGACTCAAAGTGCTGAAAAGGATTTAAATGAAATTATCGATTTTATTGCTGAAAACAATCCAAGAACAGCATTAACAATAATGGAAAAAATACAAAGAAAAATAGATACACTAGATCATTTTCCATATCGTGGTTCGTATGTTCCTGCGTTATTAGCAAAAAATATTAAAGATTTTAGGCAAGTAACTGAACACCCATGGAAGATCTATTATAAAATAATTGAAAATAAAGTATATGTAATGGCAATAATAGATTCCAGAAGAAACTTAAAAGATATATTAATAAATAAATTGTTAAAATGAAGACAGCCCACTTTGTCTAACAAACGTGCCTGTTGCACAACTTTTATATATAACTAATTATTTTGATATTTAACATTATATGATTATAAAAGAGAATACAATTATGGCTAAAATTAAAGATTATTCAGAGGAATATGTTCAGATAAACGGCATAAAGCAGTATTTTTTGCATTATCCTTCACCGCAAAAAGAAGTTATTTTACATTTACATGGAGGACCAGGATCATCCGCTACACTTTTTGCGTACATGGTAAAACCATATCTGGATTTTTGTAATGTTGTTTATTATGACCAACGGGGAGCAGGTAGAACACAGAAAAAAAATAAATCGAAGCCGGAAGACTTGACAATAGAAAACCTGATTGCTGACTTAAAGCAAATAATTTGTTATGTAAAGGAAAAATACCAAACAAACAAAATTATTTTACTGGGTCAATCATGGGGAACTATTTTAGGGACGTTATATGTCCTCAAATATCCTGATGATGTTTTATGCTACATTGGCACTGGGCATTGCATTGATACACGCCTTGAAATGAAAATAACATATGACAAGTTAAAGGATGCTATTGAAACTAAGGGAAACAAAAAAGACGCAAAAAAATTAATGGAAATGCAAAACTTGCCAACTATGGAAGTTGATGAAAAAAACTATGTTGCAATGGAAACGAAATTCTTTTTTTTGAGAACAAAATATGGGCTTACCCTAAAAATGGGGAAATTGTTTAAAATTATGCTCAAAAGCCCAATTTTTAAATTAAGCGACCTTATCTTAATGATAAAAGGCCCAAAGACAAACATGAAACTCATGAAATGGATGACAGATTATAGCATTTATGAAACAACGGAATATTCTGTGCCTGTCTACTATCTTCTCGGGAGAGACGATTGGCAAGTTCCAAGCACATTAGCTGCAGAGTATTTTGAAAAAATTAATGCTCCGCAAAAGGGGCTATATTGGATAGAAAATGCTGGACATGCGACAGATGCTGATAATCCTACTGATTTTTATAACGCTGTTAAAGAAATTATTTCAAAATTAAAATGAGGTAACTGTATTTATTTCTGATAACAGCAAAAACATAATAAAAAGAAATGAAAAATTTAAGTTAAAATGAATAATTGAAAAGAAAAACGGTATACTACCAAACGTCTATACGGGGTAATGATTTGATTGAGACCGTTCCCCAAAAGGCGATGCGGTGCTGGTTGTTAATCGCTATCAATGATTTGCCTCAGTTTTAGATACAACCAGCATTGTTCTTTTCAAACTTTATTTAACATACCAGCTCCGCACCCTTTTTATCATAGCTTCGTTATGCACCATTTGTTATAATTTTGGTATAAATAATTTAACAATCTTGACAAAATGAATATTTATGTTAATATAAAATTAAGAGGATTATTATTTGAGTATAAATAAAAACAGACCTGTAGGCTGGAATGAAAGACAGAATAAATTAAAATTATTTTCAGATAATCAAAAGAAATGGACATCATTGATATGCAAGGAAGAAACATTTGCTGAAGGGAAAAATTTATTATTAAAAAATCATAGTTTGGTACATGATAAAAAGGTATATAAGACGGATGACGATACAATTTATGATCTTTTGTGGGATAATTTAACTGTTGAAACTTGTAAAATTATTCCTAAAAAAGGAGCTTCTATATTATGGTGTATTTGGCATACGACAAGAATAGAGGATCTTATATCAAATTTATTGATTGGAAACAATGAAACAGTATTCAATAAAGAAATTCAAACAAAACTAAATATCAAAATATCAGATGTAGGAAATTCAATGACGAATTCTGAAATAGATTTATTGAATAATAATATAAACATAAAAGCGCTAAAAGAATATAGGATAAAAGTTGGTAAATCTACAAAAAAAATATTGGAATCTCTTGAATTTAATGATTTAAAAATAAAAGTAAAGCCAGAACAAATAAAAAAAATAACCCAAAATGGCGGCGTGCTAAATGACCCGAATTCAATTTGGTTATTGGATTATTGGGGGAATAAAAATATTTTAGGTTTGCTTAAAGTTCCAATAACAAGTCATCATACAAATTATCATTTTATTCCTTGTTTTGCGATAAAGGACAAACACTGCAGAATTGGAAGTTTAATATGATAATAAAATCAATTTTAATATGGCTATTATTTGTGCCACTCGCGATTTTAAATGGAGGATTAAGAGAAGGTATTATTGAACCCATGATTGGATCAATATATGCAAATCCAGTAAGTTGTATTATTTTGTGTATTTTGATTTTCATTGTATCCTTTTTTCTAATTCCACGATTAGGAAAGGGAGAAAGGAAAATATATCTAAAAATTGGAGTATTATGGATTTTTCTTACTATATTGTTTGAGACCGTATTAGGATTATTAATGGGACTAACAATAAATGATGTAATAAATTCATACAATATAACAACAGGAAATTTTTGGCTAATAGTTGTTATATTTATTGGATTTGCTCCATTACTAATCGCAAAAATTAGAAAAATTCCGTGAAAGTAACGTATTAAGAATATAAAGGTGATTTCTATTTCGAAAAAGCGTATAACACATATAAGGATTATTAGAAATTAGGTGCATTTCGTCTAACATACAGTATATGCTTCGGGCAGGCTCACCTCACGTCGTATATCTAATCACGTCATGTGCCAATTTTTTAACAGAACCATTGCGATTTATTGACAAACTAATAGTTTCTATTCATACTTGCTTAAGTATGGAAGATAATTTGTATTTTCTTAAATGCATTCCAAAAAAAAGAGTATTGTGTTTAATTGTTTTCATAATTTGTGCAAATGCAATAAATGCACAAGATGATTACGAAAGCGTGGACAGTAAATTATCATCCCATATAATACAATATATCTCAAATGGGCTTTTAAAATGGGATTCTTCATTTGAACCATCATGGTCATGGTTTTCCGGTCGCAATGAAATAATAAATTTATTTCTTGAAGCTTTTAATGATAGACATCACATCAACATAAGGCTCGGAGATCCGGAAGATTATCTTCGGCAAAGGCAATTGAGAGAAGAAGCATTCAGACTATTGAATAATACAATTCACTTTCAGGAAACAGGCGGCGCTTCAGATGGACAGGATGCCCGTGAGATAACTTTTAGGGACACTGTTTCTTTTATGACCTTGGGATTACTGTCGCCAAATTCGTTCCAACATCGTTTCTTTAATTGGGCAAAATCGCTTAATTATGGAAATTCATGGTATAGCTACCCAAGACAATACACAGTGGTTGTTTTATTGGAAGTTTTACTACAATTTGAAAGAGTGCAAGGAAATCGGTGGCTTCAAAGAAACCCCAGGTCTCTATCAATCCAATATGAAAGGATAATTGAAAATTTACAGGAGCTTGTTTTATACCTTTCCGGTATTATAGAAAGTGAGGCACATGACGAAGGCTATTGGATTGAAGAAGATATAAGATTTATTAATGGTATTATTCAACAAATGAAATATAACGTTATATTATAAATCGTTGAAAATATTGGAACGATATACGAAAAAAAAACGGATTAAATGTATTGGAAATATCTCAAAGAATTGTGTAAATATTATTTATGAAGTTAAATACCCCGTCAATAATAACGGGATATTTATTAGTAGTTAATTATCGAAAAGACCGATCCAACTATAATATTCACGAAGTTGGAGATTGTATGGTTTTCCTTTTTCAACATTTATATGACCACCACCAAAAATATGGGAATATGGATTATCACCTTCATTTGCAGTAGTCCAAACATATATAGTTAAAACAGCTGTATTAATTAGTGAAAAAGTAAGTCCAGAAATTGTAATTGAATGTGTTTGTCCAGTTGGAATAGATATCGCTTCATTGTCGTATTTCACCACCCAGGGATCAAGGGCTTGATAAATCCTAATTCTAATAATATTTTCCGGCATTGAGTTTAAGATATTGATTGTTACGTCTCCACCCCCACCATTATCACCATTATCATTATCACACCCGATCACCAACATTGATAGAATAACTATCATTCCAATTAAAATCTTTCTCATCTTTTTACTCCAATTCCATAATAGATTCCCATACGAGAACCTTTTAAGTTTGTTTTATCATGAGTAATTACTCACGGGTTTTATCCTTTTTTTCATTTACAGTATTGTAAATCTCCAATATCTTCTCTGATACGTCTTTCAATTTTTCCTTTCCTACCTCGTCCATTTTAAGGTAATTTTGATGTAATTGGTCAACATCTTCTTTCTTTTTCTTACCGATCCTTTTCTCCATGAAAGCGTCCTTTATATATACATATATCGTATTATATCAAGACTGTCAATATAATGTTTCAATAACCCAGAAAATGTCTACTTTTTCATACGCTATTTTCTGTCTTGATTTAATACCACGTTGTGTTCTATAATTATACGAACATGAACACCGTCCACACCCGATTAAAACTTGTCCGAACCCATTTTAAAATGTCTATCAGGGATTTTTCCAAACACATATATTTCAGTCACGGGGTTTACGGTCAAGTTGAGTATGGAACACGGGAACCCAATGACAGAATAATCCAACTTATCTGTACCACGTTTAACGTTAATAAGGATTGGTTATTGACAGGAAAAGGGGATATGTTCTCCTCTGAACCCCCAGATTATAGACTTGAGAAAATACTTGAAATTTACAACACCATCGATGATACTTTAAAAGATTGTTTACTGGAACAGTCTGAAATTTTATTGAAGTTGAATAAAAATATTATTAAAAAGAAGAAATAATAATTGTGGTGTCTTTTTAGGCTGTTTACCAGTTGTTTCTGTATTGACTGATATTTTACCAAAATTGAATTTTTTATCGTTCTCCATATAAAACAATTATATATAAAAAACTGTCCGATTTTCGTTAAGACAGTTAAGTTACTGGTACTTTCATACAATGAAAAGGAGATAAAAATGGATATTACAGAAATTTTATCAAATAAAGCATTGAAGCCAAAACAAAAAATTGAAGTATTATGTCAAAGCATTATTAATAAAGAAATTAACATTAAAGATTTATTAGCTTATGCAAAAACCGCAAAAGATGCTGAAAAGGGCACTTGTATTGAGGCTTTAGAATTTGCTAGCGCAAAAGATCCCAAAATAATTAACAAAACGTGTTTTGAATTTGTTGTAGATCATTTATCTGATAAGGCACCTCGTGTAAAATGGGAATGTGCGAAAATAATTGGTAATATTGCGTATTTATATAAAACGGATTTAAATAGTGCAATAGAAAATTTACTTCAAAATGCTACTTTTGACGGAACTGTTGTTAGGTGGAGCGCTGCTTACGCGCTCGTAGAAATTATAAAACTCGAAACAGATTATAATAAAAAACTAATACCAAAAATTAACGAAATTTGTGCCAAAGAAGAAAAACCGAATATAAAGAAAATGTATATGGATGTAATAAAAAAAACATCTGATGAACTAGTCAAAAAACATTATGTTTTGGGCTGTTGCGGCGTTGATTGCGGCTTATGTCCAAGATTTTATACAGACGGTGATTCAAAATGTCCTGGATGTTTTGGACTAGGTTTTACAAAAAGTCGTCCACCATGTGCTTTCGCAAACTGCTGTTTTAAGAAAAACAAATTAGAAGCTTGTGGCCTATGTAATAATTTTCCTTGTAATAGATATGAAAACAAAGAAAAGGTCTTAAAAGACTCATTTGTAACTCATAAAAAAATATTTCAAAATCATTATTTTATAAAAGAAAATGGATTAAATGAATTTATAAAGGAACAAAAAATAAGAATTAAATTATTAAATATTCTTCTTGAAAAATATAATGATAAAAGAAGTAAGAGCTATTATTGCTTGGCAACTACACTATTAAAAATCGAAAATATAAATGGAATTTTAAAATATATAAAAGACAATAAAGAATTAAGCATTGAAGAATTAAAAAATAAAATAAATGAATATGCAAAAGAAGAAAATGTTGAATTAAAATTAAAGAAATAATAAAAAAAGGATAATAGACTAAGAAAAAAATTATGAGTAATATATTTTCAAACAAGTTCATTGCTGATGAAAAGAATCTTGCACTATTAAAAGCCACAATGTGGGGTCCAAATGGAATACGACAGGCCGAGGAATTGGCTTCACATTTCACAATCACAAAGAATATGCGAATCCTTGATTTGGGTTGCGGAATGGGCTTGTCGGCATTGTACCTAGTGCAAGCACATGGTGCAGAGGTTTTTGCCACTGATTTATTTGCTGATCCAACCGAAAATCATCAGAGATTTCAATCCCTCGGCATTGCAGATAAAATCGTTCCGATGCTGATAGACGCAACACAGCCGTTGCCTTTTGCAAAGGGTTATTTCGATGTGATTTTTTCGGTAGGCGCATACAATATGTTTGGCGATAACGAGGAAATGCTACCAAAGCTTATTTCTTATGTGAAAAAGGGTGGCTACATTGCAGTTGCATTTCCCGGGTTGAAGTATGAGTTTGGTGACAATGTTCCGCCGGAAATGCAACCGTTCTGGGATGTTTCTGATGTAGCAAGATGCGTTCGTGGTATTGAATGGTGGAAGGACTTGTTTAATAAGGCAGAGGGCATAGAAATTATTAATATCAGCGAAATGGCCTGCCACGACATAGCTTGGGAAGAATACCTTGCAAGCCTTGACCCCCAAAAGGGAGAAAAATTTGCATTGGATGCGGAGTACGTGGACAAATGGACATTGGACATGAAGGCAGCAGAAGATGGGAAGTATTTTAATACAATCCAGCTTATTGCCAAAGTTATCTGAGTATAAGCATTTCTGCACGTTACGCTTCACAATGCATTTTTTCTATTGACAAAATAGCTAAAATATGCTAAGAATATAATAGAAACTGAGCAGGCGATAAACCTTTAGGTTTATGGGGCTGGGCTGCTGTGTGCAGCAACAGATGAGTATTACACGCATCTGTGGGACAGTAAAATGTTCCATAGGTGCGTTTTTTTATGCCCTATGAACTACAATTGGAGGTTTTTGTTATGAATAAAGCAAAAGCACAGGTTTTTGAAGGCATTTTATCGGTTGTTGTAAATGCAGTTTTGTTTGTGGTTAAATTTTGGGTAGGGTTGATAACAGGCTCAATTGCTTTAATAGCTGACGCCTGGCATACCCTTTCTGACTCATTGACATCAGTATTTGTAGCGTTTTCTGTTAAATTACAATCTAAAAAAGCAGATAAGAAACACCCCTTTGGGCATGGGCGGTGGGAACAAATTTCCTCGATTTTTGTCGCTTTTATTCTGGGAATTATTGGCTATGATTTTCTTATAAGTTCAATTGAAAGATTTCAAAACAGGGAAAGTGTTGAATTTGGAACAATTGCTATTGTTATAACAGCAGTATCAATTGTTGTAAAAGAAATTCTTGCTCAAATCGCATTTTACATTGGACGAAAAACAGACAATGTAATTGTAAAAGCAGATGGCTGGCATCACAGATCAGATTCATTATCATCTGTAGTAGTTTTAATCGGCATTGTAATTACAAAATTCACAACAGACTTTTGGTGGATGGACAGTGTTCTAGGAATGTTTTGCGCATTTGCGATATTTTATGCAGCCTTTACAATTCTAAGAGAATCAATATCAAAAATACTTGGTGAAGAATTAAAACAGGATTTAATTGATAAAATCAATGACGAGATCAAATTGATTTATCAAGAAAAATTTAACATTCATCATTTGCATTTACACAATTACATTTCTCAAAAAGAATTGACTATGCATTTACGACTCGCCGGAAATATGACAAATGAAAACTGCCACAAAATAGCAACTAATGTCGAAAATATGATTTTGGAAAAATTCGAAATGAATGCCACAATCCATGTAGAGCCATTGGAGCAAATTACGGCTGGCAATAGATTATTGTCATTATAATAGAAAAAAAGCATAATAGATTTACTGAAAATATACAAAAGGAGATTGTAATATGTGGACATGTTCAAAATGCAATCGTAGTTTCAAAAACATAAATCAGAGTCATTATTGTGGAGATTTTAAAACAATCGACGAATATATAGAACATTCGCCTGAAGAACATCGTGATATTTTGCGGCGTGTACGAGAAACTATTCGTTCCGTCATGCCTGAAGCAACCGAGAAACTTTCCTGGAAGATGCCAACCTTTTGGCAGGAAAAAAACCTTATTCAGTTTGCTGTACATAAAAATCATTTAGGGCTATATCCTGGACCTGAAGCTGTAAAGGAATTTGCTTCTCAAATTGAAAAAGAAGGATTTAAGAGTAACAAGGGAGTAATTCAGTTACCGTGGAATAAGCCGATTCCGTATGAGTTGATTAAAGCAATTGCTCTATATTGCGTACAGTCATTTTAAGATGTCAATAATAATATTAGGCCATCTGGGCATCAGCGCTGTTAATCTTAACCGTTAAACGCAATACGTTAAAGTGTTCAGATTATAGACTCAGGGAAAGAGATTGAAAATAAACTTGTAAATAAAAAAAAGCAATATATAATATTAATAAGGAGTAAATTATGGCAAATGCACCTGTACCCTTTTATTATAACCAATATACAGCAAAAGAGCGTTCATATGTTAATTATATGGGAGAAAT
>Ga0131853_10002364_pt1 | contig 33704 bp, 17 predicted proteins | sample TergutLab28metaG_FD_92764 | JGI IMG/M metagenome (GOLD analysis project Ga0131853, IMG submission 92764) | Labiotermes labralis P1 segment gut microbial communities from Petit-Saut dam, French Guiana - Lab288 P1 (version 2) (version 2) | ecosystem: Host-associated > Arthropoda: Insects >... | reverse complement strand
CATCTACATGCATGCCGCCACCACACCAATAATATCAACAAAAATAAGAAATATTCAATAACTTCATAAATAGGAACATTTACTCCCTGATGATGATCCTTTAGGATTGAAACATGTAGGAGTATATAAATTTTAATGGATTAGACCTACGTATTTTTGCGTGTGTTTTACAAAGTGTATTAAAATAGTGTGCAATTAGTTGGTATTTTAAGGAAAACTTACTGAAGTCTTATCTTACTTCCGCCCACACCAAAAAATTTCCGCTTGTTGGTGACAAGCGGGGGGGGGGGGTTCTTTCACTAAGAAATGTCCATGTTGGATAAGTGAAGGGCAGAACGATTCGATTTCCAGCATTTTGGGAGGCCAGTGCTGTAACTTGGTAAGCCCTGCCCTAGAGGCGAATCTGCGACTGGTTTTTCAGTATATTTGCATCCACTCTCCACATTTGTAGGCCTTTTATCTTGTTGTCTTGACAATAGACCCATTTAATACAAGTGATTAAGAGCATTTAACCGCATTACCTAGTTTATGAATGAGCGTTTAGAGTCTACTTTCGGCCCTTAAAAAGGGGCAAGTTTGACTTACACGTTATAATCGGGTCTGTCAATCTCAGGCGGTGAAATGTCTTGTCAGTTAGCGAGAGAACTGGGAATATAAAAGAGAAAATCCTTTCAATGCCGGAAATACGAAACTGCTCTCCATAAAAGCGCTTTAAACATGTAATAATGTAACGTAAAACATCCCATTTTCACCATCAGTGAAACGTAACACACCCGTCGTGACCAAGGAGGAAACCTTCCGTTTCCTCCTTATTTTGTAATCCAGCACCTCACACATCTCACTGCCATCACTACTGAAACAGAGGTAGATGTTTGTGAAATTGAGAATAACGAATCGGATGTGATTTAGGATGGAAGAGTATTAGCCCTTTAAACGCCGAATTAAATCCCATCTGCCATTTGCTGACATTATTAGGAGCTCACCATATTCTCCACGTTAGCAGGATAATTGTTAACTATAAAATACATTAATTTAGTATTTGCCAGCATAACTACTCGTGGTTCAGTTTGTGAATTTCAAATGCATTCCTCGCTGTTTCTGCGATTCAGGCTAATAAGCAGGAAAGTATTTGGAAGGAATCCCATTTTAATTTCATATGCCGGTGTTTGAGCTAAGTACCCCGGAATACAAATCCAGCCTGCTTCCTCTATAATAACTTGTAGGGTGAGAAATGACAGGAAGCGGTATAAATGCTGTCTAATATATAGTGTAGTAAATTAAGCTTTTATAGCCTAAGACTTCCTTTACGTAACACCAGCTTTTCTGTGTTCTGCCCACATTGCATTTGTGTGTTTTGCTTGGATCTCAGAACAAAGAGCTATTATTTCTGTATACAGCATCAACTTATCGGTTTTTATAATCTAGGCAGAAAGTACTTACTGCGCGGTTCGAACTGGGTCTTTGAATCAGACAGCTACAATTTCATCTTTAAAAAAGTTAAAAACATTCTTCTTCGTTTTGTGACATCTTTCTACAGCAAATCAAAATAAACAAGAAACGATAGACTATTAAATAGCAAAAATCAAAGAGCAGTTGCGCAGCGACCGTCTACACTTTCTGACAGTCGGACGATCTCCTTTTCCTGTAAGACACGCGGAGTAAATGCGCTGTGTTCACACTGGTTCTACCAAGTCACGATATGTTCCAGGAAGCAACGGTTGTTTTCATTTCTACTCCTCTGAGGGGAGACAGACACCTGGAAGAGATTTCCGTAAATGGAGCAAGGATAAGTAAGAAGTGACCCGAATATTCCACCTCTTACAAGTTTGCTGCTAGCTTTTTTGGATGATAACAGATGGCACTGTGTTCCTACTATTAATATAATGTTAGGGTATTACATAGGCTGTCCTTAACACATGATCTGCAAATTTCGGAGAGTACGACGTTTTATTGAGACCGAACAAAAATTATGCCTATAAAATATACTTAAAATAATATGGGTTCCCTCTCTGTTACTTAAAACCTGACTCGAATCAGTTTTCTAACTACATTTCATGATGTGAAATTTTCATAGCATTTTTGATGAGTACGTTTGCGTATGACGCCATATGACGTTTCGGAGGAGCTGGTGGCATTCGTGTTAAAGGTAGTCCTCTTGAACTACAATGAAGATGGAGGTGGCTAGCTTCTCCGAAACATCGGTAACTAATTATCGATCAGTAATTTACTTTTATGAGTACATGGAAATGGCATTTCCTTTTGACCAGTTATTTGGTTTATAAAATTAAGTTCTGGTAGACGGATACTGATAAAGACTCCTAAAAGCATTTCCTTGCCTAAGTACTGGTAAAAGAAAGGGCGGTTCTGCTTACACCGGTATGGCGTCCAGCTCACGGTACATAACAGGCTTGCTAATAATGCGCTCTAATTGTGAGCTAAATGTCGCTTATATACAGCATTTATGTAAATTCCTCTATGTAAAATTTAAGCAAAAAAAATACAAATTTGGAAAGAGTAAATAACACAATTTCATATGTGCCACTTTACTGCATACCAGAAACACTTAAACATGTAAATATAATTATAATTAACACACAAATAACGAAAGGTTTAAAACGTACATAAGTATACATTTTAAAATATTTTTATATCTTAAATGAACAGGATTCCGATCTGCAATCTTTAAGCAAGTTAAGAAATTTGTATATTAAAATTTTCTCATCACTTTAACGAAGCCATTTCTGGTGAACATTTATGAAAAGTCACCGAATTTCACAGTCGAGTGAATGGCACTCCTACTTTACATTCAGGAAGTCCCGAGTTCAAATTTTCTGTCGTAGACCAACTACCGTGTCGGGCGAAATTTGTGGTTTTTCTGTGTTTATCCATCCACATGAAGAGAGTATCTGCAACCAAGTCTCGACCATTTTCAAAGTATTATGTAATTTGAGCCATTAATAGCTTCGTTAAGTGAAGGGCAAGTAAGCAGTATGCGAAATTAATGGGAACGAAATTATTTATTTCACTTTAAAAAATTCTCACTTTTAGGCTGCAGTTTTTTATTGGTATCTAAGAATGCCTTCTTTTAAATAATTATTTTACATGTTAGGCAGGTTCCTGAACATATTTTCCGATATCAATTTGGAACTATCCTTGTGTGTGATTCGCACTTCAGGCTTCAAGAGAAAACAAATTCGAAATTAATTTATTGATTTAAGATATATAACCGCTGAAGAAATTTTGAAAGTACCAAAATATTTTTACAAGTCCCGATTTTGATATTCTGTTAGCGGCCTTGCTCAAAATTCAAGCCTTCTTGTATAAAGACTATACGATCCTTAACAGCGTCTGTCAGTATGGAGGAGTCGAGACTACAAAACATCCCAGAAGGCTAGACTGCCCTACGTTGGGCCTATTAAAATTATGCTCTTAAATAATTAGTGCTTCGATTGATTTATAACATTGGCCCTTGAATCTTCTCATAATTTGTTCTTGAATTGTGAATAATAATTTATGCGCCCTAATAAGCTTGTGTTTGGTAGACATAATCTTTTCCCAGTGAATATTGCCAAATATTCAAAAGTACGTCATAAAATTTAGATCCTCATTCATAAAATGTTACGAAGTTACGTGAAAGTAATCTGAATATTTCTCGCGTTACTTAGTAAAACACATTGAATACGTCTTCATTCTGAATGTGTGGTAGAAATGAGAGGTCCAAAATAGGTCCCTTATCACACGAAGGTAAAACAGCTGGCTGCGACTCAATTGTTACAGTTATCAGACTGCCTCCAGCCGCCGACCGAAATCCAGAGCTCTGTGCATTAACAGCCCTCCGGAGATCGCTCCACAAAATACACAGAACCGAGGTGGAACAGAACTAACACGGAATACAACTGTGGGCGGGAGAGTCTTCTCTTCAACCAGCAGAGAAATTGAGGTGTTTCGGATTTATTCACAGCGCTGGCTGAGTAGAGGAGGGTCGTGCTGCAGTGAACAGAGTGTCCTTTTTAGATATTTCGAGACCTTTTTGTTTGAATGAAGGTCTCATTTGTCCAGAGCTATACTTCAGCTATGCGTTGATATATATAGATGGTAATATCTTGCACTGAGCCGACATGCTGCGCTCTTTATTTTTCAAATCAGCGGGAACATTTTAGTTTATTACGTTTCTTGGTTTTGAATCTTACTGCTGTCTGGGATGTGACTCCGTGCGATTAGGTAGCTCTTTACTGAAGTATCAAAGAAATTTGCCGTTTTTTTTACTCTGAACTTAGAGGTTACAGGTTAAACTGTAACGTCGGTAACTACTTGTCTTTGCACCTCAGCAACAACAAATTTCCGTGATTAACGTGTTCAAGTCTAGTTGTTGTTATATGGACGGTGATGTTTTACACTCACAAATTCTACCTTCTGCCCATGCGGTTATTTATGTGTTTTATATGGATCTCAAAGCAAACAGCGATTTTGTCCTTATACAACATTAGCTGACTGGTTTTTATAACCGAGAGAAAGAGTGTTTACTGCGCGGTGTGGATTTGCCTTTAAGTCAGGCTGCTTTGCGTCCCTAAAGGCTTAAAACGCTCTTGAACCTATGGCCTTAGTGATGCTATTACTATTGTGACTATTAGAAGAGTATAATAAGTTAAATGACAGCCATCGTCAGCAGTCTAATGTCTAGCCGTCTGTGCATATATTAACATACTTTATTTCGAATGAAATCCATAGATGAATTTACATCATACTCTGTGCATTACAATACATTGGGGACCAACGAAATAAAATGTAAAATGTTTCGTAAACATCTACAATAATTTAGCTGTGACGGTAAGGTAGTGACGTAAGAGAAATATATAACAGTAACCTATTTTTCCAAGCAAATATTATGTACACAATACATATGTATCAAGAAAAATACTTATTAAGTTTTCTTACAAAATACAAGATCTACATATGCAGCAAAATTTCTCTGAAAAGGAAAATTTCCCTCTTTGAAGAATTTACCTTCTACCGACAATGTAGACTGTAGACTAATGTAAAATTACTGAAAATAGCATGAAATCTTTTAAAGCGGAATTGGAAAGTTATAAAATGTATATCAAAAGAATATGCAGAATTTTTCTTTTTTCTTTCACGTGTCTTGTTACTCATTCCTACTTTTTCTCTTACTGGAATTTTTATAAGAGGTAATATTTCAGTTACAGATGGAGAAGAATAAGAATCCAAACATCCACGAAGTTTTAGAAAATAATTTAAATCTATACTGCAAGAAAGAGAAACAAATACAAAATATTTATACGTGGGAATAACGGAGAGTAGAAAAGCAGAATGGAACATATTCGTCCACCTCTCCATCAACGTAACTTTCTGATTTGAGATGTAGATGATAAGTTTATGAGCTATATACTGTACTACATATGTGCTTCACAGAAATAAGTCTACTTGTGTCAAAGCAAAACATGTCCGAAACCACAAGGGAGAATATATAGCTGGAAATTCGGAAAAGATGAGCAGATACAGATTTACACAAACATAAATGAGAAATACTAATCGATACTGTGGGGAAATAGATGAATTGAGTTAAAATTTATAATACGGAAAATAAAATTGGTATTCACGTTTTAAAATATGTTGCAAATAATAATAATACAATTAGCGGTAACCTGGTTATGTTTATTGGACATTCATTTCGTTGCTCTTGTGGCTGCCTCAGCAAAAATGGTAGGAGGGATTAGCCAACTTCTCGAACTTTGCTGTACAGCACGTAGACTAGAACGCTGCAGGCAGCTTAAATTGACTCTGCAGCAGAGAGAACATTAACATCGGGAAAGCAGGGAAATTACAGATGGAACCGTGCATTAAGTTTAATTAATTTGGACAAATTTTTTAAACCACAATTTTTTGTTTAAACATGCAGTGCTTTTTTTTTATTTTTCTGAATAAACTGCGAGAAAAAAGGCCTTGTTATTTTGAACACGGTAATGAACTTAGGCTCGTAAAGTAAGATTTTCTTCATCCGCTTAGCCACTGTTAGTTTCTATGGAAATGTTCCATGTAGTGTGCCATTTGGCTGGGTATTGTATCAATATTTTAATGTTCCACGCGGAAGTAGTAATGTCTATGGAAATTGTAGATATGCATTCCGGTACCGGACAATATACTTTCTTACATTAATGTTCAAGTGAACTGAGGACCATTCCAAATCAACACATTTTTGCATATGATCCTGCTTAAAAAGAACTTGTTTATCTAAATATATGTATAATACCATAACCTGAACACTTAATTTCATCTGTAATTTTTATGAAGCGTTTTTAATGTTTTTGTTTAGTTAGCAGTACATGTTTCAAAGCAAGTGGTTATGTTTTCATTCACCTAAAATCTTTAGTAAGTACACGTGTCTGAAACTTAAAGCGAAGTGAAGTGAAATGAAGTGAAGTGACGAAAAACAGAGATCTTAGTCCGTCTAGCTGGCACTGTTATATTCGACCATGAAACACTAAAAACTTTACACAAATGTATATTTTGCTTGCTTCTTTCTTTTAAGTTTTCGCATGGTGTAACTGAGGTTTCTGTCATTATGGTATATGATGCTGCTGGGTAATCGGCTTTTATATTTCCGAGACAACGTAGTGGTCTTATCTTCAAGGTTAGCAATACCCAAGAAGGGCATTTAGGCATGGCATTTCTGACCTTTAAAATGAAAGCCACTCTTTTTCTCGAACGTCTGGAATCGAATACCCAGCAGAAAGGAAACCACGTGTACTTTTATTGATTTTAAGCTTTCGCCATGTCCTGTATGTAATATGTTTTCTTTTGGGTAATTCCCCGGCGTCACAATGCTAATAGCCGACGTTTCGGAACCCTCTATCAGTTCCATTATCATAGGCAGGCCTATGAAGATGGAACTGATGGAGGGTTCCGAAACGTCGGCTATTAGAACTCAGACGCCAGGGAATTACCCAAAAGAAAACAAATTACACGTGTATTTTATTTATGGAAAGCTTTAGCGTAAGTGTGCGTTGTTTGATTTCTATTATGAAGTATTTTGCTTTGAATCTCGGCCGAAGAAACGATTACCCGGAAGAGGGTTTGAGGCCTTCTCACCTCCTCCAGTTATATCCCAATTCCACTATACTGTGCTGTGAATCGCGTTGTAGTTACTAGTTTGTTGTTATTTACTTAATGACAATCATCGGTTCAGAATTTGTATCGCTGAATGACGTGCTGCTAAGTGAATACGTAACTGGACTCTGTGCTAAAGGAGCGTTACCAACTGTTAACCAAATTCTCTGCATTGTCCTGCAGTAACTGAGGACAACTAATAAAGAAAAAGTATATTTGGTTTCTGAGCCGAGAATAATGCAATGATGCCTTCAGTCCTCGTTCTAAACTATAGCTTTGCAGATGTGAGGGATTTATTAAACCATGAGTACATGTTTATCATCTTTATTGTTACACCGTGCACTTCGTAGAGTCACTTTAATTATACCAACTAATACGCTCGCAACATAACACACGACGCACACCCATAAGCAGGCGCATTCTTAGGAACTTACTCTTACACAATCCGACATGCTGCCACAGTACTCTGTCATTGTAAGGAAATTAATTAGTGAGTGTTTTTAATATGTGACTTTAGCAAGGAACTATATGGCTCCCTGAAGATGATTTTAGGATCGAAACATGTTGGAGCGATTTTAAGTGTTTTAATGTGAAATTTTATATAAATACATTAGTTGGTATAATTAAAGTGACATGAGTACATGATTAGTTTTTTAATTACTATATATTTATTGACATGAATACATTTTTCAAAGTCCGGAAAGCCTATACTCTGACAACTGTTACGGAGAGTTTGTACCCATCGGCTGTAGTAAGGAGTTAAAGTCCAGGCTTCCTTCTCTCTAGAGAGAGGCGTGATTAAATTTCTTATCGATTCTTGACACGTTCACAACTTAAAGTAGGTTTAGCCCTCTATTTCTATACGGGAACTTGGAACGACGGACCGTCAACTTCGTAAATATGTGGATCGTGGAAAAGGCCAAATAATTTTGTTACTAGACTTATGGGAGGTCGTGATCATGCTGACCAAAAATTCTGTGATAGAACATAGCATTTTTCTTGATTACGTATTGTATCAGATTGTACAGTAGTTGAAATGTTTCAGAAAGCAGGCGGGGAAGACCTTTTGTGTTTTCGTACGCTACGAGAAGGCCAAAAGCTATTAATGGAATTTGTAGTCTGAGGTTCATTTACATTTACCTTTTATGTTTGGCTTACAGGTGCTGAAGTAAATTTCGCTGCTCAAATTTTATTTAGGAGATTAACACTAAATTTTTCAAAATCATTTGAACGTGCTTGGAGATAATATTATTGAGAGACATCTTCCTAATTTCCTTATCGTTTACACTGACATTTTGCCACAGAAGGACAATGAGGCTCTGGTTACACCTTCTGCATGGTTTTAAATATTGATTATCTGACATAATATTGCTCCGTCACATGGCTGACTGATTATTACTTTGTGATATATGACCGCATGCAACCTACCTACGTGCTCCTCTGTAAACTTGACCTACATCGCTAATTAGATGTTTCATCACCGACTGTGAGTCGAAGCATAAATTTCCCTGCTCATTGACACATTGATCGTGTCTCTTGTATACAGACAAAATATATCCCTGGAGCTCCCTTCCGTAAAGAGGCGCGAAGAGAAATTATTATATTTTTCGCTCAATTTCCACTGTTCATTAGATTTATTGGATTTAAAGGAAGTCATTGGTTTGAAGTTACACGCAGATGTAAGATTCAGAACAGCAGGATGGAAGTAAATTCTGAGACACTCTGTTGTATGTGCTTGTGTCAGCAACAGAAAGCAGGAGAATATCACAAAATAGTAGGCTAATAAATTCGTTTAAAGTGTGACATATTTAGGATTTGATGTGTGTTTGACCGTGCATCATCGATGCAAATTATATACAGGACCAACTACATGCAACAATAAAAATTGATTGATCTTCCAGTCAGGTCAACATTTTCGAACTATTTTTCGCCCATCCTCAGGAGCGCAAGACTGTGATTTACGCCATGTGGTATAATGCACGCAAATTGTTGCCGGACGGTGTTATGGAGCGCGGCGCTACGAGTACCTCGTGGGCTATGTATAATGCAGAGGATTCATGTAGATCATACGGGTGAGTTTCGCTTGCAATTGGTCATCGTCTGTGGTGGTATGTTACAAATACTTCTACCAGTAATGGCGGCACCCAAGTCCTTAAAAAAATCTGCAGTGTATACCCTAAGATGCACTGTGCTAGTATCGAGTTGTTTTAATATTACTACGACGGTCGTCTTGGCAACAAACAATCGAGGTGTTTATATGCGGACTGTGACGACACATTTAGCGTGCACAATTATTCCACTGGCAAAAACTAGTTTCGACTTTATTTCGCTGAATGGATGTTGATTCACGGAGTGGGTTAGATACTCTTACGCTACGACAGAGGAAAACTGAGCAAGTATCGATCATGAAACAGAGGAAAGGAACGGAGTCAAAGGGACATTTTGCAGATTGTCGTGTGTGTGTGTGTGTGTGTGTGACCTTACTTAAACTGTATTCACTGAAGCCGAGTCCACTAGTGCGTGTTACAGCGAAAATAAAGAAGGGCAAGCAAAATAAAAAGCAACAAACGCTCAGATAATGAATGCGACTTCAAGAAGTAACCAGTTTTCTGCACTTGTAATTTTTGTTTAAAAAACTCGGTGATTTTTAGTTAAGTGAAAATTTACTATCCGGATGCCATGACTTGCCTATTCAGGCATAGAGGGGAGATGGGATATAGGTCCAACCCGCTCGCAACTTCAGCACAAAAGGGGCTGGGTTGTTAGCACCATGGTCCAGCCGTTTTACTCGCGGGAAGGAACCGATACGCATTGCACGGGGGGCTCGGTGGGCTTAGGGGCCAGTCTGGACGATACGGAAAATCTCGCCCCCAGCGGGATTCGACGTTCAGTTTGTTGAACCCTGTTCACAGGCCCACACCTTATTGCCTAATAAACCTTTAGATATGGTTACATAATACACGTATTAAGAAAATATCATTACAGTGCATACATTTCGTTTCTTTATATTCAACTTCAATACGAACAGTTAAAGGTAAAGGTAAAGGTAAAGCAATCCCTATACAGGCCTGGACAGAACCTGAAGTGTATAGGAGGTTTCAAGACAATAGACACATGAAGGTGGTAAGTTTGTCAGCCCTAAGCACCGGCCACCTTGACCCCCAGGAAATGCTCCTGGTACTCAGAGTACCCCAGGGCCATAGTGTGGCCGGCAGGATTATGTCAATGGTAAATTCCAGTGACACCTTCACGAATCGAACCCGCGACCTTCCGGTTTGTAGCGCAGTGCCTGAACCGATTGCACCCCCCCCCACAATACGAACAATTCAACCTGAAGTATGCAGCTCTCTCATCGCTGTTTCATTCATTTCGTGCCAAGACTGACATATTCGTAATAGTGAGGTATGAGTTTTTCTGTTCCCTGTCGATGAAGAGTCCATTTCTTCTGCTATCATCAGTTTTGTTACAGTTACATCACCTCGCTATCATCTCTTAGTTCATAGCCGATGAGATTTTTCGTCGTTGCTGGAAGAAGATGATAATCTTTCGGTGCCACATCAGGGCTGCATGAGGATGTTCCAAGGTTTTTAGGCGCTTTCGCACAGTCTTCGATATGTCTGTCTTTCTGTCCGTGTGTCCGTGGGTCCGTCCGCATACATCAGCCCGGCTCCCACTGGACGGTATTTCGTGCCATTTCGTGTTGTGGTTCTGTGAAAATGTACCGATACATTCGTAATTTAATTATGATCGGGCGAAAATTTCGTGCACTTTACGCCCAAATTGAAGACCTAATTGCTTGTATTTTTTGTTGTTGTTGCCCACGATAATAAATTACCACAGAAGCGTTTTTAGAATGGAAAGGTATCCGGCTCTCAGGATAGCCGAGGAAGTATAATGTAACGCAAACCCACCACAAAGTTATGTCAGCTTGTTTAGTAAAGAACGTTTACGCCATGTACATTTATTTTCTGTTCGCTCCTCGAAACTGGATTCCTGTTTATGAGAAGACACAGAATTTTATACCTTGACGAGTAGCAGATCATCATCATCATCATCATCATTGGCACAACAGCCCCTTTTGAGCCAAGGCCTTCTTCAGAAGCTTCTGCCAGCTGTCCCTATTCTTTGCAGCATTCCTCCAATTTCTCTCCCCCAACTTCCTGGCATCTTCCATAACACCATCTTCCCATCTCAGTTTCGGCCTGCCCCTCTGTATTCTTCCTTCTACCACTGCAACGAGAACTCGTCTTGTAGGGCTCTGTTCCTTCATACGAATAACATGTCCTGCTCATTTTAATCGATCACTTTTAATTTATGTTACTATATCACTTTCCTTGTACAATGTATATAACTCATTGTTGTATTTTATTCTCCATTCTCCGTTGTCATTTGTAGGTCCAAAAACAGCTCTCAAAATTTTCCTTTCAAAAACTCCTGAAATAGCTTCGTCAGATTTTGATAATACCCATGTTTCAGAACCATATGCCAGCACTGGTCTTATCAAGGTCTTGTATAATTTTATTTTATTTTTTTATGGATAAAAATTGAGACCTAAATTGTCTCTTCAATCCATAAAAGCATTTATTAGCCATTAAAATTCTTTTCTTAATCTCTGCAGAGTTGCCATTATTAACATTTATAAGGGACCAGTATGTAAAACTCTGTACAGCTTCAAAATTAAAATTCTTAATTTGAAAATAACCCTGTTGATTTTTTACTTTCTCTTTTAGTCAAATACTTAGTCTTTTTGTCGTTTATCCCTAAGCCCGTTTTTCCAGCTGCTCTTTCAAGTGATAGAAAGGCTTCCTGTAATGCCGTTCGGGATCTCGCTATTACATCTATATCATCAGCATGTGCCAGGATTTGGACAGATTTATAAAATATAGTTCCACTCGTCTGTATTCCTGCATTCCTTACAACCTTTTCCAATGCTAAGTTCAAAAGCAAACAGGCCAGTGAATCACCTTGTCTAAGGCCTTTCTTTGTAGTTATTAAGTCTGATAAATCAGATTGAATTCTGACCTGACTTTGTGTATTTTCCGTGGTCATCCATATAAGTCTTATCAGTTTAATTGGAATGTTAAATTCACTCATTGCATTATATGGTTGGCCTCTCTTTTTTGTGTCATATGCAGACTTAAAATCAATAAATAAATGGTGTGTGTCTCAATACCAAATTCTTTTGTCTTTTCCAATGTCCGTCTTAGCGTGAATATCTGATTTGTTGTGGATCTGTTCTTTCCTGAAACCACATGATAGTTTCCAACTATATTTTCAGCAAATGGTGAAATGACGAGTAGCAGATAGCAGATTATATTAAAGTATGCTTTATACTTGATTTTTCAGAGGAATTTAGTGTGAAGTTGAACACTAAATAGCTGCAGATTTTAGGCCGTTACTGCCAGTAAATAAACGAGCAAAAGAAAGTTTGGTGTTGGGTGAGTCGATCTTAAGAATTCAAATGATGTAGCATTTGTTCGCCTCTTTGAAGAACTCAGAGGACGGACGTAAATGGGGCTTGGGGAAGAACTGTATTAACAACAGTATCAAAATCTCAGCTGTAAAGAATCCAGGGTTTTTAGTGTTAAAGCAACATAAAATATGGTTTGACGTAGAAAGTTAATTTTTTAGAGCAAAGGAAACAGTTAAGCTTCTTTTGTTACGTGATCCCAGCAAAATTAAGGACACAAGCCGAAGAGTTTTATCATCCTCCTCTTCATCATTAGCAACAAGAGTTTAAAAGTCACTCTAAGCTTGTTCCGTCTTCATGGATGTTCGTCCTTCCTTTTTTCCTTGGCTGAAGTACAGTTTTTCTGCCGTTTTGAAATGTAGCTATATATTAACTTTGAAAGGCTGTTATCTTTTACTCAATAAATGTTTTTTCTACTTGCGTCTATTATCCACAATAATTATATTATAGTTTTATATATTCAGTTTCTTTCTGAAAAGAAAAGTAAAATAGCTTAGCCTACATGTCCCTTGTACGTCCGATTCTTGAATATGGGGTCGCGTGCTGGGATCCGTATAGGGAGGGACAAATAAGTGTGTTAGACAGGGTGCAAAAGAAAGCGGCCAAATTCGCACATCATACGATCAGTCCGAATTGGGAAACTTTGGCGTCGCGTAGAAAGTTATCACGCATATGTGCCCTCTTCAAAGCTTACTCTGGGGAACGCGCGTGGAAGGCTATTGGTGACAGATTACAATGGCCACACTATCTGAGCAGGGTAGACCATGAAAGGAAAATTAGGAGTGGAAGGCAAGGGACGGATATAAGAAAATATTCTTTTATAAATAGGACCGTCCAACACTGGAAACAGTTACCGGAAGAAGTGCTAGGAACTCTCCCCTGCAAACCAGTCACTTTTAAAAAGAGGGTAAGGAAAGTGATAATTTAGTTGAATTAAAAGGAAGTTAAAGTGTGCTGGAAATCATCGAAAAGTGTAGTGAAGCGAAGTCTAGTGAAGTGAAAAGTCAAAAGAGACGTGAAAAGTCTAAAGTGAAGTGAAAAGTCATCTAATGTGAAGTGTAGCGAAGTGAAAAGAAGTGAAATGAAGTGAACGAAGCAAAGTGAAGTAGAATGAGGTGAAGTGAAGTGCAGTATAGGGAAGAGGGGGAACGATTTTTTATGGAAAAGGTGTATAGGAGTAGTAAGTGATGCATAGTGAAGGATTGGGGTGAAAGCGTGAGTTAATTAATGGCGGGGGGGGGGAGAACAATTACAAGAAACTGTACGCAATACTCTCTTGCTTGTGTGTTTTTACCTTTGTACATGTTGTATTGTAATTTTCTCTTGTGTATTGTTGCTAGTTTTAAGTTGTCTTGTGTGTAATTGTTGTTGGTTGGCTATGTGTATTGTTGTAGTTGTCTTGTGCTTATTGTTGTCATCTTATGTGTATTTGCTTTACTATGTGTGTATTGCTGTTTTTACTTTAGATGCCGGACTGCTGGCTAGAAGTCAGTATTCGGAAGGTCCTGCGACCGGCCATCTCGACACAAGTTTTTCTTGGTTTCCCTGTGCCTAAAAGCAAATGCTGAGATGGTTCCCAAGACTCCAAGTTGCCACTAAATGCTTCTCATGTAGCCCTACCGACTTAAATTTAGTAGTAACCAATTTCATATTTTGTATACATTGAACACACCACTGCCACCGGGTAAGAATCCAATTGCAGTAAATAATAATAATAATAATAATAATAATAATTATTATTATTATTATATCAAATCAAGGGACATATGGAGAAGGAAAAGGGAAATGTGTGAACGATGAAGTGATGATTTGAAAAAATATATTAGGAACTTGTTTAAAGACATCAAAAAATTTTAAAAGTTTAACAACCTGTGAGGAGCTAGGTTAAGTTTCAGAAGGTTGTTCTTTCAGGTTTCCACAAAATCTTATATAAGAAAAGAATCTACGTTGCTGGCTGTTGAAATTGATGGTCTTGTTGATGTTAGGTAGACTGCAATACGTGTAGCTGAGACGCTAGTATTTGAGCCTAGTGCCTTTTAGGTTGAGGTTGCCGTATTGCTAAAATTTCGGCAGAGCTAATCCCATGCGGTAGAGATCCTAGCATTTATTTAGTAAATTTTTAATGGGTGAGAATTGATTATGGTGTGGAAGAAAGCTAGTATTTTTATGTACAAGTGTTCAGGAAGGTTCAAAGTAGCTGTAACATCGGTCGGCTCATATCACAGATGCCAAATACGTAAATTCCTTTATCCAGCATTCTTCCCTTGGGACTAATTCGATATGTGGAGACTTGTTGGGGGTCAGTGTTGTGGACTTCGAAGTGATAAATCTACTGCTGATTGGGTGTCTTACAGTTCACATATATTGAAAAAGACATGTATAAAGTGGGACAATAGATCAACTATTTATATTCTTCTAGAGACCCGTGTATGGCTCGTTTAATGGTAATTCATATTTTTGTAACTGATTTCGGTACACCTACACAACTAATTGGGCTATTCTTGATTTCCAGTTTTCGCGTGTTCTGAATGTTGTACTTTTTCTTCTGGGTTATTCCACGGCGTCTGAATTTTATGTGCCGACGTTTCGGATCACTCTGTACCATCTTCATAGGTAGTGTAAAACACCGCGTATGAAGATGGAACAGGCAGAGCGCTCCGAAAAGTCGGCACATGAAATTCATACGCCGGGCAAAAACTCAAAAGAAAGAATAAAATATATTGAGTCTAATTAAACTATTTTAAAAGGAAACATATACTGAAGTCAGTACAGGTAAAGTTTTTCGATACGTTTCCTACTCATTGGAAAAACTTCACCTGTATCTTACTTTAGGTAATCACGATGAATCAAGAAAACCAGGAGTGATTGAAATTTAATAATAATAATAATAATATTTATTTACTGCAATTGGGTTGTCACCCGGTGGCAGTGGTTATTTTACATGCATACAAAATATGAAATTGGTTACTACTAGATTTAAGTCGGGAGGGCTACATGAGAAGCATGCAGTGGCAACTTGGAATCTTGGGAACCATCTCAGCATTTGCTTTTAGGCACAGGGAAACCAAGAAAAACCTGTGTCGAGATGAAGCATATCAGCTCGCTTTTTCTGCTAACGATCTTAATTTTTTGGGTGAAAATAAAAATATGATAAAAACGGATACGTCTGTCAGTCTTTAGTAAGTTGGTTAGTTTGCAAGTTGGTTATTTTGCAAGCCAATTCAGATAAAAGTATATCTTCACCTCCCGTCACCAGAAGAAGCAGTCTCACATTCCGACATTGAAACAGTGCTCTTCTGAGACTATTTCACCTTCGATACTTTGGCGATATTCACAATATACCGGGCTGCTGATAAGTCCTTAGACCGACCAGGAAGAATACAAGCTCGGAAGCACGTCAGGGTCGCGCGCGATTTCAACAACATCGAGCCGAGAGCTGTCATCAAGATTTTTTTTCCTGCAAAGCAAGGCGCCGAAGGAAATTCACGCCATTCTGACAGAAACGTTAGCTTGTTTCCTTCCTGGCCGTACTAAGGACTTATCACCACCCCTGTATAACCTTCGAGCGTCCGTTTATTCTGGCTATAAGCTAATCAGCTTCAGACAGCATGATTTAATTTTTGCACCATCGCTAATTATTCATGCCTAAAGGTTATGGTTTTATGTCTAAGACTCTTTTACGAACGTTGCTTATATTTCTTCATTTCAACACATGGTGGGATTCTTTATGTAGGTCAAGCACCATCTTGGCCCCGTTTTTTATTCTTTTTTCTTATCCACTTCCCCCCCCCCCCCCCCCCCCAGATCTGTTCATACCAGTTCCTTTCTATCTCACTCAACGAATCAGACGATTTACCTCAGACCGCTGCTACCCCATTCGCCTCATACCTACTGCACTGAACTGGAAATAAATACATTAGGTCCGAATGAAGCCAAAACAAATATCGGTCTGTCACCTCTGTACAGAACAAATTCCATTAAGCTTGATGCTCATTTATACCGAGACAAGGTGTCCTAATTGGATGACATTCAAACGAAGTTAAAACCCTTTTAACACTACAGAGACAGTCAATTTCCAGACTTGTACTGGCCACAAATTCTTCACTGTGTCTGAATAAGATGATCTAAACTAGCGTCCACGTTTCAGGCTCTGTACTTTTAAGAATACATGCAATTAAATACTGGCAAAAACTGTGTCCACGATAGTGAGCGAAAGGTGAGCTGGACGCGAGAGAACTGGTTGTTTAAATTTCAAATTTAAACAAGCAGTTCTCTGATCTGCTGAACTGCATCGTGATATATCCGTACAATAAGAACCAACAGGATATACTATTTACTTCCAATTTATTTCAGTAATTAACCTCTACATGTTTCGAGCAGGCTTACTGCTCATCATCAGGAGGTACTACTCTATATACAGCAGTTGGTATATGTCATGTGTTTATGTTGACTGGCTGTTGGCAGTACCTCCTGATGATGAGCAGTAAGCCTGCTCGAAACATATAGAGGTGATTTATTGAAATAAATTGAAAGTGAACACTGCATCCTTTTGGTTCTTATTGTACGGATAGAACTGGTTGTGTTCGACGGGTAAAAACTTCTTCATATCTCATGGAATAGCTTTTTACAAGGTCTTCGTATTCTAATTTTTTCCAAGCCACAAAGCTTCTCTGCTTCACTTGTATACCTGCTTAATTGATCCCTTCCAGGTGTCGCACCATGCATATGACAGACTCCCGTACTTTCTAAGGCCTGGTACTGGACTGAATATATCCATCAGCAAGCACGCGAAATGGGAGGATCCGGTGATACTTGAATGATGGCGCCAGTGCCCCTGGGAGACCGGCGACCAGCGCGCCACGTAACACTCCTCAAGGTACGTAACATCTTGTCCGTACAAGGAAGCAAATGTATGTAGGACACAGCGTTTAAGCAAGCGATCTCCCGGGAGAACGAGTACAATTCTACTTGCCACGGTTAATTTGCATTAATTGTCATGGAACTTATTTTGACCTTGTGAAGCCTACTTGTTACGTGATGCACCAAGTTTAACATTCAAGAATTTTAAGCTCTGCCCACACTGTATTTATGTGTTTTAAATTTGTCAGAGAACAAAGAGCGATTTTTGCCAATTACATCATAAACTGGTAGGTTTTTATACCCGAGATGAAAAGTGTGTACTGCGGGGTACGAACTGGGTCTTTAAATAAAGCAGTCTGCGCTTCGTCTTTAAAGGGATAAAAATGAGGCTTTGCGTTACAGCAATGAAACCCGTTACAGTGAAACGCTGTAAGCAAATAAACAAATGCCTATAAAAATATTCACAATTTAAATACGAAAGTTTGGACACATATTAAATAAAACATCGTTTCTTCCGATAGCATAACAAATTGGTGAATATAGAACGTAAATAAATCTGGTATACTTTTTCCTGTCCACGCCAAAAGAGAGTGAGGAAGGATATCTGCAGCCATTCTTAAACTTGGTACTGGATGGAAATGAGGGTTAACTACATAATCCGAACGCTTTATTCCGAGAGAAAGAGACCATACTCCGCTTTAAATAGGTGCCGTGGGCCCAAGAATGGCTTGGGCCACTTTGATAAGAAGAAAAACTTCTGTCCGTGTTGGGAATCGAAACCCTTCTCTTTCATCCCATAGCATATTAAATCTGAAGGATTGAAATTATAAAGTATAATAATAATAATAATACAAAATTATAAAATTACACTCTTCATCAATCCTCACAGGAAGTTTTTATTTATCAACATTATCAATACCTTCATGAAGGACTAAGCACTTGATTCGAACTTGGATAGAAAAATATTGACGACTTGATGTGCCTGCCCTGTCATATTACCAAATGAGAAGTGAGGGCCTTATTTATTTCTCTGTCACGTCTGCCCGAATCTCTTACAGCAGATATCGAATACCGCTCTCAGATTTTTTTTTACACATGGCCTTTGTATTCCGTCTATAAATTGTAGATATTGATTCGACAGGTTTGTTTGTTGCCACCATCTATCACAATTCGAGATATGAGCCAAAAACGTTCTACGTCTCAACACACAGCTAAAATACTACATTCGCCGACAAGTTTTCAGAGGCCATTAATTTATTCATATTGATACCCTGCTTCGTGTGCTTCAATAATGTGCTGATGAAACATTCTTTATGATTAATAAAACTTTTGCTTTATGATTATGGTTGTTATTAAGATCGAACTTAATATCAGCGTATACAAGAGTGTAGTAATAATTGGTTGCTTTTATTTTAGCGTAACAAAATTTTTAATCTATAGGAATTAAACAATTTGTCTTCCAAGTCCACTTTCTTAAACTTGTTTATTTGACGGCACCTTAAGTCAAGAAATGTAAAAAAGATAAAATATGCATCTTGCTTAATAATCTCCCGTCCAGCTTCATGTAAATTGTGACTCAGAAAAGTGTCATTATATTAATGAAAAAAAAAGAAAACAATATGAAAATTATTGTTGTCTGTCAGACATTATTCGAAATGTATGGAGGGGTTCGGGTAGAATCACTAAAAATGAAACAGTAATCATTAATCCGTTCAAAGCTCTACTTCTCTATTGTGATAGCCAAAATTACTAGTACTTTACCCTAATAAAGATATAAAACCCTCCTTTCTCTTTCCTGTAATCCAAGATCATATTAAATATATTTTATGACGTCCATAAACAGTAACACCTCGCAGTTGTATGTGTAATAGATGTTAAATTTACACATGGATTTATATTAGATAGAAACTTAAAAATTTTATTACTTTCATATCCAGAAAGAGATCGAACAATCACAGCCGCATAAGTCAGAAATATCTATCAGTTTATTATTATTTCACAATGCTTGAACCCGGCAGTGACCTGATCAGATCGTTATACTTTAGGAATGCATGACTTGTCACCTCTACTGTATAAAGCCTAGCGCAATCCTGTAAACGCCCTCACTCGTTAACAAATTGATCACCGGCTGTCACATATCTGTGACAGAAGAAATATTGTGATTCAGTATGGTTATTACTAAGATTATTGTAACGGCACTTCAATACTTTACCGTCTGCTGTTGATAGAAGGCAAGACACATTGACTGTATTAGAAATTCACTTTACACCGAGTCGAGCAGTTTGGCATTTACGTTTTAGGCTTTATTCCTAATTTACGCTTTTTGATTTATAGAGGGAGGCCAGTTAATTATTTAAATAACTTATACTAAATTTGCGGCAAAGTTTGACTTTTTAAGTTTATAGCTAATGCTTTGATAGTCATTGTAATGTAATATTTAGTTTAATAGAATAGTATATACACTTTTTTATTTTCTATTTAAATTGAGAATGAGTCAAACAATTGTTCTATAAATTCTTGAGTCCTTGCCATAAAAGATTTGTCAAATTATTGGCTGGTGGCGGTGAAAATTGCTACCATACGCTTTAGTGTAATTTCCCTGGAAACCTTGATGGAAGTCAAGCCATCATCCGAGTGGGAAAGCGCTACGTGTGTAGTACTGAGGCTACTCAAATGACAGAGGGGTTTTTTCAAATAAATAATAATTTGGTACAACAGAAACGTCCGCCACATTATTTTCGATGCCTTAAATACGATGTCGAAGGCAGGAAATTTCGTAATCCCGAAGGTAGGTAGCCTAGCCTTGCATGGTTGCTATGCGGGTGGTGTAGTATTATACCTTCTCCCCTCGTTGCTTGGTTTCTAGGCTGTTCCATTTTAGTCGCTTTGCGTTTTGTTCTGTCCCATCACCACAAGCTCCGTGGCCTTCATGGGAGTTGGAATGGAATGTGGTTCATATGTTAATTCCAAATATTTGGATGTCTGCACAATTCGGACGCTCTTTAGTACATCAGTTTATGAATGCCGTGAATACTGGTCTCGCAATGCTGCGGTGTTTACTGCCTGTATTCAAGCATATTGTTGAAGATATGGATTCCTGGTTTTTTGTGGCATAATATAGGACGCTGTCTGTTTTTTTAGAATATGTCGTGGAGATGGCCTGTTCGACTTACTTTCCACCATTGGCCTGCACGGAGTAAATAAGTCTGCTGACATCCCCAGTTCAGGCGATGTAGGTTTTCACCCTTTTTTTGTCCACAAAGGCCCTTAGGGTAAGTAGAGTTATAGCTCTACTCTTTCTAGGACCTCGGCACTATATGGGGGTGGAGGCTCTACCCCCGGGAAAGATCTGGTACCCCTTTTACAGGAGGCTGGTTGGGCCCCACGGCCGGTCTGGACGGGCGGAAATTCTCGTCCCCACCGGGACGAGAATTTCCTCCCATCAGCTCAGTCGGTATAGCTCAGTCGCTATACCGACTGAGCTACCCGGCCCACCGTTCAGGCGATGTTCAAGTCGGTATTCTTTTTCGGCGCCCTTTCTATGCACAAAGCCTTACCACTACTCCAGTCCGCTCGGTTCGGCTGTCACATCATTAAATGTGGTTAAATAACCAGGGGATTTAAAAGCACAGCCTGTCGTAAAATAAAGTTCTTTAGGCTTCTAACCGCTTTTCGGTAGAGTAGATAGTTATTACGACCCTCAGCCACAACGACATTCAAACTTACCAAAATGTGACAAGCATCTCATTCGGGAAAGTCACAACATAACGACCGAGAGTAAATACCTTAGAAGTGTGGCGTATTTCGTAAACTTTGTAACAACGCAAACAAATAAAAATTTTAAACAAGAACAAAATTAAGAATAAACTAAATTCGGAAATAACAAGTACTCTTTCGGGTCAGAAATTTGCATCTTGTCATTTCAGGGAAATATAGTTTTTCTTGTGAAACTTGATTTGTCACATTACGGGAAGAACACAGGCTGAGGGTCTTTTGAGCCTAAGAGGGACAAGCTAACAGGGGACTGGAAGAAACTGCAAAATGTGGAGCTTCATAATTTGTGCTCCTCACCTGATGTTATTCGTTTCCGCAGTCCAGAAAGATGAGATGAGTGGAGTTTGTGATACTTGTGGTAGAGAGAACATAGGCGCACGTTGTTTTGGTGGGAAAAATTGAAGGAAAAAGACCACTTTAATGACCTAGGCGTAGTTTGGAGAAAAATTCTAAAATGGGCCTTCAAGAGACAGGATGTGTCCTATGCAGGAAGGCGTAGTGTAATACAGCTGAAGGTGAAGTATAATTCAAATGTTTACGAAGGACACATCAGTACACGCCACGGGGACTTGTCCATCTAGATCGAACACACCAGTTTGGATATTTTTGTGCATACAGCTACATTATAAACTGTGACATGTCAGTGAATTTTAACCGAGAACATTTTCACATTTTACTGGCCATTGCAAGCAGATTATTGTATTATAGCTGCTGTGTTATATGTATTTAACCTTGTACTTGTGAGATCGGTGTGGTGATATTATGTATTCCTTTGTATTCACGTCTCCCTGATGAAGGTGATTTATAGCCGAAACGTGTAGGATAATCCAGATGCATGTATAACTTGTAATTCTGTGGTGTGTCCCACTCACTACCGAACCCGGCATTTCTTTAATAATTCTAACACCAATGAAGATATTGCAACGAAATTTGAACAGGAGTACGTTCGTTGTGTGAGAAATTAAGAGGAATGTGTCTGTAGTCCGTTTCAAATTTCGTTGCAATATCCTCATTAGTGGTAAAATTATTAAAGAAATGCCGGGTTCGGTAGCGAGTGGAACATCCTGTATTATGTGATTATATTGGTATATGTAAATGACGGTAATGAAAATTTGGGTTTCACAAATTGCCGATAATTTGTTAATTAGCTTCTCAAGAAGGACTGTACTCCATGGAATTAGTTAGGTGGGTAAAAACAATCCCATGACAGGCCTGGACAGGCCGTGAGGGTTCCAGGAAGTTGAGGCTCCCAGATTTCAAGACGATCGGCGCATGAAGGTGGTAAGGTTGTCAGCCCTACGCACCGGCAGCCTTTACCCCCAGGAAGTATTTCTGGTACTCGTTTCTCTTAGAGGCTGAATAAACCCCAGGGCCATGGTGCGGCCGGAAGGATTGTGTCAATGAAAAATTCTGACACCATTGCGAATCGAACACGCGACCTTCCGGGTTGTAGCGCAGTGTCTCAACCAACTGCGCCAAGTTAGGTGGGTAGTCTTCCATCTACTACGTACCGTCTAACCCAATGGATGTGATACGTGGATAATAAGAAATTCCGTGAATCAGTAGTATTATAAATAACAATATTTTTTTTTTAAATTGGATTGCTTGGATAAAGAGGAACTTTGTTTTCACTACTGCGAAACTAAGATGTTTTGACAAAATAACACGTGGGACGCTACACCACTCTTCTCTCTGATTGTATGATTGCGGGGGTGTCTTCCAAAGACATCAGGTACAGGAATGTCTTGTCCATTCAGCTCTCACGAAATCAGTGTGTCACCATCGACCGTAAAAATGGATTTAACACTTGGAGAGATGCAATCACGCAAAGTAAATTGACACACATCCTTGTCACTCCGTATTATGTCAGGATTTGTGAACCGTCGGGACTGAAATTCTTTCTATGGTAAAACGTCTCAGGATTGCCTTGTTACAGAAATTCTTGTGACAATATTTCGGTCCTTACTAGCTCTGTTGTTCGGTTTATGCCACTTCCGGTAATATACGGTAGTCTGTAAAACAAATTACTATCACGCATACAAAACAAACGGCCTTGACCACGTTATCGATGTGCGTTTTGGTGAATCAACATATTTTCATTTTCACAACTTCGTTATCAATTTCTCACGCTTGAACCCTTTAAAGCCCATTATTATTACGTGTAAGTAGTCAAAACATATTTAATAATCAACATCATCGGCTCTACAGCCCTTGGCGGGCTTTGGCCTCCTCACAGACATATTTAACATTAACAAATTGTGCGTTCTTCCCATGTACGGTATATTGCTTGTAGATGAAACCTATAAATATATCCCAATACACTGCTAAATGTTTGGTTTTTATAACTGAAGGGAGTGTGTTCACTGCGGGCTACGAAATGATTCCTCCTATATAATTAAATTTAACATTGGATTTTAAAGTGTTAAACAAGGCGTAATGGTGCAGTTTCCTACATCAGTTAACATTTGTTAGCATGCTTTATTTTTAAAACCATGATATCTTATAAAAACTGTCATAACTGACACTTTAACCAACTTAAATTTCAGTTGACGCGTTACTAAATATTATTTAAAACTACAAATATCTGCTACGGAATGTAGGATGGAGAAGTAATGGGGCCAAAGGCGAGAAATTTCATGTACTTCAAAGTAATATACAGTCGGCGGTGAATTTGTAGCCCCATGTCTTATTATACGTTGCATTTCGTCTCACGTATTCCGTCTGTGCACTGCACGATGACACGTGCGAACCGCGTAATAAAAGAAACACGCGTTTCACTCTGAGTGCACTGATACACACAAACACAGGGATGTATGCATACAAACAAAATGCATTATAGTGCATACACGAGTAGTGTGAACTACACAGTTACTCTTCCCACGTAATTAAACAATGTCAAAACTGTACTCGACTGAAGTATTTATACCTTTTGTGAATGCTTTGAAGTATAGATAATTATTTCCGTCAGTGTTCGCTTTATATTGTGTCTCGCTCCCGAATATAAACCCCTGTAACTATACGTAACTAAGGGTTATGATGCTTGTTCTGAAATTTCTGATGGCAATACATGAACTTAGAAGATTTAAAGTGAAAATGGAGCGTGTCGGATAAGGTGAATTATTTGGATTGGTTTGTTCGGTCTCGTGTGGTCACGTCACAACTTACGTGTTTATTATTTTTGTCTGTAGCGACATTGCTTATATTGTGAAGTTATACTACCTGTATCATCGACAAATAGGTAAGAATGTGGAATTTACGACTGTAACTTCTACCAATATGAATATCTAAAATTTAGCCTGAATATCCTGGTGGAAACGGTGAAAAATATTACACAGCTCTTTTTTGTGTTTTTGTAACCGTGCATTATTGATACAATAATATAAACAGCCAACTAGAAGAAACAATAATAATTTTATTAACAATTTCAATCCGCTCAACATGTTTCGGGCAATAATTTCGCCCATCCTGAGGAGCACTAGACGGTATTTACAGCTTGTGGTATGAAGCACCGACGATGTTGCCTGCTGGTGACCAGGAGGAGGTGGAACTTGAGTCCCACCTCTTCCTGTAAATACCGTCTAGTGCTCCTGAGAATGGGCGAAATTACCGCCTGAAACATGTTGAGCTGATTGAAATTGTTAATAAAGTTATCACTGTTGCATCTAGTCGGCTGTTTATATTATTGTATTATTACACAGCCTATTGGAGATATGAAGTGAATATCTTTAGAATACACGTTTATAATGTTACTGCCTTTTATTGAAAGAAGACCACTATGATGCTTGGATGATAAGTTACAAAATTACAAGACAAGGCCACGTCAAATGGAGGCGTTAACATAGTATTCACTCGCTAATCCACGGCATTCCTCTCTATAGTTCCCCCGATACAACCCTTCAGTTTGTCCGCCTGCATATTTTATAGCCCTGTAGAGATAATATGAAATCACACCTTCACTGAAAATTTGCGCCCTAAATTATGAAACGCCTTAAGAAAGAGCTTCACAAAATTTTTTTTAGCAACGTACAACTCTGCAGTGCTGATCGAATCGTAGTTACCATCTCACCTCTTCATAATTACAGTTTGTTTTAGGGAATTATTGCCATCTGGATTAAGAGTTATCAACTGTTAGAATAACGTGAGCGTGACGTATTCATTCAACAGCAAACCAACTGCATTTTATGCTCTTTAAATGCAGAGAGCTTAAAGAATTGAACTCGGATATGAAAGTTCGATGAACTCTTTCAAGACAGACTAGAGAGAAATGTGAATTAGTGGAAGAGTAGATAAAACGGAAAGTCATGGGAAAAGTAAACGACACTTCATTTCAGAAGAGGATACTTTTGATAGGAAGCTTTCAATATTCGCCAGCACATCATTCTTATAGAAGTAGCCTTAAAAAATGAGTAGCTTAAGTGATATAGTGCATTATTTGATAATATAATCTGGCAAATTTAAATCTGTAAGTCTGCGTAAGAAGTACGCGGTAACAAACTGGTACTAGGAATCATTTCTGCAGTTTTCTGAAAACGGAGGAAACCCTATGAAACATGTGTCGAGGGGTTTTTTGAAAGACTTAGGTAAGATATGTTAAAATACTATTAGTTGGTCGATTATTTTACTAAGCTTTATTAGCTACACGGTTTATGCAACTTCAGATAGCTGGATAAAACTATTTAAAATGAAGGATCTTTGGAGAAGAATTTCTGCAGGAAACGAATCTTTATATGGCTGTCGAGACGAAAAATTAGGAGATGCCAATCTGTGAAGCAGGCTTCAGATTCTGAAATGAGAGTCAGCTTCTTTGCATTATTCAGTGAAAAATTATGAATTATGAATGGTCCAAAACTGGAGAAAAAGCGTTCGTGGCATCTTAAGCAGGTCTTACAAAAGTTAGGTCACGTAGAGGAGATGAAAAGGGACAAAATTTATACCATGCACTTGCTCGCTTTGCCCTTTTCTTAGTTTCTTTCGGAAGTGGCGAGTTTTAATATAAGGCATTACAAAGGACCCTTTTATATGTTGAAATCTAGGTTATGTCTTGGGAGAAATCAATTAATTGATGTGCCAATTACGACCTGAAATTGAAAGCAGTAAGTTTCTTTTCACTAAGCATGGCGAAAATTGTAATCCGCCGCTATTCAGACTACCGGTGCTTAAGCGCATGTCCTTCTGGTACACTTTAGTAACAAAATAATATGCTGTTACTATATTCAATTTTAAATAGCACATTTATTTGCAATTCCAAATATTTATGGGGAATTTGATCACTGACGTTCAAAAAGGCATCTAGGTACCCAGTTTGTAACACATACACACACACACACACGTATATATACATATATATGTATATATACTATAACAACAAAACAACTTGTAGTTATTGCTGTATTGGGGCACACAGCCAGGTTTGTTATTGTGTGAAGATTACTGTTAGTGAATATAAAAGTGTTATGGCTGTTCGGACTTAAAACTAGTTCTTAGGAAGAGGTTGAAAGAATTTACATAAGGAGGAGATCCCATTTCATATTCTTCATCTGTTTCTATGAAATTCTAAGTAGGCATAGCATGAAAAAGCGGAACTTAAAGAATTTTGTTTGGGATAATTCAAGGAAAGATGCCACACAGATGGCAGTATACTAACAACTAAAATATACTGAACACAGTCAGTGAAGTTGTGAAATATTTTGAATTGGCTCAGAATTGGGTCCGACAGCTAGTGTGTGAACACAGTTTTACTATTCCAGATTTCATAAAAACAGACTTTCTTATTACGGCCATTCGTGTGTGACACCACTCATTTTAGTAGATGTTTACCAAAATGCTACGATGCCCTTTCCCAAAGCCCTTGTATTGATGCTCGCCGCAGTGGGAAATTCAAGTCAAGGATGCAGGCTTGCTTGCTTGGTCCAGGGTATCTGAGCTATTTGTGGCATTCGGTGCACCATAGTGTGTGTTACATAATACAATTATTTAATTTGTTGTGGATTTGAACAGTACTGGTGCTGTCTCCCGGTTTGTGCCATTCGTCATTATACCTCACAGTTACAGAATGTATGGTATCGATTTAGAGCGAAGCAAATTCTGTGTTCACCCTTCTATGTAAACCTCAAACATTGGTTATGAACCTCTCAATTACTCGGCACTCTGACATTCAAACGTCTCGTTCAGCGGCGTAAAAGAAATTTTTCGGTTTTTTTCTATAACTGCTGCAGGAATGCAGATTTGTTGGATTAGCGGTGGAAAAATGGCCCTAGCTTGTGAATAAACAGAATGTAAATCAAGTCTAAACGCAACTTTATCTATAGGTGAAAATCAGCTACATGTTTCGGCTATATATAACCATCTTGAGGTTGAATACATGTTCATAATAGGAGAAAATAAAATTGATCCGCATTCTTTTTATTTACAAGTATTTTCACACACAACGAAGTATCCTTGCCTAAATTTATAAATTCCAGTCGAGCGTACATACACCATTATCGGATCCTGAAGAAGAAACCATATAATTGTATGCATGTAAAATAACCACTGCCACCGGGTGACAACCCAATTGCAGTTCATAATAATAATTATTATTATTATTATATTTTTTTCCTTTTATGAACTTGTTTTCAGCCGGAAGATGGCTGTATATAGCCGAAACCCATGTAGCTGATTTTCTCCTATAGATAAAGTTGTGTTTAGGCTCGATTTACATTCTGTTTATTCACAAATGTTTTCAAACACAGCAGGGATTCTTTGCCTAAAGAATATAAAAAATGGCCCTATTTGACGAGTAATTACTTATTTGGCACTAAGAAGGATCTATACCTGTGGTTGGAGTTATCAAGATGTACATAAAGAATACCTGATCCAGCTAAAACTACATATTATGTGTTTGACTGCGTGCGGCAGTACGTTTACTGCCCCGTTTGCTGTCATGGGGTGCGATGCTTAAAGAAACACACGAACAGCTGTGTAAGTACGTACCGATTTTGTGTCTTTGTCGCGCATTCTTTTAGAGAAGCCGACAAGAACGTCAAGGAATCTGGCCGCTTCATAAGGCACTTACAACTTCTACCGACATTCGTCGATATAACTGTAATTAATACTGCAATAGCATGACTTTTGTTTGTTACCAAGGCCCCCGCTTGAGTACTTCGGCTACAAAATTCTTTCTTGTTACCAGTACAGCTTTCCTCCATCTTCAAGGGACCCGGAACATCGCAGCTACAAGTTCGTTAGTAATTTTGTGTTTTTTGAAAACATTGTAATATAATGATAAAATATAAACGAAAGAATTTCATATTTTCTTAATTAATATTTTAATTTTTAATTTTTTGAAGTCTCCTACATGTTTCGAACCCGAAGGTTTATCGTCAGGAAGATCTTCCTGAAGATGGACCCTCGGATTCGAACAAACTCATATACCTATAAGACTGCTTGTTTCGAACACACTCATATTCCTATGGTACTGTTTAAACTGATGCATGTAAAACACACTATAACATACCTGTATATACATCCTTCTTCCTGAAGATGAACCCTCCGATTCGAAACACGTAGAAAACATCAAAATTAAAAATTAAACTATTAATTTAGAAAATATACATTTATTTGGTTTATATTGTATAATTCAAGAGAAATATCAACAACTGTACCAGACTGAAAGGCGTCACATCCTACAAGATATCGGTATCTCATTACGACCGCCGTGCTAACTTCATTTTTTATATCAAATCAGTTCTTCACTTTAGAACATACAGAAACTTACTTCACAGTTACATGTAATTCGTGCTGGAAATTCGAGACGCTGATAATGTACGCGTTTCCTTTCGTTATGCTACTACAGACGTGGCCACTCCGCTATCGTGCTGCTGGATACTGTCACAAACTCTAAGCGCCCGCCTTCTTTTTTAGGTGAGACATCCCCGTTGTTTTCAATGATTAATAGAAATATATACAAATTTATAGTCTAACACAACTGTTTTTTTTTTGAAACCACGGTGGTGCTAACATTAGCTGGCCCACTGTCGACTAAAAGACACAGCCTGGCACTGTTAGATTATGAAATGGGCCAGCAGGAGACAGATCGCTTGATGCCTGGTATTTAAGGTGTTTTAACTTGGCAATGGGGTTAACGACTCTGCCGTCACCCATTTGTGTTGCGAGTAAACATCTCAGGACTACTCCAATGAATTTCTGTCACGAAAATCCATTTTAGTTTCTTTGCTCTCATGAAAAGAAGGCAATTTATTTAGTGCATTAAAGAAACCGTATGAACTTCCGGCCAGGTTAATCGGTGAAGTATCTCTTCATGTCTATGAAATAAATAGTAATTTTTTAATTCGAAGTGACCTGCCAAATCGAAGAGTTTAAAGCACAGACAAGACTCTGCGATCCGCGTGTTGAGTGTCTTAAGGTGGCATTAGTGAAAATTAAGGGTTTGAAAATATTTAAGTGAATTGTAAAATGAACTCGTTTTATAGAAGTGGACACGTGTGCTCTTACGCCAATGTTCTTATTATTTTTTTTTCTGTTTTGTATTCCGTTCCATCTCAGTTTAACATTTGTTATACATGTCTTACTTTTTATTCTGTTTTTCATCATTGCATTTTTCGGGTCCAATTTAATTTTCTGAATTTCTAAAAGATGCAAAAAGCGATAGTTAACACTTCAAAAGCGTAAAATTAATCTACACTTACATAATAATCCTAAACTTATCAAATCAAAATTCGGATCAGGAAGAAATTAAGAGCAGATTAAAATCAGGGAATACTTGTTATCATTCGGTGCAGAATCTTTTGTCTTCCAGTTTGTTATCCAAAAATTTAAAGATTAAGATACACGGTACTACAATTTTCCCTCTTGTTTTGTATGGGTGTGAAACTTGGTCGCTCACATTGAGGGAGGGACGTAGGCTGAGGGTGTTTGAGAATAGGGTGTTGAGGAGAATATTTGGGCCCAAGAGGGACGAAGTAACAAGGGAGTGGAGGAAACTATGTAATGAGGAGCTTAATGATCTGTACTCCTCACCCAAATTTTTCGGGTGATAAAATCGGGAAGAATTAGATGGGCGGGGCATGTAGAGTGTATGGAGAAGAGGAGAGGTATGTACAGGGTTTTGGTGGGGAAACCCGAGGGAAAGAGATCACTTGGGAGACCCAGACGTAGATGGGAGAATACTATTAAGATGGATTTTCAGGAAGCGGGAAGTGCGGATATAGACTGGATCGAGCTGGCTCGGGATAGGGACAGGTGGCGGGCTCTTGTGAGTGCGGTAATGAACCTTCGGGTTCCATGAAATACGGGGAATTTCTTGACTAGCTGAAAACCGGTTAGCTTCTCAAGAAAGAATCTGCTCTGTGGAGTAAGGAAGTAAGAAATTTACAGAAAGATCCATTCACCACTAGGTTTTAAAGCAGGGAAGTAAAACTTTATGGCGAAGGGCCCCAAACATTTTAATGGTTCGCGGGATGTAAACTCCTATTGATCCACAGCTTTGATTTCATTTGCAACATTGTCAGCCTAAGTACTGTGCGTTGACGCGAAGTTTGAGTGTTGCTACAGAGAAGCTTTTCTTGTTGCAAACTAAATTATAAAATATATGACACATTCAAAGGGGAAGCCATCAACTTCATAATATGTTGATCCATTAGCTCGCGATGAACAGTTCTTCCCATCGAGATACATGTCAATCAGTTTCAATATAATTTACTGTAAGTGTCGTCAGCTGCAAGCAACGTTCACCGGTCCGTGCACAGATTAGTGTCTGGTAGGAGTATTTAGGATTAAGACTGAATAATTCAGGAAGATTTTTATAGCCAATAAATTTAAGTACATGCGATCATTAGCTCTTGTGTGGCCCATTAAATGGACTGGATGTTGGATCTCTTGAGTAGTTATTACAGTGAGGATTTCATCTCTTCTATCCTTTGCTTGTAGTAACAGAATGAGGGAACTTAGTAGCCGAAATGTAGATATTAATTCATTCAGCATGGGACTATTATCGGGTTTCGTCAAAGTCAGAGTCACAGAAGCAGCACCACCAAATTAAAAATTGTTTTCTGAGGAATGTTCGTCACCTTCTTATGCCTTACTTACTTACTTATTTACTTACTTACTTACTCCATGAAGCAGAGTCCTTCTTGAGAAGCTAACCGGTTTTCAGCTAGTCAAGAAATTCCCGGAATTTTATTGAGCCCGAAGGTTCATTACCGCATTCACAAGTGCCTGCCACCTGTCTCTACCCTGAGGCAGCTCAATCCACTCCTTACCCCTACATTCTACTTCCTGAAAATCCATCTTAATATTATCCTCCAATCTACTTCTGGGTCTCCCAAGTGGTCTCCTTCCCTCAGGTTTCCCCACCAAAACCCTTTATACCCCTCTCCTCTCCCCCATACGTGCCACATGCCCCGCCCATCTCATTCTCGATTTTTTTACCCGAACAATATTGGGTGAGGAGTACAGATCATTAAGCTCCTCATTATGTAGTTTTCTCTACTCCCCTGTCACCTCGCCCCTCGTAGGCTCAAATACTCTCCTTAACACCCTATTCTCAAACACCCTCAGCCTACGTTCCTCCCCACCATTAATGTTAATATATTGACCAATTAACTTTGCTTAAGTTTTCACGTTTCTGCTTTGTATTTGGAGTTGTTCGCTTCGAAAAATGGATGGAACATAGGGTATCCTAAGATTCCTAGTAGTGTTCCAAAGTCAGATGTGAAAAATTACAGGGAAGTGTCTTAAATTCGAAGAGGACAAATTTCTGCCATGTCCATTCTAATATATCGTTTGTCATCAACCAGTCCTTCGGCGATTTATATCCTGCGTCACTGACAGCATAGCTAAATAATCTAGATGTAAATATATACCAACGCCATGAGTCTTACTCGCTGGTCGATCTGTTTTTCAGTAAATATTGTCTAATCTCACTTCCCTGAATACAAGCAGATAATTTTTTCCCTTATAAGCCTTATTAATAATGCAATTAACAAATAGAGCTCGTCTGTGTTTTGCAGTTGTACACAAACCACTTAGATAAAAACAAGCTACCAAAGACGAATTACAACAATTAGCATGCTTTGTCTCACATATTGCTTTGTTATTATTTTGACGTTACTTCCCGAAACAAAGCATACAATTACGAGTAAATTATATTTCACTGATAACTGTGGCTTTTAAGTCCGCTGATTTTTATAGTGCTATTTCGTAATGGCTTGTTCGTATTTCCTGAAGTAAAATATGAATTCACTGTACTGCAACAACGGCTCATCATGTAAATATCACAAAAGAGAACACTATGAACTAGTATTTGATATATATATATGAAAACATCAGGTCTTCCATGACAGAGCCCTTCGCCTATTCCTTTTGGTTTTAAATTCAAGACACGTAGCCATTCTGTTGCGCGTTAACTTTATACGTGATAAATCATTGTCTGATATTGTCACGTGTCCCCTTTGAGAAAAGGCTTTATTATCTTCCCTATCATACATTCTGGAAATAATAGATCCCATATTGTCTATAAAGGGATCACGCGGTGGCGCAGTTGGTTGAAGCACTGCGCTAAAAGGCGGAAGGTCGCGGGTTCGATTCACGAAGGTGTCTTTGACATAATCCTTCCGTTCACATTATGGCCCTGGGGTTGACTCATCCTCTAACATAAATGAATACCAGGAATATTTCCTAGGGGGTAAAGGCGGCCGGTGCGTAGGGCTGACAACCTTACCAACTTCATGTGCCGATTGTCTTGAAATCTGGGAGCCTCAACCTCCTGGAAACCTCAGGGCCTGTCCAGGCCTGTAATGGGATTGCTTTACCTTTTTTTTGTATTGTCAACAAATAATTTCTTAGACACACTGAGCTTTTCCACGAGCAAATTTGTCCATTACTATATAAAGCTAAAATGACCTCAGGGTTTTACTGTGGAGACTTAAATTATTAAATTACATGACTGTACTGCACGTGGTGGCCTCAAAAGCCAGTTTCACACACTACTGTATGACAAAAAAAAACGGTGGAAAAAGATAAATTGTATCCCAAAACAAACTGTCAGTAGCGAACAGTGTAATATTTTCTTTTTTAAATCTGAGATAACTGTATTTTTGCGTCATTTCTTAACTTTTAAGTCCATGACGCTTACTTACATGGTGTATATTGGTACTCGATATAAGGCACAATATCCAGTAAGATAAAAACGCAGTTATCCCAACATTGGCCAGTATCGATTAAAATAATAACATTAAAATATATTATTTTGATACCCACTGTAACCCACTACAAAAATATTATGTCTTACATGTAATTGGTACTGTTAGCGCCTTAGCATTTTGGCTTCTGCGATAATTTGTAATTATGTACCTGAAACTGACCGCCTCTGTGGTCTAGTGGTCAGAGTTTCTGGCTACAGATACAGAGGTCCCGGGTTCGATCCCCGGCGCTACCAGATTTTCTGAGTAGTAGTGGGTCTGGAACGGGGTCCACT
>Ga0131853_10002363_pt1 | contig 33708 bp, 26 predicted proteins | sample TergutLab28metaG_FD_92764 | JGI IMG/M metagenome (GOLD analysis project Ga0131853, IMG submission 92764) | Labiotermes labralis P1 segment gut microbial communities from Petit-Saut dam, French Guiana - Lab288 P1 (version 2) (version 2) | ecosystem: Host-associated > Arthropoda: Insects >... | reverse complement strand
GTGTGGTTGGAGAGTGGGCGTCTGTTGAGATTGTTTGTTAGGTTGTATGTTGTTAAGTTTTTTTTTTATTTTTTTGTGTGTTTTTTTTTTTTTTATTTTTTTTTTTTTTTTTTTTTGGGGGGGGGGGGGGGAGGTTAGGGAGACACATATTCCAACTGGTTTGTGGCCATCCTAGTGCATTTCAAGGTCAGGCTAGCTTTCTCTGAATCCTCTTGTTTTATCCTTGGTAGGAAATGAACTTTGTGGATTATGCTAGTGTTGAAGCCAGTTAAAACAATGAATGGCAATGACATTAAAAAGAAAAAACAAGTGAGAAAGTGAAATTATTGTGGAAGCGGAAAGGAATCCAGCTGTGGTATCAATTGAAATTGAGAAACATGTACGACTGCTTCCAAATGAAGCACTTGAAATTTTATTAGTTCACTGGATCCAGCACTTGAGTTTGAAAAATGTTCAGTTTAGCTGACTGAAGAAAGCCACTGAGCTTGCTCTAAGGTTGAAAATACACAATTTTAAAGCCTGAGATGGGTGCTGACAATTTATAAACACCATTGCAAATCTTGCATGTGTATGTATGATGAATGTAGCAGTGTATATGAAAATCCTGTGGGAGAGTGGAACAAGTCCCTGCGTGATCTGCTGTTTGTGATTACAAAGAAAGAATCACTACCAATAAGATGGCATTCTTTTACAGTTTGATGTCCAACAGAACCTACAGCATAAAGGGAGCAGCATGTTTTGGTGAAGAAAAAGAAAGAAAGTCTTACTTTGTTTAAATTCTGATAGTAGTACAAACCTGTAACCCCAACATTATTAGAAAATGTACTAAACCAAAATACTTTCTTCAAAAAACATATCTTTGCTTCCATGCAAGTGTGTACATAAATACAGTAGGAAGACATGGGTTGCAATGAAGATATTTATACTTTTCTTACAAGGATGTTATGTGAGAATGGTGCCTGCTGTTATGTTGATAATGTTAATGTAGTGGGTGGAGGCATACGTAGAATTAAGAAAATAGGAGCTTCGGTAGTGCTAATAAGGAGATTTGTCTAGCAGTAAATGCCAAGAAAACTTAGCATTTGGCCATGTTTTGAGACCAGCATGCAGGACAGAATCATAACATAAAGATGAGTAATAAACCCTTTGAAAGACTGGAACAGTTCAGATATTTGGGAACAACCATATCAAATCGAAATTTAATTCGTGAAAAAATAAAGACCAGATTGAAGTCAGGGAATACAAGCTATCATTCAGTGCAGAATTTTTTATCTTCCGGTTTGCCATCCAAAAATATGAGATTAAGATACACAAAACTGTAATTATGCTTGTTGTGTTGCATGGGTATGAAGCTTGGACTCACACTGAGGGAGGAACATAGGCTGAGGGTGTTCGAGAATAGAGTGGTAAGGAAGATATCTGGGCCAAAGAGGGAGTGGATAAGATTACATAATGAGAAGCTTTATGATCTGTACTCCTCACCAAATATTATTCAGGTGATAAAATGAATCAGCATGAGATGAATGGGGCATGTGACATGAATGGGAGACAGGAGAGGTGTGTACAGAATATTGGTAAGGAGACCTGGGGGAAAGAAACCATTTGGAACACCTAGGTGTAGATAGGAGGATAATGTTAAAGTCTTAAAGAAGTGGGTTGGAGAAGCACATATGGCATGGTTCTGTCTCAGGATGGAGTCATGTGGCAGTCTTTTGTGAATGCAATATTAAATCTTTGGGTTTCATAGAATGCACACTCTGCCCCATGTAGTTAGTTGGTTAGTTCATGTGTCTTCTGCAAGGAAAGCCTTACTCTTTGTGGATAAATGTGCAGCTTATCCACCAAATACATTGTTTTAAAGGAATGTATGTGAAGATTTCCTTCCAGCCTGCCAGTTGTGCCAGCATGCTGCAACCTTTCAGTCTAGGGCATTATTAGCTGTGTGTTGGCCAAGCAGAAAACCACTGGTGCAGAAGAACTAAAGATAAATGTTCTACAGACTGTAGCAGAGTTAGTTGAGTTTGATGGCACCAGTTCTAACAAGACTCTGAAGGACAAAAAAGATAGATGATGATGATAAATGGGAGAAAATCTCAGAAAATAAGGCAGTCATATTCACACACTTCGTTAACTGAAATAGCACTTTTAAAACGTTGGCTGTTATGAATGCATATGCAGTGCAGCTAATGCAGATATGGTCATGGAGGAAAGGGAGATGAAAATCTAGAAAAGGAGTAGCTTGTTGCTGCACTTTTTGGAAGCACTTGCTCAGTTGCAGTTGATGACTTTCAAGCAGAGTTTATGGATAAGCATCTGTTCTTTGTTTCTTTTCACCATCAGAGCAGTATATCTGTTATAAGGTACTTCATTTAGTTTGCAAGACTGTTTTACCAAAGGAGTGTAAATCTGTTTCCAACATAATTCTTTCTCTTCAGATCAACATAATTCATTGTAGTTTTGTTTACAAACTATGTACCCATTTTATGAAGCATTTATTTATTCTTTCCTAAAGGTAAGAAGCTATGGCTGATGACTGTGCAGCATGGTGGGCAAAATAATTGGATTTTTTCTCTTATCTTTACTGTTTTGAATGTAGGGGAGATGACAGTAGTCTTAACAGAATAGTAAGAAACACATTTAGTGAAACAGTAGTAATTTGTTGGTGTTGCAACAAATATGTGACTATGGTGCATATGAAAACAGAAAATTCATTAGGAAGTAGACTTCCATTCTTTGACTACACATCATGTATATTGTTAATTTGTACTTCATTTTAGGTTTAATGTTGACCACAAGAGAGACAGGTTTGATACTTACCAGCGCCAACCAAGCTCGAGTTCAGGCTCTGGTTATCATCGAGAAAGAGATAGAAATCATCGCATACTGAACAAAAGACGGTGAGAGCTCAGAGTTATGATGCTTACAGTTTACAGATTTATTCATATAATATTTTTATTTAGTTTTATAAGAGGTACAACATAATATATAGTAAACTAAAATAATGTGGTGTGAACAACAGCATTCTACTTCTGTTGCCCTTGATTTTCTTGCAGCAGTAGCTGTGTTCTTGGTTGTTTGAAAGTGTGTGTTTAAAACTGGTTTTACAAATGACTTCTTAGCATTTTGCAGTGGAAATAAAAATTCAGGAAGAGGGGTAGTAGAATGAGCCATGAAAACAATGCAGAAAAAGGTACAATTTTTCCAAATTATGATGTCTGTTATTGCACATTCATGTAGTCTGAAACAAGTATGGAAAATAATTCTCCTTTATCTCATGATTTTGTATATACAGTAGCCATTTTCCTTTAACTTGTGTATTCATCACAGTTATGATCCTTTTCACATAATTTCAATTTAATCAGTGTTTTGCACACTTTTATGAGCAGTGTTCCAGCATTTCATAAACACAAGGGTGCATAACCTGTAAAACTTCCAGCAATTCCTTCATACCACTGTAGTCAAAATTTGTAATCATGCTTTAGTGGATGGACAGCCGTGTTTTGTTTATTTTGTAATCAGAATCCAAAAAAACTTAACAACAGCAACTTGTAAATTTTCTATTAATATCAAGCCCATGTAATTATATATAAACATAGTATAGGGTCCTTTTTTTTTGCTGCTTGAACGATAAGCAGCCACCCAACGGTTGGCTAGCATTACATCATATGGCTGCCTCAGGAAGTTTAGTGGATGGTGAAGGAAGCAAGGAAAAGATTTGCTGTGATGGTAACATTTAGAAAGTCTTATAAAAACTCAGCGGTGCTATAACCAATGCTGAAAATGTTTCCCTCTTCACTGAAGGCAGTCCATATGCAGGTGGAACATATTTACTCCCTGGAGTTCTTGCCCAGAAACCAAAACACTAATTTTTTTCTTCATGAAGAGGGAGTTTGTGAACAAGCCCTGGATTTTCTGCGCTCCACTAGTGGCTGTTTTGAGAATTCAAGTTTCCACATAAGGAAAACAAGGCTCTGTGAGGGTAAAACACTAGATGTGGGTCATATTCTCCATCTTTATACAAACTGAAAAAATCCAGTTACAAAAATGTATTCTTGCAACCAGCTCATGTTTCTTGAAACCACAAACTACTAATGTCTTACATGGTCGCAGTTGTAACAGTTTTATGGTCCTTTGTCCAGACGTTGTCAAAACACTCATCTCCTGAGCTGAGAAATTTTCTGTGACATTTTCCACCAGATTCATATTTGAAATACAGCTGCATTAAAACTGCTGGACAGAAATGCATTTACCAGCAACAAACCTGATGATTCTGTTAATTGCCGACCGCTGAAATCACTCCCATTTGAAAACAGTGCAATTAGGCATGATCTTTGTCCCCTACATTCGCCTGATTTAAGACCTTGCTTTCATTTGCGGGATTTAAAAGATAAAGTGTATAGAACAAATTCAACGTTTGTGTACCGTGCATTATGCATTATTAGTGTAATAAGAACCAACATGATCCACTATTTACTTTCAGTTTATTTGGTGATTAACCTCTACATGTATAGAACAAATGACACTCTGGAAGAATTAAGAAACAACTTCCATGAGATTTCAACAATTTTCAGGCAAGAAGTCCAGAGAGTAAATAACACTTTTGTTGGTATACTGCATGCATATGGTCAGGAGGGCAACATTTTCAGCATCTGCTGTAACACTGCTTTGGTCTTATTGGACTTGCTGTAGGTTATTATCACAGTGAATTTCTTTCTCGCTTCCTTCACTGGCTGTTAAACCTCCTGTGACTCAGTGTATGACATTACAATAGATGAGCATTGGGCAGCCACTTAACATTCACACAGCAAAAAAATGACCTTTTAGCTTAAGGAGGTTACAGAATACAGTGAAATGGGATACAGCCACTTAAGGTGCTTGCAAGGTGAATAATCCAACGTTTTGAGAACCAGCTCTGTCATCATCAGGGCATGGAAGGTGGTTTTTGAAACACTGGTTTATTTGCCATTCACTACTTCATCTTCCTCTAGTGTGAGAGAATTTTGTTCCTTTCATTTGGCATGAAATCTTCTGATTATATAACTTAGAAAATGTACCTGTACATTTATACCCATCAGTAGTTGAACTTCAGAGTTCCACCTAAGTCTGCAGAACATTAAGTGAAGTAGCAAAATGTCATTAGAATAAATAGATGATAACACTTTGCAGAAAAATGTGATGACTCTGTTTTTTATTCCATTCAGATTATTACAAGTATGTACTACTTATACTACCTTTTTCTTGCTGCAGATTTCATCAAGGTCCAACAAATTATGGTCATTATGGACCACCATTTGGATCACCTCCTGTTTATCCTCCAGGAGAAATACAGCCTCATTTTCCACGAGAAAGGTTTCCAGGGGCACCACTGGGTGTTGGTGGTCCTCCTGTTGGGCCAGGAAGTGGATTTCCAGATTGGCGGGGGAACAAAGAGAGAGACTATCGAAGAGATTATGATAGGAGACCACCTCCCACGAATTCATAGTATTGCTTCAAAGTGTGTGAATGCAGCTGAGTGTTGTGATTGGTGAATTGTTTGTTTCCATTGTAAATAGTATACATCATGGATATACTCGTGTGTACAGTTCCTGGTAGCTGACGTACTGTAAGATAATATGTGAGGTGGACATTTCGAGAAATGTGTTCAGTGGACGTTGTATAAAAGTGTTGGTTTATGAACTATGCATTTTTTCTGTGACAAAAATTGGGAGAAATTTCTGAGGTTTACTTGACATTCAGGAAAGGCAGTATGAGTATAGTATGTATTTCATGCTATATGACTGTACATTCATAATACTTGTTAAAATTGCAGACATACTATTAGAAATGATGTTTTAGAAAGCATATCTGAATCAATGGATAGTTTTATATTTATGTTCTCAGGCGGTACTTAACACTTAAATTCATTGTTATGATTTAGATGAAGGAAATTCATCACAGTAATGAGTATTTGCTTATTTTCTTTCAGTCAGTGGTAAAAAACTGTATTTTGGCTTGTGATGATTTTATATTCAGTAATGCCAAAGGGTTTTTTCAGTCACACATTCAAATTCTTTCCTACTTTGAACTCTTTGTTTAGCAAACTTTTGCCATCTGTAAATCATATTTAAATATGTAAATTACTTTATATGTAATTTTTGTACTGCATTTCATTCTTTTCATGAGGCTGTGGTTAAGATTTTAATATTTTATATTCCTGTCCTCCACCCCTTCTCAAAATATAAATTTGTTTGTTTTTAACAAACAAGTGGATAGTTATGTCTGACCAAGTTAGTGAAATCTTGCTAATCATTATTCATTCATTAGTTCATTTGTCACCTTTCAACTAGCAAAGAAGGCAAGGAAAGTTTAAAACAGTACTAACATGTATAGATACAGAAAGTATAATATATTTATTTTCAGTAACTTGTATAAATCATGAAACAGACAAATATAATGTGCACTAGCAAGAAGTGGGGTCTCTAATTTCTAGTCCAAGTTGAAACTTAAAATATTACATTTAAAATAAAGTACATTTTATATTAGTTATTATAAAGTCAGGACATAAAATGGTCCAATTTTTCTTGCAATATGTTCTCAAAATTTCGGATAAATAATGTACATCTTAAAAATTCATTTTAGATATCTTATTTTGAAAATAAGACTCCATTAAAACAACAGTACAGGAGGCAGATATCTGCCATATTTTAAAATTAACACACTGATGTATTTTATATGGGACATCGTATTCAACAGTCTCAACAGATTGGTTATTGGAAATTTGAAAATCAAATCTTCGGACATCTGTTTATTAAAAAATTATTCCTCTCCTGTGGAAATGTACATAATATACTGGCATTTATAAATAGAGATGATAATACTTTTGATGCATTCCTCATGTATTTACCTTTCTATCATTCTTACAACAATAAACAGCAATGTATGATGACCCTTTTGTTAGGTTTTTGCACTGTGGGGAATATTCAGACATTTTGCAGGAACATACTTCCACCATCTTCAAAGTCTAAATGTGTGAATGAATTAGCTAACTAGAGGTGGAGAAACATATATTTAAGAACTGGGAAACAGCGCCTTGTGTATTATACCCATTGTCCGATTGTGCTTGTAGGGTGTGTCGTTTTTGTAGAAGGCCTGTATGTGTTCATAATCAGAACTGTTGCTACTGGTTGCTCAGATATTGGGAAGTCTGAACCCAGTAAGGTTGTTGTCATATTGGCTAAAGGTCTCTGTAACTGAGGGGAAATTACTCTGGCTGCAGGCTTCTGTGATGGGAGAAGCAACTGTGATTGACAGAAGTGCAATCTAAGTTTCCAGACTAAGAGGTTGCCTGCAGATTACTTTAAGTAAAAAATTCTCAGTGCCCTGATATGGTAGTTGCAATGTGACAACATGTGGATTGTAGCACTTGCAGCATTTTTACATGACTGAGCAGTACTCCATTTCTCATGGACAGGCCCTTTCTCTTGTGAGGAGTATGCTCAGTCTCTGAGCAGCCATCAGTCCAGCCTTGCTGATGAAAATATGTTCATATAAGAGGCAGCTGTGACCCTCCAATCCATGCAGGAGCTGGGGAAGGGACTCTAATGCTTGGTCTTGACCAGTAGAATCCATGCATGTGGAGGGATAGAGGTGGCCATTTGTAGGTCTCCATCCAGTTTATTTTTTGGATGTGGAATGAATGGCACTGATTGTAGCATTAAGTTCCTGTGTGTTAAAGAGTTGGAGAATGTGAGAGTCTGAGGGATAAAAAACAGAGTAGTGGTGACTCAGAGAGGGAATATGGTTTTAGTAAAAGTGGGGGATCTCAAAAACTCTGGAGTTAGCAGTACTGTTACTGCTTCCTCTATGGGTGGTCCATTTTGAGTGTGACTGTAGTTTCCTCCCTCTTTCTAAAGTGTCCACATGATAGTTCTCATTTCCAGGCTTATGTGGAAGTCCTGTACTCTATTGAAAGTTCTCTGTGTATTCATCTCAGTCACTGTGTCCATGATTCTGCTGGTGTAGCGACAGCATTTGCTCAAGCCATTGTAGGAATGGATCTGGTGATCTGCCAAGCATTATGGATGATGGAGCTGGAGATCACTGAATGCTTGTTTGTGCATTTTGTTCTATAACTCATACCAACTATGTCGACAGGTTACACAATATGAAAATAGTAAGACAGCATGGGTCTGGAAACAGCCCTGATCCCACACACATACATAAGTGAGACAGGTTGCACAATGAAAGAACTCATGAAGGAGCTTCAGGGAGACTGCTGACTCTCATCTGGAATGTTCAGTTGTGGCTGAACACTTGATCAACTATGTCCACCTAATACAGTTTGAGAATAGGTTGGTTGTGGCAGATATTCACATGTCAGCAGTCACCTGTAATACCACTCACATCCAGTTTACACAGAAGTTTCAATATAGAAAGTGACTGCAAGAAATGTGTGGCATGAAAGAACATCACATATGGAGCACAGAGGACCTTGCATTGATACTCAACCACAGACTCCTCATTTAGAGCCAGTAAAGCTCTACCAGCTCCATAATTTCATTCTTCCACCCTTTCTTCTGGATATGGCTTCCTCTTTGACTTAATGTTACTCCCTTTTTGACATAAATTACCCTTGATCAAATAGTCTCACAGACACATTGCATGTTGCTTGCTCTGCATCTGAAAAATTAACTGGATGGATCTCTAAAAAGGGCTGTTTTTTTAATCAATTAACGTTCACCAAGCACTAGTTCCCCTCTCTTCCTTAAATCTGGGATGACCACACATTCCTATATATTTCATTACATTGTTATCTTATATGCTACTACCATGACAGGTTTTTTATTAGTTTATTCAGTTGTCAGGCAAATGCCAGCGTATAGAAAGGGGTTTAGCTCTCTTCCCATAGTAAAAGAGGCTTTCAGATTAATGTGATCACAATATAAGTTTTTAAGTCCCAGACATCCATTCACCCAAAGATTTTTCTCCCCCTACATGACACTGGTTGTAAGTGGAAGCCTGATACTGAAACTAGCAACAGTTTTAAATATTGTCACGGCACTTAGCCAAGATGACTGAACATTTTCAAGTAAGCACACCCCTGTTACAGAGTATTAGGCACTGTTTCAACTTTACTGCTGGTGTACATTTCTTACGCAGGATTGGTTTAACCCAAGCAGCAAGTTCATATGCAACATAGCAACCTAACCCACTTCCACAGAGTAAGAAAACTCAAAAAACCAGGACTAAGAGTAACAATGTATGAGCATGAAAGCTTGAATATGAGTTCATTTACTTTATCTGAAACATCTATTAGGGTATGCCATACCTTCAGTAGTAACCTTATCAAAGAAAAGTATTGTGTGTGCAACAAGCTCCCTAGTATGGCAGTTTTGGTTTACAGTTTTTAAGTTTGTGAATTACTCTTAACCTTCCTGAAATGAGTAACATATTTACATATATTTATCTCAGTAATTAGCCAACTTGATGCACAAAATTTTTGTTACAGTAAGTTTATATCATGCCTCTACATATTTCGAGCACATGTGCTCATCATCAGGAAGTCAAAATTGCCTTACACAGCCTCTGGTATCATCACACCTATAGGTTACCATCTCATGCGTAAGATGGCCATGTATAGGTAAGGGAAATTTGTTCATCAGGCATTGGAGCTGTATTCAGAAAGCACAAAACGTTTCTGTTGATATAAAAGAAATCAGCTTTGAGGTAATTTTGCATACTTTTTGTTCTCTTAAGAAGCATTTCAATCATTTTCAAGTATTAAGTTTAGTGTTTTTTTTATGTACAGTTCACTGTGCACAAAAAGTGAAACACTGCACACTTTTTAACATCCATACTTTCTCGTTGTGATGTACTGAGAGAAGTATGAACCCATGTGATTTTTCCACCAGCAACACCACTGTCTGCTGAGGTTTATATTGCAATGGACCACTATCTACACAAGGCTATTCCAAGATGCTTTGTACACCTTTCTGGAATGTCCCAAAGGCTAAAACAACACTACTGCACATCCTCTGTGGATTGTATCAAACTTCTTCAGTATCATAATTTGACTGTTGAAAGTGTTCATTGCCTCATGAAAAGGTATAATTATCTGACATACTGATTACCTGGAAATATTGCAAGTTACAAATTAAGGAAACCAATTTATACCATAATGAATATGAATCTAGTATGTAGCACATTCAGCATAATATAATCAGAATGGGACATGAACACAGCACAGATAATGTGGATATTAATTTTTCTGATTTTAGAATTATATCACACTACAATATGTCATATTATAGGATCATTTGTGAATGGGTTTGAAAGGTTTCGAGGCCTAATGAAAACAGTCTTGGTACCTGCCCACATGGACCGAGGCACAGCATGAAAATTTAAGTAATAATTGGTGCCTCGCCCGAGATTCGAATCGCCGGGCCCTTCCCAAACCCAACGCGTCATCACATCAAGTTTCAGAAGTCGAGATTAAGAAAGTTTTGTACAGATCATGTGGGTTGCCTTGAAGAGGCTTTGCTGATTCTGCTTTCGAATGTTGAAACAAAAACATCCATGCACAAATACCGACTAATGTACAATTTACTTCTGTTCAGGTAAACATGCCAATTCAACCCATTCGCCGAAAAATAAAATATTTTCACTGTACGCAAGCTAGCCAACTCATTGCGTTAAATATCTCAATCTGGCAGGAAAATTTATCTGATTCGAGTAGGGAAAGCTTCAAGTGTTTCGTTTGTCAGATGTCTCTCTTTGCTTTTTATTTGCAAATTTACGCTGAGCTGTGTCTAAATAAAATGCAATTATGTGAAAACAGGTGTGACAAAATTATGTAGAAAAACCGTAACTGCCGTTACTGAGGTATAGGTACGAAGCTGTAGATAGCACTTCCTGTTCGATTTGCCATGACGTATCTGCACTTCCGGCTTAGTGGCCCCGCTACAAGAATGGGTTTAGTAAGTTTGTTAATATTTTGTGTGTAATTGGTGTAAATGACGACGGGAAAGGATATCATGGGGTGAGTAAATATATCTGTACGCATGGTATAGTTACGTATTTGAATGCAGAGTGTAGTTTATGTCTATAGGAATGTGAAATTAGAATCATTAGAATCTCATTGACAGCAGAAAAGTGGTGTGTGAACCTCACCCATTGTACATAAAAAAAGTTACATGTAACATGAATGAAAATTAAGAATGAATTTTAATATAAGAATATTCGGTAGCCGTGGGGGCATTCGAGGACACTGTATTTAAACCCTTTATGCCGATAATTTTGTTTGAAAATTATAGATTGTGAGTACCGAGAATTCAATGCATAGTGTTGTTTACGTGAACTAAACGCCGAGCTTAGGTAAAGCGAGATTTTTTGAGGCTGTGTTAAATAATTGTATCCGAAGTAGACATTGATCAGGTATTTTGGAGGAGTACTGCCACATTGTTCTGTTGTATTTTTGAGTTGTGAGACGTGATTGATCGATACATCGTTTAGCTAAGTTTAGACTGGCAGCATAAAGTATAATGCTATTCGAAACGTTTAACCACATTACACGCGATTACGGAGTCTTATTTTTTTTTTTTAACAGGGCTGTAGGTAATGTAAATATCGGAGAATTGAATGTTAAATAGGTACTGTTGCTTACCCTGTAGAAAAATATTTGGTACACATTTGAATTAACAGAGTATTTCAGCTTACGTGACAGAACATTTATCACATATCAAATACACCTAACTACACTACACTACACACCACATAGAATTTTAAACTGCCTACATTCTTTATCAAATTCGTATTTAAAACATTTTTGTTTTTTAATATACATTTGTTTTCTTCGTCTAATTTTACACTTTTTTTTTAACAAGTTTTATTATATTTGTTTTAAGGGAGTGACTGTTCTGGATTAATATGTGGAGTACTGTACGGTTTTTTCATAAGTTCTATGTAATGTATAGGCCTGATAATGGCCTGGATGTAGGCTGAAACCTTGAAAATTGTTGATTGTGTTGTGCATGATGATGTAGCAAATAAATATATCTATTGAAGTACTATTTGTTGTAATCTGCCTCTTTTTATGGCAACATTCACTCACCGTCAAGAGGTATCACATATTTATTCAATCCCTGAAGTTTGGCTGGTGTAACTGTTACGTGCACTAGCTGCAGTGATTTTTGACTGATACTGCAGTCACACCAACCAAACCTAAGGGACAGAATAAGCATGTGATATTTCCAGATAGCAAGTGAAAATTGTATATAATAATGATGGTTTTGTGGGACCAAGCCATGTCTTTCATTGGTTATGGATGTGGTAAAGGGATTAAGTTAGTAAATGTGCTTTTTTTTATGTTTGATTTTGAAGCCACATAGTATGTTGAGTTATGAGATTATCTGTCATTTACGACTGCTTATGAGCCCTAGGATTTAGAGCTGTATGTGAAGCTTGTTTCCTAACAGTATTATTTTGTAACATGTCATAAATATTATCTTTAAATTGTTCATTCTGAATCTTGGTAATTATATTGTTAGGAAACAAAGGCAGAGTGACACATCCTGTAATTCAAATGTATCTGCAGGGACTTTTCAGTGTGTTGTCTTATGGCAATGGTTTATATCTGTGTGAAGAGTGAAGTACATTCTTGGGATTTTTTGCTTGTATAATTGTAAAGTGGCCCTTGTCCTGCAGTTACACATTCTGTATGTCTTTATCTTTCAGAAAGTGATAGTGATGACACCTTTGGTATCTCTTGCTGCTTATTTGACAAGCCATTTTTCAGCTGTGTATGTTAAATTAAGCCAGACCATAAGTTTTTATCATGTCACATTATTATTCCACAGATGAAAACAGGAACCATTTCATCAAAATTCTGATACGTCTTAAAATGCTGTTTTTCTTGGAGTAGTGGTTTTGAAAAATCTACCCAGGGAACTACATTTTATTAGATATGTTCATTTATGGTGTTTGCATGATGGGGTAAAAGTGTAAAATTGTTTTCTTATCCCCAGCTGTAGTATGCTACACATGGACACAGCTGCCAGCACACTCAAACTTTGCCCATATTCCATTTTTGCACTGGTGTCTGTAGACGTGAGTGACAAACTGTTTATTGTAGGTATGTGGAAAATAGTGCTTCCATGTAAAGAGCTAAATTAATCTTTAATACAGCTCACTGCTGAGAAGTAAACGTAATAAATGTGTGGCAGAGAGGAAGACCAAATTAAACCGAGATAACTTATCCCAAGTTGCCTAGAAATTACTACCATATTGTTCAATGTCAACTACATTGCTGAAAGGACAACAAACACTGATGTGGGATTTGTAAGCCTCATAAAAATAATATGTGACGTGATGTGTCTCCAAGAGTAAATACTCAATCAGAACCCATAATATTTACTGCTGACACTAGTATCATACTTTCTAGTAAAAAAGTAATGTCTTTTGTCAAAGTTCTGTCTCACATGAGTAAATGGTTTACTGACAGTTGGCCGTAAATCTTCTTCTTCTGACACTACAACCCTACTTGGGTTTTGTTTTCTGCACTGGATTATCCCAGGATTTTGTATCATTGATGAGTTGGCTCCAATTTCATAGTTTTAGCTTCTTTAAATCTAATATTACTACATCTCTGCATCTGTTCTTTGGTCGTCCTTTGGTTCTTACTCCTATAGGGTTCCATTCAGCAATCTTCTTGACTAGTTTTATTTCTTCCTTTATGTTAAGATGTCCCCACCACTTTATTCTTTGTGCTTTTGTGTATTGAACATTATGTGCTCCTTTTATCTGCAGTTCTTTATTACTCCTTATTCTCCATCCTTACACTGAATTGATCCAAATATCTTCCTTAATATTTGTCTTTCAAAAAGTAATAAATTATTTATGTCCCATACAGACAGTGTCCAGGTTCTGCATGCATATGTCACTACTGGCCTTGTTAGTATCATGTAGATGCTTCTTTTAGCATTTTGTTAATCCTTTATATGCATAACAGGCTCTCTCTCTCCTTTCTTAATTATGCGTGTAATTTCTTCTGATATGCAGTTATCATCATTTGTTACTAAACCTAAACAAGGAAAACTAGAGACTCTTTTATTTGTATACCCTCCTATTGCTATCTGACTACACTGATTGTGTGTCTTCTTACTTACTTTCATATGTTTTGTTGTTTCTTGATTGATTATCAATCCTGTTTCTTATGTATTATCTAATTCTTGTAATGCTTCTTCCAAGGCTATGAGATTTCTAGATATTATGACCACATCATCTGTATATGCATTGATCTGAACCATTTTATTTGATATAATTCCCTGATGTATAATTTCTTTACAATGTAATACAGTACTAAGTTAAACAAAATGACTGTCAATTTATCACCTTGTCTTACCCCTACATTAACATTAAAACTTTTTCTCATGTTTTGCTGTATATAACTGCTTTGCTTTAGAGTCTTCAAGTGTTATTGTTATTAATCTTATAAGTGTACTGGGTGTTCCTTGTAGTTGTAATACTTGTATCATTTTATGTCTTTAAATACTATCAAATGCTTGGTTCAATCTATAAACAGTATGTCTATTTGTATATATACTCATGCCTTTTATATTATTTGTCTGAATATGTGTGTATTATCAATTGTTCCTGTATTTATTCTGAATCCATTTTGGTAATCACCTGATATTTTTTGTGCATATTCTGTCTGTCTCTTACTAATTTTACTTGATAGTGCTGTACATAGAGCATAAAAGCATTATTCCTCTATAATTTTCATATTTATTCTGATCACATTTTATGTGTATTGGGCATACAATCCCCATCTTCCAATCCATGGGTATTTCTTCCTTATTCCATACAATCTTAAACCATGTATCTTCCTTCATAAAGCTGGGCCCAGTTTCTGTAGAATCTCTGCTGTTATTCCACCTGTTCCTGGTGTATTTGGTGTGTAGCCTTCAATATTATATCTCTTACTTCCAAATATGTTGGTTCATTTGTTTCCTTATTTTTTGCATTAGAATCTTCTTCCATATAAAATTCTCTGTTTAATTTACCCAGATCCCTTTATTTTCCTTGAAAATATTCCTTCCATGTGTCCATCACTTTTTTCTTTTCAGATAGCAATTCACATCTAATACATTTACATTTATTGGTTGATATTCTTTATTTAGATTATTGGTATATGTATAGAATTTCCTATATTCCTTCACAGTATTTTGGTATTGTATTTCCTCCAATTTTCTCCTCATCATTTCTCTTTTTTTTTACATATTCTGTATGCTTCTTTCCCTTTTTTATCACATTTTTCTTTATTCTTGTATATCTATCATTGTTTGTCTTGCATTCATCATCACATCATTCCTCATTTCTCTGTTTTTTTCTTTTCACCGATCATCCCCTCAATTACTTCTATTATGCAGTTCTTCTACTTGATGATATACCCCATTTTATACCGTTTTCCTTATAATTCCAATCTGTATTCCTTAGCAAAACTTGGATCATCTAATTTTTTTTTATCCATTTTTTTTAAATTTATCGTCTTGTATTTTCGTTATTTTCTGCTAATATTTCTCTCTTAATAAATAGTGATCATAGTGACAGTGTAGTCCTCGCATTGATCAAATATCGTTGAGGGTAATCCTTTTTTTTTATTGAAACATGATATGACTTTTTTCCTTTGTACCAGGTATTATCCATGTGCCTTTATGTGTCTTTTTATGTTCATTTTTGTACTCACTACAAACATATCATGCATTTGTGCAAATTGTATCAATTTCTGACCTTTTCCACTTGTCACATCATGTAGGGTCATGATCAGCACAGGTCCAAAGCTCACATGATCAATTCAACATTCAGTTCCAATCTCACTTGCCATTCTTGGGCCTTGCTAATGGAGTGCCCTAAAGTAATGCTGAAAAGCAATAAAGGATTTCTCTCTCTCCCTCTCTTTCTGCCAATTCTAAATAGCAAACCTCATGCCACATAAAAATTTTTTGTTTTCATGGTGCTGACAGAGAAAAGAAAAGGTTCAGTGCTGAATCAATAATTATGGCGTATTTTACAGATGAAGATGTTCTGTAACTTAGTTTCTCCTGCCCCTATCTCCCTGGCACGAAACTAACTATTTACATGGATTCACCATTGGGTAAAATTCACCCCTTGCTGCAGCAGTTGCAGTCTTTTGGTTTCCATTCAGTTTACAAAAATTTCAAGCATCATGTCATACCTGTTCATATATACAAGTATAATACAGTATATAGTCCACTCAGCTCTTTGCTGCATGATATGATGATGATGATGATTCAAACGTGTTTACACGTCATACGAAAAAAACTTCTGCAAGTGATGGGAAAAATTGGGGAAGGGGAGGGGTGATATTACTGAATATCCATGAGCATTATCAATGTAACATACACATAATGCAAGTTGTTATGATCTTTACTTTCTCATGATAACTTGTTATGTTTGACTGTCAAATTGTCCCTGCAATTAATTTCAAGTGTAAGATTATTTACATACATACACACATACATGCCTTTGTTGTTATACATTTATGGAATCAGAAATTTATGCAGAGTCAACAGGATGTGCAATAAGTCATAGAAATACAAAATGCAGAGAAGCAGTACAATACAAGAATATTATAAGGATTTCACATGAAGTATTCAAATGTTATACTAAATCTAGAAAATACAGCAGACAATGAGACAGTGTCATTTTATAACACCAGATATTCATCAGCAGAATAAAAGGAGTATGTACATAAGTGTCTTCTTAATACTACTGTAAAGGAGACTTTTAATTGTTATGACTTGTACATCCAGACAATAAAATGGCACAATTGATCACAAAACACTATGTAGGCTACTTTTCTGAAAACATGACAGGTTGGCAAATGGTCTGTAAGGACTGTAGTTATTCCTGGTAATAATGGTTGTACAGCTTAATTGTTTTAGAATTTTTCCTGCATGTTTACAGTAAAGTTCATTAATGAAAACATGTGTTTATATTGAAGAGGTAAAAGCTCTAATCCCTTAAACAGACTTCCATAAAAAATTTTAAGATTTCCAGAAACCATAATTCTGACAATATTGTTTTCTGTAGACAAAAGCCCCCACAAATATTTAATGTTTCACTGCAGACTGAAAATAGGCAACATAAAATGTTTTGAGAGTGTAATCAATGTTGATGTTGTGAAATATCAACCTCTCTGCATAACATGCTCCATCTCCTTAACCACGAAAATTTTGGGCCTTGAATGACAGGCCTTTTACATCTTGTCATACTGTATAGCTTGTAAACATGGCTGTTTTTTACACAACATCCTGTTTTTAATTTCACTTTTAGACTAGTCATGATGTCGTGATTTTTAAAACGCACATGCCCTTTTCCACCCCCTTAATAATTTGCCAGTAGGTGCATACAGCTGTCAATACTGATGTGTTTCAATATATATATAACCCCCCTCCCCCCACACACACAACAATTTGCGGTTTATTTTAAATAAACTAAGCCATGTATTTTTAACAATATTTTGCTTGTCAGGAGCAAAAACCTGTCTCTGTTTGCAAATCATGCTCTGATATCGCTATTGTAAATGTTTCATTTTCATTATTAACTGTTACCTTAAAGGACGGCTGTAGATGGTTTTTCAGGGTCAGTATTATGCCCAGGTTTGCTTTAACATCCTTGAATATTTTAAAGTGTTTTATCTCATTCTTGTACTTTATAGCTAACCCTCCATGACCAACTGTAAAAGTGCACCCATGTTATAATTCATTGCGTACTTGTGCGTGTTTCGATTTACATAAATAATACTCCGCGAGTCTTAGAATGCGGAATTAAACGCAGTGAATAGAGACAGCTGTATATGGTATGTGGTCAGACAGGTAACACACTTTGCACTCTCGATGTTTTTGTGATTAAATATGTACAGGCATCCCTGACTTAGCGATCTTTATTGGTTCCAGAAAAACAGCTCTAAGTGAGGGAATTTTGTTCAGTAAGAATTAATGAACATAGATGTAATTCGTACTCTCACCGTACCTTTCAGTAATAATTCCTAATATCATGTTATTTCAGTACTGTTGACAAACATGGAATTGGTATTCTCCTGCTTCATTACGCTCAGAGGCATTCCAATTCGCTTCTGTGACAAGTTTTACGTATGCTTCTTCACAGAAGCTTCCCCCCCCCCCTCCACCCCGCGGGTGCTGTAGCGCATTTCACTCATCATGAATACTTATGCCCAATCGAATATGAAAAAGCAAAAACTAATCACTGTACATACGCAAGACGAGACGCAACTTATACCATACCGTAACACTCAAAACGCAAAACTGAGTGTTGATTTCCTGCTTCGTTCTTGAGAAGCGTTGTCCGGCCTAGTTCAACCGACAAACATTCTGAACACAAAAAAAAAAATAAAAAATAAAGTAAAAAAAGTTGTCGCGAACACAATGCCTTAAGCTCACTTTAGCGAGGGATACGCGCGCCTGTACACTACATACACAGGTATGTACGTACATATATACATACACATACATACATACACACACACACACACACGTACATATACACATACATACCGACATACACACGTACATACATACATACATAACGTTACATTACGTACGTCTTGAAGCATCTGTGAGTAATAATGTACCAAAATCGGAAAACACATTGACGGACACTTATTTATGTGTATATAAGAGGATAGATAAAATAATGGAAACATTGGACAGTAAAGGAATAAAACTGTTTGTGTTGGCTGCACTAAAAAAAATTATTTGTGTCATTCTTTATTATTGTGTGTGTGTTTAGCAGTGTAGTGCCAGTGTAAATGTATTACAGATTGCGGTTAGTAACGGTTCGTATGACAGTACAACAAAATGGGAGATTTTCGTATTTTTAAAGAGGTCAGATTTTTCTTGCGCTTTTAGCTGGAGCATCTGTAATAAAACGGACACTTTATTGGGTGTATCCAGAGCAGCAGTTTCCTAGGTTATAACAACATGCACAAATCGTAGGAAGATATCAGGTAGGAGGAAAAGTGGCCGAAAACCAAAACTAAGTGAAAGGGATCGTCGTACATTAAAGAAGATCATGTCCAAAAAATCATGGAACTATAGCAACAAAGGTGAAAGCAGAACTCAGTATTCATCTTGAAGACCTTGTTTGCACAAAAACAATCCGACAAGAACTTCACAGATCCAACTTCCACGGCAGAGCTACAGTCGCTGAACCTTTGGTTACTGAAAACAGCGCCAAAAGACTAAAAGGTTTGGTGTGATAATAATGAAACCTGGACGTCCGATGATTGGAAATACGTAATATGGTCAGATGAGTCGTTCTTCACGTTGTCCCCAACATCATGCCGGGTTTATGTTTGGAAAACGCCCAAGGAAGCCCGTAATCCCGAATTCCTGGTTCCTCTTGTGAACACGGAGGCGGATCTGTGATGATTTTGTCGGCAATATCTGGGTATTCTGCTGTTCCTATAATTACTTTGATGGTCGAATTCCTGCCAGTGACTTTGGACATTTTAGGTAACCAGGTGCATCCAGTGGTCCATATGGTGTTTCGTAACAGTGATTCGATTTTTCAAGATGACAATTCGCCCATACACATTGCCAGAACTGTTAAATCTTGGCTTGAGGAGCATGAAGATGCACTTCAACATGTTCCTTGGCCTGCACAATCGCCTGTCTTCTATACCATCGAATCACTGTGGTCGGTTTGAGAGAGCAGAGTGAGAAACAGATTCCCTCCAGAAGATACTCTTCATGAAGAGTAATACAATATTCCACTAGAGACTATTCAGAACTTACAGGGGAGGGACAAAATAATGGAAATATTTGTGAAAGATACACATTTATTTATTAATAGGAATTAGTCTAACATTTGCCTGTAATACAGCTTGTATCCTTCTTTTAATAGACTCATATAAGTTGTGCCTTTCAGAGTAGTCCAACTTTCTGCCGATGCTGGAAGGAACTCCGCAGAGTCACGTGTAAGACGGTCACAAATTTTTGCAGAATTGTGGAGAAATGACGGAGACTACGCTGTCAGAGCTGTATTAATTTTCGGATACCAGAAGAAATCACTGGGGGTCCATATCAGGCGAGTAAGGAGGATGGAGTCCAGGGCCATGTGCCTGGCGGCCAAAAATATTTTCTTCTTCTGGTCGTCCGCGCGCAATCGCAGCACAAATTTCGCCGAGATTCGCCGCATCTGCAAGGAATATCCTAAACAGTACTTAATTGGTCATCGTTGAAGATTTTACTAATTTCTGCGCGTTTTCTTCTGTGAGGCTTTTGGATGAATGACTCTGAATGATCACTGTCTTCAACCGAATTTTTCCCTCTTTTGAATTCGTGCGTTTCTGATGTAGTGTTACCGAGTTTGAATGAAAACTTAATCTAGATCCATTGTGGTAGCCATTAGAAAGTCGAGGATCGCACTTAACATGCAAAAAAAAAACACACACACATTTTGAGGAGCAACGCAAATGGATAGGGCTGCAAAACTTACTAGACTGGCTCAGATAGCAACGCTACTACAGCGCCTAGCGGCTGAAAGTGTCTAGCTGAACACTAAGCCCCTCGTGGAATATACAAACCCAATCAGAGAATCTGCATCGTCAACATATATTGTATAACTGGGGCCCATCCTGCCTCCTATTCAGTGGGTACCGGCGCTCTTTTCCGATGGCAAAGTGGCTGGAGCGTGGGGTTAACCTCTCCCTCCATGTAACGAGGTTAGGGATTAATGGATCTATAGCTCTACTTCCCGTATATGCCTTCATGGCGTGGAGAGGGAACACTTTACCTTTACCATGTTAGAGCAGGCATTGGAAAAGAAGTCCTTCAACTCTCAATTTTTGACGCACGAGTAACGAATTATTAAAAACTGGAATTATTGTCTAGAAGTTGCAACTACTACGTGTTTGTTTGGTTCTCTAAATTTGTCCTCTGTGTACGGATTACATGCTGAACACTATCTGTTATTTTGGATACTAACGTGGCCATTTAAGTAATTCATCTATCAGATAAGTTTGCGGTGGATCGACTTTACCACTTTACACTGTTTCACAGAACCGGCTACAAAACTGTGCTGTCGTAACAAAACTTTATAGTTTTTGCACGACTAAATTTGTTTGATTTCAAACGAAACACTTTTCCGGCTGCTTCTGGAGTACAGATTAATTTCATACGACGATTTCCTTGGGTAGCGGCCTAAAAGGATTTTCATGGACATGCTTGAACGCACAGCAGTATCCAGTGTCTCTTCCGAAAGAAGGCATAGTTATCGTTTTTCTTTTCTTCTTCTTTAAAAGGGACCTGTTCGAAATTTGTTTATGAGTCGGCAAATTTTTGAGTTAGAAGGAATTAAAACACCGGAAATCCGACTTATAAATTATCTGCGACAATTTGTTGGATTCTTCCTTACGTAATTTTCCGCTAGGAACTATAAGCCCTCCATGCTGCACTGTACTTAAATTCACGGACCGCAAAGAGTTTGCACTTGTTATACCCAGCATATAAAACTGAACTGCCTTCCGATAACGCAGTGTAACCGTACACGCTGTGATAAAAGAGCCGGGAAGGAGTCATGCTGTATCTGATAAAGTTGCCGTCTGCGTTTGAAAGTAGAATGTGTTCGGACACTCGTTACTTGCCGTTCTCAGTCCTAGCTGCTAGTTAGGAAAGTTCTGGATAGAACTGCATATGTAGTTTGATTGTGGGGTGTTTTCTTTGTATGTGGTTATTTCCAGTGCACCAGGTTCCTTGAATTTTAAGTTGCATTAGGTATTTTTATAAAGCATGTTTATCACATTCTAATACTCTTCCTTTAATTTTGTATAATAACATGCCATCAAAAATATAAATCCCTGCCATATTTTACACAATTTTGTCATCTTCAGTATTGCATCCTGATACAAACCAGACTACTGAGAGTTTAGCATTACGTTACTGAGTGCAAGTAATATCTTTTATGACTGATTATAATTACCTCTCATACCTTTGACATTTATATCAGTGTTTCAGCCGCGCATTTGAAGATATAAAACTGGTATAGAAGAAGTTCTTCCCTGTGTGAAGCTGAAAATTACAGTGTTCTTGCTTTTGATAGAAGTGAAGATTTTTTAAAATGTTTATTCCTGGTTAAATTCTATAAATATAGCACACTAGAATAAGGCCAGTTACATTTCAGCTGCTAATATTGGTGCACAAGAAGTTTGTACACTAATTTTATTTGTACGTCTTCCATGCTGGAAAGTATACAAAATGTTGAAGAGTGTTAAAGGTTTAAGTCACCTTAAGCAGCAAATATGCCCCTGTAAATTTATGTACATGTGTTTCATAAAGAAGCGCCTGCACTTGATTCTGAATTTTGTTTCGAGTATTATTTTGTCATATGTGTTCAAATTTTACATCAAGAAGTTCTGAACTCATTGTGTCTGAACTATTCAGGGAATTGAAGTCAGAGTTGCACTAAAACAAAACCCTGATATTTCTCCTAAAATTGATATACACCTACAGCCAAACATAACTCCTCTCACAGTCCTACACCACACACCATATATGGGCCTGATCCATTTGGATCAAGGCGGAATAGATGTTTGTACCCCCTGTTCAACAAAAGTCAAGCTGCTTGAAATTCTCTAAGTCCCGAAATGGAAGTCACATGACGTACAGTTGCCATCATAATTCGAGTCGTTTTACTTTGCCCATATTTGTTCATTCGTGACGTTTCTTCCGTGTGGCCTTCTAGTAGACAATAACACATTTTAAAAAATGTGCGTTTTTAAACTGATTACACCAATTATAGTGGTTATGAAAACCAAATTGCTCATTTTTAATAATAATAAAATCAAAAGTAATGAAGAGCTAATGTTGGTTATTTTAGACTGTACTTTGCTGTATGATCAAAATGATGGATGGACTGTGCCTTACCCCTATTTAATGGTGTGTTGTAAGAATATTTATTCACATGCCTAGTTTTAGTCCCATTCGAGCACGAACCCTCTATATCAGAATGTCGGTAAACAAAGCAAATTACGGAAAAATAGCAAATATCTGCGTCACCCGCATTTCTAACCCTGCCAGTGGAGCGAAGATAACTTTTGAAACATATAATTAAGTAATGGATGCGTTACTGCATAGTTTAGTTGAGTGTTTGTGAGTATAAAACATATTCAAAAAAATTATACTGACACTGATTTTTAATGCTGTCGGCGGGTACCAATGTGGTTTGTTTCCGAAGAGTATTGCTATCACGCGTTAACGCGCGTGGCTACCTCCGGGTGCGACAAACAACCACCCTTCCGCAACATCTATCTGTGGCAGCAGAGCTAGCAAGCCACACGCCTTGGAAAATTAGTGACACTTAATTCATGTTGTAACTTCAAATTAAGCGAATGTGTTGGTGTCTTTGGTTAATATATACGCGGCGTGATTGTAATTAATGGAAGATAGAGAAACGCCACGAATGCGCAAATATGGGCAAAATAAAACGACTCGAATTATGATGGCAACTGTACGTCACGTCACTGCCTGCGCGGGACGTACGAAGTATCAGGCCGCTTGATTTTTGTTGAACAGAGTGTGCACAAGTAATAATTACAACGCAGACCTAATACAAATTTAGCCATTTTAAAAACAACCTGTCTTATTACTGTTTTACCTACATTGTATCTATGTACATAATTTTAACCTAAACCTGTAAAGTTCTGTGCTATCGATACCATAACAGATTGTTTATTGTGACCTAACTGATTGTTGTATCTGTGGTAGACGCCACTGACTAGCCCAACCACCTATCCAGGAAATGTAAAGTCCTAGCACCACAACCTCATAAATCCTGACACATCAGTTGCGAGTGCACTTTAAAACGGCAACGGAAGCATTAAAAGTGAGACGCGAGACATTCCTGCAGTAAGCAGGCGGCCGGCTGCAGCAATTGTACGCACCTATAGAAATAAAATGTTTTGTGCACAAATAATTGCGCGTGTGTGTCTGATGATTTGTACCGTTATCACCATATGTTTCAAAGAAATTTTGGTGTCATCTGCCTGAAAATGGCGAGATAACAGCGCGGATATATGTAGGAGCCGTGTAAAAAATGGTATGCATAAATTATAGCACAGTGTATTTGTTGGTGTTACATGAGTTACTGACTATATATTCGAGAATTGGAGTCTGTGAAAGATATTTGGGCGTAACCCAGAAGAAGTAGCAGGAGGCTGGAGAAAATTGCTTCATGATTTGTACTACCCACCTAATATCAATCGTGTCATCGATTCAAGGTGGATAAAATGGGCGCAGTATGTGGCAGGTATGGGAAAGAAGATAAATGGTGACAGGGTTTTGGTGCGGAAGTGTGAACGAAACAGTCTGCTTGGAAGACCTAGGCGCGGATTGGGGGAGATAATATTATATGGATCTTATGGAAATGGAATTTGAGGGTCGGGCTGAATTCGTTTGTCTTAGGATTGGGTCAGGTGGCAGGCTACTGTGAACTTGATACTGAACCTTTTGGTTCTATAAAATGCGGAGAATTCCTTGGGTAGATGGGGAATACTTGGCTTCTGAAAAAGGTCTCAGCACCACCCAGTGAGTGAGTTTGCGCCGAAATAAAGCTACTTACAGAAAATGAAATGAGGCTTTTTGTTGTGATTTTAATAGGGAAGCCCATCATACAGCTGTGACATTCATACAAGGATCACTTTTGCATGCGTGCTTACATACATGCATACATACACATATATACATCTACACGGGCGCACACGCACATACACACACACACACACACACACACATATGAATTCATTCCATGGATCTGTAAGTGTGTCACATAGACAAACGGATGTGGCACAAGTCATAAATACATAAATATACACAATTTTTACTGTTTAAAAATACTATAAACATTTTACCGAACAGTATTATAGATCATCTTTACAGATGAATATTCATCTACTTAGTAAAAGGAGTGTATATGTAAGTACTTTCTTAACACGGCTATAAATTTTGCCTTGTTATTTTTTAGGATTGTCAGACTAGGTGACAAGTTGTTGAAACTTTTTATGCCAGCATAAACTGTTTTTTTTTTAGAAGATAGATAAGCATGTGGTCTATGAAGATGATGCTTATTCATTGTATTAATATTGTGTATAGATAAATTTGTTTGAAAATTTTCTTTAATACTGATAATGAAGTTCAGTAATGAAAGTATATATTGGCATGGAATAGGTAGAATCCCCAATTGTTTAAATAGACTTTACGTGAGGTTCTAGTTTGTGCACCAGCCAAAATTCTGACGATTTTCTTTTGTAAAGTGAAAACATTTCCACTGTTGGAAGAGTTACCCCCCTAAAAAGTATTCCATATTTTACAATAGAATGAAGTTATCCATAGCAAATTTATTTTTGATTGTTAATGTGACTGATATGGACCATTGACCTATTGGCATAACATGCCCCACGAAACTTAGGAATCATTTGTTCAATGTAGTTCTTCCAATTTAGATTGTTATCATTTTGTAAACCAAGAAATTTTGTATTTGCCATCCCTTCATAACCAATATGTAATGCAGAATGTGTTGAATTCATTGTTATAAATTTAATTATATTCATTTTAGCTAAATTGAGAATTAAATTGTTAGCAGCAAACCATTTAATCATATGAGAGAGAACTAAATTTGACACTGAACAGAAATCTTCAAAATTTCTGCTTGAAATTATGTCATCATTATCGTCAGCAAATAATACTGGTTCTGATACAGTAGCCTGTTTATTTTCAGGGGAAGGTTATTATGAACAATAGAGGCCGTAGCATTGATCCTAGGGGAATGCTATGTTTCAGTGTACCCCAGTAAGAGACAAAATTTTGAGCTTTATTAGATGATTTTACTTCAACTTTCTGTATTTTGTTAGTCAAATTGATCTGAACCAGTCTTCATATACTCAAATTCTGTAAAAATGTAATTTAGCTAGCAGAATTTGATGATTCACGCAATTAAAAGCGTTTGCCAAATCACAGTAAATTCCTCCAATATGCATTTTTTAACCAATAGACTGTTAGTCTGATGGCAACATTTGCATTTGATATCCTTTTCCAAAAGCTATTTTCTTCTGTGACCAGTATGCTGTTAGTATGCAGATGTTGGCATGATATACTGTGCATAGTTTCTCGAATACCTTAGAAAAAACAGTTAATAATGAAGTAGGCCTGTAACTTGTAATGTTAGTAGGCCTGCTAAAGCAGACAAAGGTAGAACCATGGTTATTATAGACAAAAATACACTGAAACACAAAGTTGATACTTTCATACAAGAAAAGCACATAATACTTTTGGGTGAAGATCCTACTGAACCCTTCCAAAGACATATTCAACAAACAATAAAAAAATGTGACATATTGATAGACAAACGCATAAACAAACACCTAATACAAATAAAAACCATCAGAACCTAAACTCAGCGCCTAGTTCAAAATACGCAAAGACAATAAACCCATTAGACCCGTGATAAACATTTCACATGCACCATCTTACAAAGTTGCCAAACATCTCAACAAAATACTCAGCACATTAATAGAATTGCCATATACATATACAGGGTGCAGCAGAATGGACTCCCATATTTCAAAGGGTAATAAAAACCGAACGAAAGAAGCTACAGAAAAAAAAAGCTGTATATTTTCGAAAAGTACTTACAATCTAGTTTTACCCCATTAGGTTTTGAAAATAACATCACTCAGGTGGCGGCCGTTATTCGCGATGCACTGCCGAAGTCGTTCTCTAAAGTTTTCCATCACTATGTTGGTCATCTCTGGGGGAATGGCGGCACCTTCCTCACGAATAGCGTCCTTAAGTGCTTTGAGGGTTTGAGGCCGATGTTTATAAACCTCGGCCTTGAGGTATCCCCACAGGAAAAAATCGCAGGGGATCAAATCGGGCGAGCGCGCGGTCCACCCGATATCGCCTCGTAAGGAGATGAGTCGACGTGGGAACATTTCTCTCAAAATTTCCAGCGAACGATGAGCTGTGTGGGCTGTGGCCCCGTCCTGCTGAAACCAAAAGTCCTCTGCATCATCAAATTCCTCCAATCTGGGCCGGAGGAAGTTCTCTTAACATTTCACAATACCGATTCGAGGTTAAAGTCACGGTCTCGCCACCTTCCTCGAAAAAGTAAGGTCCCACTACGCCTAAACGGGAAACAGCACACCAGACAGTGACTCGAGGGCTGTGCAGAGGTCTTTGGTGAAGGTCACGGGGGTTATTCTCTGCCCAATACCGAAAATTTTGCTTGCTCACAGTACCGGACAGATGGAATTGCGCCTCATCGCTGCACCACAAAGCAGCTGTGGGAGGGACATGTTGAAGAATATCCTCAGATAAAATTCTCCGGGTTTCCCAGTCTGTTACACGTAATACCTGTGCAACCATCATTTTGTACAGTTGCATTCTGAGATCTGCGTGAAGAATTCGTCTGACAGTTCGATCAGAAATACCCAAGGCAGCAGCATGTTTTCGAGCGCAACGCCTCGGAGATTGCTCTATAAATGATCGGACTCGTTGCACATTTTCAGGTGTTCTAACGTTCCGAGGACGACCACTGGATTTCCTTGGTAATGGTGACCCACTGGCTGTCACGTTCGAAACCCATCGCAGGATTGTTTTTCGATCAGGAACGGCATCAGTTGCATAGAGCCCGAAGCGCGTCCGAAATGCCCTCTGTGTCGCGGTTACAGAATCGTTGTTTTTAAAGAACGCCTCGATAACGAAACCGCGACGTTCCCCGGACCAACGCATGGTGTCTACTGACGACTAGACGATCCGCCCGAACCGTTGCCACCTCCCGTGCCGCCCTACCCCCACCACTTCTTACCAGTGACCTTGAGAAATGTAGGAGTCCATTCTGCCGCACCCCGTTCTACCAAAAATCAAATGAAATAGCACAAAACTAAACAATATCCATATTACTTGTCACTGCAAAATAAACAACTTAGATATAAAAGATCTATATGTCAGTTTACCAATACAAAATATAATCAGTATCACAAAATTGTGGTTAAATAAAAGCAGTTAAACCACCATAATACAACAAACCTCACAAAAGTAATGTTTAATCAAAATTATTTTCAATATAATGATAAATATTTTCACCTCCCAAAAGGCATAGCCATAGGTTCACCTATTTCAAGCACTATTGAAGAAATTTGCCTCCATTTTTTTAAAGAACTATGAAACACCTAATAGAAATGGGAGAAATATCATATTACAAAAGATATGTGGACGACACTTTAATCATATTTGATCAAAATGAAACCAACGAAAATTCAGTCATGAATAACATGAATAGTATACACAAATATGTGGAATTCAAATTAACAGTAGAGGAAAACAACAACATAAACTACTTAGATCTCACCATACATAGAAACAATAACAATTTAAGCCTAAAAATTTATAGAAAACCTACACAAACAGACTTCACTATAATTTCACATCCAACAATCCATTAGGACAAAAACTAGCAGCTTTCATTTTCTATATAAATAGGATGATAACACCACCAATCACAGAACAAACTAAGCAACGAAAATGGAACACCAAACTCATAATAGCCAAAAACAACGGATTTTCGCTACATATTATCCATAACCTACTAATAGACTGATTACTAAAACACAACAACCACTGTTCACACAAACACACCATAAAAATGGATCACATATACTTATCACAATCCACTTATACACAAAATAACTAAACTGTTCAGACATACCAAAATATACATAGCCTTTCGTGACACAAACACCATATGCAAACAAGTAAGCTATAAAATAATCCAGAACAAAATGAATTCTAGTGGGATATACAGACTAAAATGCAACACCTGCAACAATGTTGGGCAGACCGGCAGGTCGATAGGAATAAGACCTAAAGAATATACACGATACATAAGAACAAACAACCCTGTTTCAGCTTACGCCTTACAGCTAATTAACACATGGCATGCCGCGCCCATACCGTTCGCCTGCCATCCCGCGATAATTAACAAATGCCATGCTCTGACATTGCCATGCCCTTCGTGAAAGTTCGCATGGTAGCCGGAAATATCCGAACTGTTCGTCCAATATTTTAACAGATCGTCTTTTTAGTGTTCTGGTACCACTCTTTACAGTCGTAGGTATGGATCGTTGTGAGGAGGATGTGATCAGTGCTTGCGAGCTTTAACTTTTTTCAGGAGAAGAAGGGGGGGGGGAAGAAAATATTGGATTCATAACTTATTCCGAGCAAGATAAGAGGAAGGAGAATTTCACACTATTTGGACGTCTGATGGATGACAGGCAAAAATTTTCAAATATTTTAGAATGAGCTTTTCGAAATTTGAAAACTTGAAACAGGTGTTGCATACAGACGACGAATACACGATGGAGACGGAGCATAAGAACAGAAGAAATACTGGCTGTAACTGTAAGGTTAGTTCGTAAAAATGTATAATTACAAATAATCTGCCTACATGATCATCACAACAGATTAAACACACCCCAGAAGGCAGTACTCGATTTAAAAAATATGGAGGATGTAAAATGTATTTGTTAAATATGATTGTGTTAATTTTCAGGTTTCTGGCCTCAGGGAATCCCCAAATATCGATGAGCTTCAGCTACAGAATAGTACCCTCAACTGTGCATTTTATAATCATATCACCCTGCGAGGCAGTTTGGAACGAATTATCTCCAACAGAATTACCACAACCGACAGAAGGAGAGTGAAAAAAAAAAAAAAGAAGAATTTTATTCACTATGGCAGTTCCCTAACTGCATTGGAGCTATTAATGGCAAACACATTGAAATACAAGCACCGTATAACAGTGGCTCCCTTTTCTTTAACTACAAAAAGATATTTTCTGTACTTCTCTTTGCTTTGGTCGATGCCAGTTATAAGTTTACCATAATCGCCGTTAGTGTACACGGCAAGTCAAGTGATGGAGGACTTATCACAAGATCAATTTTGGGAAAATCGCTGGAAGGTAATTCGCTTAATATTCTCAATTCTAAACCACCGCCTAAGATTGAAGAACCCTTGCCCTTTGTAATAGTGGCGACGAAATATTTCCCCTAAAGAAATATTTGCTGAGACCTTACCCAGTAGTTTCAGCCGTGAACGATGAGAGCAAGCAAATTTATAACTACAGACTGTTAAGGGCACGCCGAGTTGTTGAGAATGCTATCAGTATTCTCACTCTGAAAGTTAGGTTATTTTGTGACCAATTCAACTGAGTTTTAAAAACACAGAAAAAAGTAGTCTTGGTTGCTTGTGTTTTGCACAGTTACTTAAGAAATGGTGTCAGTGTGCAAGACTGTGTGATTGCAAACGCAGTCGCTCCATCACAGTTCTCTTACCTCACAACATTTCGCCGTTCCGGTTGAAGTGCAAATGAAGAAGCCAAGCATGTAAGTAAAAAGTACCGACAGTACTTTCAAAATGTTGAGTCAGTCCCTCGGCAACTGGAAGCATTAAGAAGAGGAAGGACGGTTTCAAAGTAATGTTACTAATAATCATAACTTATTTGTCTTGAAATGAGTGTCAGCGCAACTTCACTGCATACTGAAAGAAGATCTGCGTAGGAACAAGCGCAATTCGTGAGTCACATTTTAAAACAGATATATTAACATATGCTGCACACTACTGAGCGGATGTCATGTTGATTTGTAGTAAGTGAGAATGGAGAATCTGAGGTTTCTAACAGCAATGACATTTGAGCTTCTGTGATTATAACTGTCAGACCAATTGTATAACTTTTCCTTAAATTTTCACAAATACGTACTGTACACTTTATTGTGTTATGGCTAAACATGTGGTACTGCATGTCAGTGGCATCTCTGTTAACATTAGCAGCATGTTGTTCTGCTTTTTAATAAACATCACTGTGCATACATAAAACAAGTGACAATGTAAGGTCTTCATATAGTATTGTTCACTAAATTGTTATCGTAATCTTTGTGCTGTAAATTGTATAACACTCATGTTCTCGCACCAAAATAGTCAGCTTCTCCTCGCCTATGACAAACGTTGCTTGGTTTCACACTGGCCAGTTGCATTTCAGTTTGAGAATCTGATGACAACCGTCGTGGAACTCCTCTTGGTAGCCGGAAGAAGCAGAACCTGGTTAGGTCGCCCACAGGCCGTCTCTCGATGGTCAATGTTAATTCACACATACCATGCGGCACCCCTGCCGTGCTGTGCCCAGGCCTTGAGAAGCCGCTTTCAGAACGGCATGGTTGGAGCACGGCATGGGCATGGTATGGTATGTGTGAATCAAACATGGCCGCACTGTGTAAATCACATGGGAAAGACACAATCTAAACCCTTAGCGACACGGCATGGCAGGGGAACGGCATAGGCGCGGCGTGGGCACGGCATGTTTTGTGTGAATTAGCCTTTACACACTAAGTAACAGACACGAATATGGAAACGTAGAGCAAAGCATAGAACTATTAAAACCTTGTAATAAAGGAATTAAAATGAACGGCTGGGAATCGTTCCTCCAAACACAAAATATATTATTCGACGAACAGAGATTTAGCGACTTCAACCCTCTGTACGAATTGGCACGAGACATTACATTACGTGATTCCCACTTCCGGTTTCAGTTTACTCCTGACCAGCGCACCGCACACACCTAACCAGGGTAAGTCCCTCAAATCAATCGATATAATATAATTTATCAAATTCCTTATAATGTTACATATTCTTATTATTCGTTGCAGATCTGAATTACATATGCGGCTGCATTTTACCAACGATTAGACTTTACCATAACGACATACTGCTTGATTATATTGTATCATTTTAATAATTCATAACTTTATCCGACAAAACTTTTAAGCTTCCTGAGGATGGTGTAAGAACACCGAAACATGTCGAAGGAATTTTAATATTGATTTTATACTACTTCTAGGTGCATTTGTTGGTATACTAATGAACATTAATTAACCTTCTGACGCCTAATGTCAACTCTAGTGGTCGTACCGCACCGCTGACCTCTAAAGTTGCATTTTATATGTTTATTCAACAAATATAGGTACTGAATATTTTAAACATGGTATATACTCTCCGTTTCTTTCTCTTCAAAATGCAGTTCGTTTCATAATTCTAACATATTAGGTTCATGTATTATTCACATTTTATATACAGGGTGTGCTAAAATTAAAAAAAATAATTCCGGCACCAAAAGGTTAATCAAAATGCACAGTATGAACATAAAAATAAAATAGTTTTTTCCCTTCCTTGTAAAACGGTTGCTATTTTAGGACGGTCAGGAAAAATACCTGTATACTATATATATAGTGAATGGTTATAAATGTAGTTTAATGGATGATTGAGAGGTACACAAGTTTTTAAGATTTTACTTGTTATTTCTTCATAACCTGATGTTTTTTTTTTGTTTTGTATCAGAGATTTTATTGTACTTTTTATTTCACCTTAAGTGATTGGGATTATTTTTATGCTGGCGAAGTTTCCAGGAAATGAATCGTTTAGAGTTGAGACATCATCTCCCTTCTCTTTTTGTTTAATGTTTAATTTTTCAATAATTGTTATAAAGAAATTATTGAAGGTATTGGCTGCGTTTGTTAGATCCTGTAATTTTTCATCATTCGCAAGTAAGGTGGGATGTTGTTCCACTGAATGTACTTAACCTGTTTCTTTCTTGATAATATTCCATGTTGTTTTTATTTTGTTATTAGACTGTACTGTAAGTCTTCTGCCCTGTTGCTTTTGCCTTCCTTTCTACATTTTCTTATGATTCTAGTATATTTAATATAATGCCCTTTTGCTTTTGGATCATTGCTGTTTTTAGTGAAGGTATACAGACTTTTGTTGTGTTTGAAATATACGTTTATTCCCTTTGTAAATCAGTCACTTTTTTTCTTTCGTGGTTTTTGTATTTAAATGGAAAACTAGGTTGAGAAATGTTAAAGAAAGTGCATATAAATGAGTTAAACGTATGGTTACGATCTTGATCTTTATCAGCAGATTTCCATATTTCTTTTTTTAAATTGGATCTGAAAGTTCATGATTCGTTCGTTGTTTATGAAACTGGTTCTCTACTATAAAGGGAATTTGTTTCTTGTTGCATATATGTTTTTAATGGTGAGATTAGGAGCATCGTATTCTTATGGGCAATTTATTATGGAAGATACGGAAGATACATTTAGTCTACTCTTATCGACAAATATATTATCATTGGCAGTACTTTAGTTATTTTGAATTTTTCTTGCAAAATTTACCGTGTGCGACAGATTGTGTTGTTAATAATGAGTTTTTCTTCCAGTGAAATAATCTGTGTTTCTGTCTCCACTAATTAATAGTTCTGCTTTAGATTTATGCAGATATTGCGAGACATTGTTTAGATTTTTTATACATTTTAGGCGCTCTATATGAGCTTCGTATAATTAACTTAAATTATTTAGTGTAGTTGAACGGCATAAATTTCCAAATCCTTTTCTTTACAGTTACGTGAAATATGGTTGCGTGCGTTCGCGTGTGTTCGTGAAAAATAGAGAAACTCAGTGAATAATGCAGAATAAATCATAACATGTTGTATGGAATAATATTTCCATGAGTTCTCGTGTATTGTGATCAGTAACCAGAAGGCAAAATACATATGACATGCACCTGAATCTAGTTTGCAATAAACCTGGGT